>Ga0265342_10003969_pt1 | contig 11854 bp, 11 predicted proteins | sample 4CB327metaG_FD_203125 | JGI IMG/M metagenome (GOLD analysis project Ga0265342, IMG submission 203125) | Rhizosphere microbial communities from Carex aquatilis grown in University of Washington, Seatle, WA, United States - 4-CB3-27 metaG | ecosystem: Host-associated > Plants > Roots >...
AACAAATACGAGCATGGCATTCACCGTGCTTGCCAGCTGGGCGATACGGTTGGAACCGAAAACCACGATATGTTCGCACTGGGCCGTTGATGCTCCCACCTCCGCAGGTGCGAGATCATCGATTGCATCCTTAACGCTCTGCATGATATGGGGCAGGAAGTCTTTGGCTGCAACATGCATTCCCACGGGATTCTTTCCCGTGATGGTGTTTACGACGTGGGAATCGGTTGTCATAACTTCTGCATTATCGACCAGCGTGAGAATCTGATCGAGAAGGATTTCCCGGACCCCGGCCGCCATGTTATTCCCATCGATAAGTATATACGCTGTTTTCTGGCCTTCCACTTCGATTATCAGCGTCTGGATCCCGAGATCCCCAAACCCTTCTTCGCGGCTGTAAGGAACGGTATGGTGCGAGACCCCGATCCTGAACGGGTGGAGGGGTACTGAAAGACAGGTATTCATCCCGTCAAGACATGCCCGCTGGTATTCGATGGCAGTCTGGGTTGCCAGGAGGACCGGGGATGAGAGGTCGGTCATGCAGTTGTGGGCATCCACGATGGCCACGTGGGGGAACCAGCGATGACCTTCCGCCATAATGGTCATCCCGATCGAGAAGTCGAGATCTTCAGTTCTCCTGGGAGAACGGGTAGTCACTACGAGAACTGAATCCCCGAATCTCTGATAGAGCGCCTGTACCGTCCCGTTTGAAATGCGACCTGACTTTCCTGCCAGCGGGAAATAGGTAATGTCTTTTCTGGATTTTTGCAGGGCATCGATGACTTTTGCGATCTCGGTTTCCGAGACAAGGTTGAAATCGTGTGTTGCACATCCGTGGGCAACAAGGGTCTCGTCATCGAAACTGTCATGCAGGACTTTGGGAAGATTGCCGCCCCCAATCTCACCCATCGGTCCCGGGTGGAGGTTTGGTACCGTGAAAATTACCGGTATTTTATCCTGTCTCTTAAAAAAGAAACTCACCTGGGGAACAAAGATCTCCTCGCCAATCTCCCGGAAGAAATCTTCCATTCCTTTTGAGCCGTCCGTCATGTGCGCAATAAACGCATTGACAAATGCGAGCCCCCGGATCTTGAAGGCCCGCTGCAGGGGTCGCTCGATCATCCAGATGAGGATAGCGAATCCCAGTCCGAAGACCAGCTGGAGGACAAGAGCAAAGATCCCGAATGCGAGAAATCCAAATGAGGTGGAGAAGAGGATCATACCGGCAATGATCCCCGGCCCGCTCTGGGCAAATGCCGGCAGGATCATCCGCGGTACCCGGTAATCAGATATGGCGACGAGGACAAACAGCCGGAGGCCGAAAATGAATCCGAGGGAAATTGCGTAAAACAGGGGAATAAACCGGACCGAAAAGGCCAGGGAACTCAGGGTGATAATCACGGCAAAGACTGTGCAGGAAAGTGCGAGCAGGGCAGACCTGTTCCATGTCATGGTCTTTCCGCCGGATTCGATGATGGGTTTTGTGAGGGCCAGGGCTGCAATCGCCGGGATAGTGAATGCAACTGTGCCGGAGAATGGCAGGTGCACCCATGCTCGGGCACTGGCAGCATCTATAATGAGACCAAGGAGGACAATCAGGAAAAGGGATCGTTGCCATGAGGGAGCAGTGAAGATGTACCGGGTAAGTTGCCCCAGTTTGACATCACTCCCCTGCGCCATCAGGCGAACCCTCCCAGGACAAGTTCGTGGTGGTCGGGTGTTGACCGGATCTCCGATGTCGTGTAGGTTATCGGGCGGGAGTAAAATGGTGCATTAAGGGTAAGGCTCTCGTACTCGCCCCCCTCCCCGGCAATATTGATCCGGTATTTTGTTGCAACCCGTTTTAACCGGTCAATGAGTGCAGCGTCAAAATGGGCACCCAGGTACGTTGCATCCAGACCCTCTGCGGCAGTGACAACGATCATTGCATCAAGCCGTTTTGCCACTTCCAGGACCAGTTCTTCCGTGTTCATCTGCCAGAGTGGGGTGAAGAGCTCAAGCCCGAGCCGGTCGCAGATGGACTTCACCCTCTCTGCCTGGTATACCGATGCGACAGCCCCAGCGATGACGCCTTCGATATTGAGTGCAGCAAGACCTTCTTCAAGATCAGCAAGTTCTTCTTCTTTTCTTCCGTGGGTGGTGATCTCGGAATATTCCATACCAGCAACCCGGGCAATTACCGGGACCGCCTCGAGGTTAGCCGAGTGGAACATGTAGGAATCGGGATTTTTCGGCCGTGCTGTCACCAGGTACTTCACGTCTTTCCCGCTATCGAGTGCTTTCTGGCAGGATAGAATCGAATCTTTTCCCCCCGAAGTGAGTGCTGCCCAGCTCATGTGTCCAACTCCAATGTTATGGCTTACCCAGATCCCCGAAGTGCTGCCGGTACCGCTCTGTCATCTGGGTCCAGGTTGGCAGGTGGGTCTGGCACCCCACATGCTCTACTACAAACGATGCTGTTACCGTTCCTATCCTGCAGCTGGTGAGCGGGGAATACCCCTGCATGTATGCAGTGAGGAATCCTGCCCGGTACGAGTCGCCGGCACCGGTCGGGTCAGCGAGCGTCACCGGAACTACCGGGACAAAATGCTCCTTCCCCGCCGTGTACAGCGTGCTCCCATCTCCGCTCATGGTAAATATTGCCATCTTAACCCGACTGACAATCGATTCCCTCGATGTCCCAAGCGTCCTGCACATGTGCTCGATCTCGTGCTGGTTCGCAAAGAGAATGTCAATATTATCGAGTATCGTGTCCAGCTGCTCTTTTGTGTACCAGAAAACATCCTGGCCCGGATCGAACGATGCGAACTCGCTCTTCTCTGCAACCCGGCAGTTGAACTCCGGATCTGCCGTTGCCATATGGACAAACGGAAGTGCCGGCGGTTGTGAGTGCGCAAATACTTTTGACGCCCCCCATTCAAAAAAGGTCATCTGGTCCCCGGACTCATCCGTGAACATGAATGCCGTGGGTGTGTGGGCTTCGGGAACTACAAAAAACTGCTGGCGAACGCCGAGTTTTTTCATCCAGGTATCGTAATCCCCGCCGTAAAAGTCCCCACCTACACAGGAAATGAGTGTAGTATCGCCGCCAAGAACTGCGATACCTGCAGCAATATTCGCCGCCCCGCCGCCAAAATAGATTTGCCGGTCCGTGATATGGGTAGAGCAGTTCTTCTCCGGCAGGTGCGCCACTTTTGAGATATGGTCGATGGCGGTATGCCCTACTACGGAGATCATTGCTCCTGCACCTGCACATCCAGTATTTTGAGGGGGATGTCACGCAGCGCTTTCCCGATAACGGATTTTGCAATCCTGCCTGCATGTTCGGCAGACTCTCCCCGGAAGACTTTCATTTCCAGTACGAGTCCGACAAGGGCGGTATCTGCCACGACAATTGCGCTTGACAGTTCCTTTTCGCAATAGGGGCAGGCGAGCATTCCCGCTTCAACCTCCACATACTTTGCAGACGGGTTCAGGCGTTTCCCCGCTTCGCTGATTGCTATCCCGATGGCATCATCGAGAGATTTGACATCTTTTATGAGCCAGGCCGACTCCAGTATCACAGTATAATCCGGCATTTTTTAATCACCTCACCACTGTTCGCGGTGTACATGTTCTCCTATCGGCATCCGCTCTGTCAGGCCTGCCATAGTATCCCCTTTTCCCGCTGCAAGCAGCGCGATGGGGCGGACATGCTGGGGCAGTCCGAGGATCTCCCGGACCTCATCTTCGTTAAATGCCCCGGTCCAGCACGTGTGGATCTTTTTCGCATGAGCTGCAAGCATCATGTATGTACAGGCAATGGTTGCGTCCTCTACCGCATAGAGGATTCCCCGCTCCCCATAGCGCGACATTGAACGGACATAGTTTGCCAAGGCCACAAAAACCGTTGCAGCTTTTTCAATGTGAACCTGCCCGAATGCAGCTTCCGCGAGTGCACACCGGGTCTCCTCGTCCGTGACCACCACAACGTCCCAGGCTTCCCGGTTGCCTGCGCTCGGTCCGGTGCTGGCGCAGGAAAGAATATACTCAGTCTCTTCGGGTGTCAGCGGGTCGTCCCCGTACTCGCGGATCGATGAACGGCTGGAAAGAAACCCGAAAAAATCAGATGAGTCCATGTTCGCTGAGTACCTGCCATGCTTCCTGTGCAGGCGTTGTGGATGCACTTATCGCCGCTGCAATTCTCTCCGATGCCTGTTCAGGCTGGTTTCCTTCCACAAGAGAGATTGCATCATTGAGGGCGCTTATCGCTTTCTGGAAATCCTGCCGCCCGGTTCCGTGGAACGCGAACTGGAGTTCGCTCCTGACAGACTCCATCATCATAAGAAGCATCCGTCTCCCTCCCGCCTTTTCCTGTTCTGAAAAACCGGTCAGCGCGATGCTCAGCTGGGAGAGCAGGATCAGTTCGGACTTGGCCCGCTCCCCGAACTGGTAGCTCTTTACTGCAGTTGGAATATCCATAATCACCATGGTTGTTCCGGATAAAATATAGTTATGATACAATATCAGCTGTAAAGAAAAACTGCACACCTTCGTGTGAAAAACCAGTGGGGGGTGGGTGAACCCCTTGACCCATCACGGGCTGTACTATACTATCGGTATTACCGTGAGGATTTTGCCTTTGCACCGAGAGCCGAGACTTTTGCCCGCTTCATGTGCCGGCGGATCATCGGGTTTGCTGTGGATTCGTTCAGGCCGGATCCACCGGAGCGGTCGCCACCGCGCCTCCCGCCGCGTTTCCCGCCGCGTCTCTGTCCGCCCATGGCTTCTGCCATCTGGTCGATCTGCTTGACATTGGCCCCTGCCTTGAACCGCTGGTTCGGACCCGGGGTCTTTGCTTCGCCTTCTTTCTTCGGGACGAGCCGAATCTGTCCTTTTACCCCTTTTACCTGTGCCCAGATGGTTGTTCCTGTTTTACCCATAATTAAACTCCTTATGTAATTCTGCCGCCCCACTCATAAATGTTCGCGCTGTCCGATCCCTGTCGTACCGGTGGATCGGATCCTGTTACCTGGTCTTTGCCGCAGTTACGGCTTCTATCTCTTTTCTGAGGATCTCGCTGACTACTTTCCCGTCAACCGATCCGCGTACTTCGGCCATGACGATTCCCATGAGGGGGCCAAGGGCTCCTTTTCCTTTTTCAGCCACAAAGTCCGATCGGTTGGCAATGATCTTCCGCACGATCGCTTCGAGCTCGCTCCGTGAGACGGACGGTCCCAGTTTTGCGATTGCAGCCTCGAAAGCCGTACCTTCTGCCATACTCCGGATCAGATCCGGGACCGCTTCTTTGGCTGCTTTGCCATCTTCAACTGCGTGCCAGATGGCAAGGTAGGCTTCATCGGTCAGTGCCCGGACATCAATTCCCTCTCGTCTTAGTTCCGTTACCGTGGAGAGCAGGGTAAATGCGGCAAGCTTTGGTTTGATCCCTTCCCTGACTGCGCGGTCGAAAAGGGGGAGTTTGTCAGAGCCGGCCAGTTGCAGGGCATAATTTTTCTCGATACCGTACTCGCGGGAAAACCGCTCGGCTTTTGCCGTGAGCAGTTCGGGTATGGTGACCGCAGACCAGCGTTCATCACTGATGATCACCGGGAGGACATCTGTCTCCGGGTACATGCGGGCTGCACCCGGCAGCGGCCGCATGTATGACGTGCTCCCGCTCTCGAGCATCTTACGGGTCTCTTCCGGGACCGGTTTATCTGAATATGCAATGGCCGCCCGGGTAATCACCTGGCTGATGGCACAGGCGGCCTGCTTATCCGATGCACCGGCAACGAGAATGACACAATCGTTCTCTCCGGCGTTCATGTACGACCTCAGCATTGCGACCTCTTCGGCAGTTACGCCGTACGCCGGGAGTTCGTCCGTGTGGAAAATGCCCCCGACCCCGCACTTTTTCGCGTAATCGGACATCTCGCTCCCGAGCCTTCGCTCCGGCTGGATCTCGCGTCCCACGAGCCCGGCAAATCCTTTCAACGTGACCGCGTGGATCTTTTTTGCTTTTTTCAGGACCGCCGATTTGGTTTCTTTGAAGAGGGATGTAATATCAAGACCAGAAGCACCTTCCGTTGTAGATCCCCTTGTTATGAGTTCGTCGCGGATCCGGAGGAGGTTCTGCTGCCGCTGGACCTCGCGCCTGACCACTTCTGCGATCAGGTCGAGCTCCTGTACTCCCTTGATCTCAACGCGTGCACCCTCTGCAATGGATATGTTGACATCCTGTCGGATCGTCCCTATTCCGCGCTTAACCTTACCGGTAGACCGCAGGACCATGCCGATGTGTTCTGCAACAGACTGGACTTCTTCCGGGGTATGCATGCATGGGGATGTGGTTATCTCGACGAGGGGGATCCCGAGCCGGTCAAGTGAGAAGACCTCGTCTTTTACCCGCTGCGCTGCCTCTTCCTCAAGGCAGATTGTCTCAATCTCCCCGCCGTTGGGGAGGCGGCCGTTGAATGCAACAAGAGCTGTTCTCTGGAACCCGCTTGTGTTCGAGCCGTCGATCACGAGCTTGCGCATGGTATGCAGCTGCGGGACGGGTGTCATACCGAACATCTTTCCAATCGTAAGGCAGACGGTAAGGGCTTCGTCGTTGAGGGGGGCCGGGGGTTCCTCGTCATTCTCGACAAGGCATGTAGTGTCGTACGCGTAATACTGGAACTTCCGGTTGTTCTTCATCTCTTCCCTGGCTGCCCGGTCAATCTCTCCCATCTCGCTGACCGTTGCCCGGAGGTACCGGAAGAACTCGCCGTTATGTTCCTGGACTTCGCGGAGCGTTGTCGGGCAGTGGCAGAAGAGTTTCTCTTTTGTGTCCAGCTGCTGGTGGATCTCGATACCGGCCACGAGGCCGAGTGCCTTATAATCCATGGGCGCTCCTCCGCATGCATTCCCCTTTGAGATCTGCCTGCATAAGCCCGGCAGCCCTCTTCTCATCCTTCTCGTTTGCAAGCACCCACATCATCTTGACGAGCGCTGCCTCGGGTAGCATATTGCCTCCTTCCAGTACACCTGCCGCGAGAAGGTCGCGCCCGGTGTCGTAGACCCGATCGCAGACACGTCCGTCCATGCACTGGGAGGTCATGACCACCCTGGTACCTGAGTCAATGAGGCGTATCAGCTGCGGAATGAGTGCTGTACTGGTATGCCCAAGACCAGTCCCGGCAATCACCAGCCCGGCATAACCTTCGTATACCTTCAACAGGTCCGGGGACATTCCCGGGTAAAACTGTACAATGGCGCAACGCGGTTCGATCCTGTCATGGAGTGCAAGGTTATGCGTTCCTCTCCGGACTGCTCCTTTTCCAAGAGTTACTTCGCGGGACGGGTAAGCTATTGTCCCGATAGGATCGGTTCCGAGACTCCTGAACGCATCGCGTCGGGAGGTGTGCATCTTGCGCACCCGGGTTCCCCGGTGGATGGCGCAGCAGTCATCGTTCGTGGTCGCGTGCATCACCACTGCCACTTCCCCGAGATCGCTTGTTGCCGCTGCTGCCGCACAGGCCGCATTCATTGCGTTGTCGCTCGATGGCCGGTCGGCCGATCGCTGGGAACCCACGAAGATAATCGGGACGGGGGTGTCGATCATGAAGCTGAGCGCTGCTGCACTGTAGGCCATGGTGTCGGTACCGTGGGTGACGATGATGCCCTGTGCTCCTCCTTTGATCTCATCGTACACCGCCCGGGCAAGATCCTGCCAGATGGCAGGTGTCATGTTCTCGGAGAGGATGGTTGCAAGGGGGATGGTTCGGTAATTGGCGATTTCCGCGAGTTCTGGGATGGCCGTGAGGATATCACTCGCATCGAACTGGCTCGTGACCGAGCCGGTCCGGTAATCAATCCTGCTCGCAATAGTGCCACCGGTAGACACGATAGCAAGGTTCGGGAGACTCTTGTTCTGCACTACTTCAGATTTCTTCACCTGAGATGGCGGGGAACGGGTATGGAGACTGCAGGTGTCTGTGTTTACCCCGATATTATAGCCGGAATCCAGCTTGACAACTGCCATGCCGTCCCGCTCGGTGATGTAGACGCCGTTCCTCTTCTTCCCGCCGTAATCGCAGTGGACGATATCTCCTGAAACAAATGGTGATGTTATGCTACCCGCCTCCGGGCTTTGGCTATGAGATCTTTTTTCGATTTCGCTAAATTTTTGACCTTGCCGCTCACAAGAGAAAAATCTGCGGTCAGGGTCTTCCTGCATGCAGCGACTGCTTTCGTTGTCGCTGCGGGGGATGGTCCCCCCGGGGCATTCCGGATGGTGACGGAATATTTCACATCCAGCGCATGATCGATGTCTTTCTGGGTGAGCCCCTTGTCCTTTAGGGAAATTCCGCCCCCTGCTTCCTTTGCCGCGGTTTCGAGAGTCTTTAAGGTGAGGCTCCCTTTCTGTACTGCCCTTCCGACAATGTTGTGGGCAGTCCGGAACGGGATGCCATAGGACCGTACCAGGGTATCGGCAAGTTCGGTAGCTGTTGAGAACCCCTTTCCGGCCTCTTCGTTCATCCGTTGCGTGTCGAACTTCGCGCTGGAGAGCATACCGGCCAGGAGCCGGAGGCTCATTCTTGCATCCTGCATGCCGCGCCAGATATTGGGCGTGAGTTCCTGGAGGTCGCGGTTGTAACTCAGGGGAAGTCCCTTGACAATCGTCATGGCACTGGTAAACGCACCGAAAACCGAGCCGCTCTTTGCCCGCATGATCTCAGCGGTATCCGGGTTCTTCTTCTGGGGCATGATTGACGACGTGGAGCAGAATGCATCATCGAGCGTGACGAACTTTGCAAACGAAGTGCTCCAGATAATCAGTTCCTCGCAGAGCCGGCTGGTATTCGTCATGAGGATCGAAAGATCGGCCAGGGTCTCAAGGGCAAAGTCGCGGGTTGCAACCGCATCCATGGTGTTGGTTACAAGGCCATCGAAGCCAAGCAGGGATGCTGTATAGTCCCGGTCAATGGGATAACCGGTGGATGCAAACGCCGCAGCCCCGAGCGGGGAGAGGTTGACGCGGGCATATGCGTCCCGCAACCGGTCGAAGTCCCGGGAAAATACCTGTTCGTAGGAAAGGAGGTGGTGGGCGAGGGTTGTCGGCTGGGCGTACTGGAGGTGGGTGAACCCCGGCATGATGGATCCGGCATGATCGTTTGCAAGGGTAACGAGAACTTCCCTGACCCGCAGGATCTCTTCCATCAGGCCGAGCAGCTCTTCCCGGAGCCGTATCCGGATGCAGGTTGCAACCTCGTCGTTGCGCGAGCGGCCCATATGCATCCTGCCGCCGGCTTCTGTGCCCACGGCCTCGATGATGAGCGATTCGATACCAGCGTGGACATCCTCGAATCGTTCATCGAAGACCTCTTCCGGAATACCGTTCTCGACAAGCCCGAGCAATGCAGGAAGAATCTGCTCTGTTACCTCAGCGTCGATGATCTTTTGCCTGTCCAGCATCAGCACATGGGCAATATCCACGAGCAGGTCCGCATCAGCAATATAGCGATCGGCCTGCATCGATGAAAGGAAATGCATCATCTCGCCGGTCCTTGCACCGGACAGCCGTCCCGCCCTTACAACGTCAGTTCGCATCCGTTCACCCGTATACGATAATTATTGGTTGTAATGTGATTAAAGCCACGCCTTACGTGCGGCAAGTTCTATCGCCCGCTGGACCGATTCCTTGGGGATAATTGTGGCGACCGGGATATGCACGAGCTGCTCGATCACGCTGGATACGATGGGTGCACAGACGATAGCCACCGCACCTTCCCGCTCGGCCCTGACTGCTGCCACAATCGCGTCTTCCATGGTGTGGACCGGGTACTCCCGGATTTTGACCCGGTGGGAGTCCACATCCGTTGTCCTTTCCTCTATCGTCTCGAGAACCGGCCTTGCAACGATGAGGCCGATAAACTCGCCCTCGCCCGTCCGGTAGAACTGGCGGATCGCATGGATGATCGCCCGGAGGGTGGAGAGATTGGGCGAACGTTTTCCGTGGAGAATCTTGTATAATGAACTCTGGGCGATTCCGCTCTTTTCGGATAACTCCCGGATACTGATCCGCAGGTCATGGTGCAGCAGTTCGTCCAGTGCGCTAACAAACTCCTCGTCTGACGTCATAGCTGCGCGCATGAGCCGGTCGATTGGGTCGATCTGTACCATATAATTTACACAATTGGGTTAATTCAGGATAAAAATTTCCGTTTTGTCTCTTGAGAGAATGGTCTTTCTGGATAAATATTGGACAATAATACATTATAAATTATCCTTTAGTCCCACAAAAAGGATATTTTTTCTACAAATGTATGGATAATTTGCCTGAAGCGTACACTTTTTTATTATTGCCGGGACAATACTCCCGTATGAAAATGATAAAGATGACGGCAATCGCGCTCATTGCCATTGCTCTTATTCTGCTCACCGCCGGCTGCACCCAGCCCGCGGTTACTTCCGGTACAGTCACCCCTTCTACAACTGCAGCTTCCGGAGCCTCCGCGGCACCGATCAAGGAGCTCCGGATCGGGTACCAGCCCAGCACTCACCAGATGGCTGAGATCACCGCCATGAACAAGGGCTGGTGGCAGGCCGACCTTGCACCGCTCGGCGTCCAGAACGTGAGCGACAAGGTATTCCCCACCGGTGCACCCGAGATGCAGGCCATGCTTGCCGGTGACCTCGATGTTGCGTACGTAGGTGCTGCTCCTGTCCTGAGCGCGGTCAGTACCGGTCTCGATGCCAAGATCGTTGCCGGGGTAAACACTCAAGGGTCGGACCTCGTTGTCCGGCCGGATCTTGCATACAAGTCCCCTCAGGACCTCAAGGGATTGAAGATCGCCACTTTCCAGGCAGGTACTATCCAGGATACCATCCTGCGCAACTGGCTCACCCAGAACAACATCTCTCCTGATAAGGATGTTCAGATCATCGGCATGGGACCCGGCGACGCGGTGACGGCAATTGTTGCCGGCAAAGTTGACGCAGCTTTCCTGCCAACCCCGTCCCCCAGCACCATCGTCAACCAGGGCAAAGGCAAGATCGTTGTCCACTCCGGTGAGATGTACCCCAACCACACCTGCTGTGTGCTCGTTGTCAGCGGCAAGCTGATCCGGGAGCACCCGGAGATTGTCCGGCAGATCATCGCAACGAATGACAAGGCAGTTGCCTACAACCAGCAGAACCTTGATGAGGCTGCGGCGATATTTGCAACCAAGACCGGAGCAAAACTGGATGATGTCAAAGCCTCGCTCAAGGAATGGGATGGGAACTGGGCATCGGATCCCAATGTTATCGTTGCCCCTGTCCTCGACTATGCGAAGATCCAGTACAACCTCGGTTATATCAAGAAGCCCCTGACCCAGGCAGATCTCTTTGACCTGTCGTTCTACAAGAAATAAGCGTGGTTGGCTGGACCAATCCTTTTTTTCTTTGACGCCCTTGTATAGGTTAGAACTGGCGTGCCGGGCCTGACTTCAATTGTGCCGTGCTCATGGCAGAATAGTTTCGGCACCGGTTGGAGTCACGAGAATCCCATGAAACTATCCGCAGATGGTACCGGCAAACGGTGGCTGGGAGTCCTTGCCATTGTGATCGCAATCCTGGCATGGGAAGTGGTTGCAGCCGGTATCGTCCGGAATCCGTTTATCCTTCCATCGCCTGTGGATGTCATCACCGCGTTCCAGGACCTGGTCGGGACCGGCAGGCTCATTCCTGACTTCGAAGACAGTCTTATCCATTTCGGTATCGGTCTTGCCCTTGCCCTTGTGGTCGGCATCCCGCTCGGTATTGCGATGGGATGGAGCCGGAGGTTTGATGCATTTCTCGACCCGATTGTCGAACTGCTCCGCCCGATCCCCCCGCTTGCGTGGATCCCGTT
>Ga0265342_10003972_pt1 | contig 11845 bp, 10 predicted proteins | sample 4CB327metaG_FD_203125 | JGI IMG/M metagenome (GOLD analysis project Ga0265342, IMG submission 203125) | Rhizosphere microbial communities from Carex aquatilis grown in University of Washington, Seatle, WA, United States - 4-CB3-27 metaG | ecosystem: Host-associated > Plants > Roots >...
AGCCGGGGCCCGCGAGTCGGCCGTCCGTGCGGGGCAGGGTGCCCGCTTGCGTTATCGGGGGTTGTTCCGACCACATACGGGCACTAATCGCCCCCAATCTGGTCGACGACTGCGCGCGGGGCCCGGGCCGAGGAGGTTGTCTCGGTCAGCTTGGTTACGACGCGGGCTGGGCCGGCTTCGCGTCGATGCCGGCTTCTTTGCGCTGGGCTTGGGTGATGGGGGTGGGGGCACCGGTTAGCGGGTCGGCACCGCTCGCGGCCTTGGGGAAGGCGATGACGTCACGGATGGTGTCGGCGGCGGCTAGCAGCATGATGACCCGGTCCCAGCCGAAGGCCATGCCGCCGTGCGGCGGGGGGCCGTACTTGAAGGCGTCTAGCAGGAAGCCGAACTGAGAACGTGCCTCTTCCTGCGACAGGCCGATGACGTCGAAGACCTGCTGCTGCATGGCGCGGGAGTGTATGCGGATGGAGCCGCCGCCGATCTCGTAGCCGTTGCAGACCATGTCGTAGGCGTCGGCCAGGGCGCCGCCCGGCTCGGCGGCGAACTTGTCGGACCATTCCGGAAGCGGGGAGGTGAAGGGGTGGTGCACCGCGGTCCAGCCCCCCGCGTCGGTCTCCTCGAACATGGGGGCGTCGACGATCCAGAGGAAGGACCACGCGGTGGTGTCGATGAGGCCGCAGCGGTTGCCGATCTCCAGGCGGGCCGCGCCGAGGAGTTCCTGGGAGGGGCGGGCGGCGCCCGCGGCGAAGAACACCGCGTCTCCGGCGGATGCGCCGACGGCCGCAGGCAGCCCGGCTCGTTCTGACTCAGAGATGTTCTTGCCGACCGGACCGGAGATGGTGCCGTCCTGCGCGATGAGGGCGTAGGCCAGCCCGCGGGCGCCGCGCGACTTGGCCCAGTCCTGCCAGGCGTCGAGCTCGCGGCGGGTCTGGGCCGCGCCGCCTGGCATGACCACCGCGCCGACGTAGGGTGCCTGGAAGACGCGGAACTCGGTGCCGGCGAAGTAGCTGGTCAGGTCGGTGAGCTCAAGGCCGAAGCGCAGGTCGGGCTTGTCCGAGCCGAACCGGGCCATCGCGTCGGCATAGGTCATCTGGGGCAGCGGCAGCGGGATCTCGTAGCCGGCGAGCTCGCGCCACAGGGTGGACACGATCGCCTCGCCGACGCCGACGACGTCCTCGCGGGTGACGAAGGACATCTCCAGGTCGATCTGGGTGAACTCCGGCTGCCTGTCCTTGCGGAAGTCCTCGTCGCGGAAGCAGCGGGCGAGCTGGTAGTAGCGCTCAAGGCCGCCGACCATGAGCAGCTGCTTGAACAGCTGCGGCGACTGCGGAAGCGCGTACCAGTTGCCGGGGCGCAGCCGCACAGGCACCAGGAAGTCGCGGGCGCCTTCCGGGGTGGACCGGGTCAGGTAGGGGGTCTCCACGTTCACGAACCCGTGGTCGCGCATGACGTCGCTGAGCAGGTAGGCCGCCGTGGAGCGGATCCGGAGGTTGCGCGCGGTCTCCTCGCGGCGGATGTCCAGGTAGCGGTACTTGATCCGGACGTCTTCCGAGATGTCCGTGGACCCCTCGACGGGGAAGGGGAGCGGGTCGGCCTCGGACAGGACCTCGACCTCGGCCGCCGCTACCTCGACCGCGCCGGTGGGCAGCTCGGGGTTCTCGTTACCGGCCGGGCGCAGTCGCACCTCACCGGTCACCCGGACGCAGAACTCGGCGCGCAGGTCGTGCGCCGCCTCCTCGTCGCTGCGCCAGACGACCTGCACGACGCCGCTCGCGTCGCGCAGGTCGAGGAAGATAACCCCGCCGTGGTCACGCCGCCTGGCGACCCAGCCCGCCAGGACAACCTGCTCCCCCGCGTGCTCGCCGCGCAGCGTGCCGGCCTCATGGGTCCGGATCATTCAGCCTCTCCCGCCAGTGTGTTGACCAGCCATTCGGTGGCTGAGCTCGCCGCCACGTCCTGCTGGTCGCCGTCCTTGAGATCCTTGATCGCCACGCATCCGTTGCGCTTTTCTTCCGCGCCGATGAGCACGGCGAAGCGGGCACCGGACCGGTCGGCCGCCTTCATCGCGCCCTTGAGGCCCCGGTGGCCGAACGCCATGTCGGCGCGCACCCCGGCTCTCCGCAGCGACGTGACGAGCGTCAGGACGTCGGCGTGCGCGTCCTCGCCGAGGGCCACGCCGAAGACCTGGCAGCCGGTCACCGCCTGGGCGGCGGCCGCGCCGCGCTCGGACTCGATGGCTAGAACTATACGGTCAAGGCCAACGGCGAAGCCGATGCCGGGCAGCGGCGGGCCGCCGATGTCCTCAGAAAGCCCGTCGTAGCGGCCTCCGCCGCCGATGCCCGACTGAGCGCCGAGCAGCGCGTGGTCGAACTCGTACGTGGTCCGCATGTAGTAGTCGAGGCCGCGGACGAGGCGCGGCGCGTCCTCGAACGGGATGTCCAGGCTGGCGAGCAGCGCGCGCACGGTGTCGTGGTGTGCCTTGCAGTCACCGCAGAGGAAGTCGATGATGTACGGCGCTTTTCCGGTCTGCGCGCGCACGTCGGGCCGCTTGTCGTCGAGCACGCGCAGCGGGTTGATCTCGATCCGCTGCCTGGTTTCCTCGTCCAGGTCGAGCTTGCGCAGGAAGTCCTGCAGGGCCGCGCGGTAGACGGGGCGGCAGTTCTTGTCACCGAGCGAGTTGAGCAGCAGCGTGAACTGGGTGAGGCCGAGGGACTTGTACGCGTCGTAGGCGACCGCGATCGTCTCGGCGTCGACCGTCGGGTCCTCGGTGCCGATCGCCTCCAGGTCGAACTGGTAGAACTGCCGGTACCGCCCGGCTTGCGGGCGCTCGTAGCGGAAGGCAGGGCCGCTCGTGAACACCTTCACCGGGAGCGCACCCCGGTGCAGGTTGTTTTCAAGAACGGCGCGGACCACGCCGGCGGTGAACTCCGGGCGCAGCGTGATGTCACGGCCGCCGCGGTCGGTGAAGGAGTACATCTCCTTGCGGACGACGTCGGATGACTCGCCGACGCCCCGGACGAACAGGCCGGTGTCCTCGAAGACCGCCGTCTCCATGGGGGCGTAGCAGGCGCGCCTGGCGGAAGTGACGAACGCCTCTCTTGCCTCGGTGAACAGGGCACCGCGCGGCGGGACGTACTCGGAGACCCCCTTGGGGGCCTGGAAGCTCATGGTGGTTATAGCCCCTTCTGGGCCGGCTGAAGTCCGGTAAGGAATGGATTGCCGCGCCGCTCGGCGCCGATCGTGGTCTGCGGGCCGTGGCCGGGGAGCACGATCGTCCCGTCGGGCAGGGTGAGCGTGCGGGCCAGGGACTTGAGTATCGTCGCGTGGTCGCCGCCGGGCAGGTCGGTGCGGCCGATTGAGCCAGCGAACAGCAGGTCGCCGGTAAACAGGGCATCGAGGTCGTCCTCCTGGCCACGGAAGGTGACCGAGCCCGGTGTATGCCCCGGCGTGTGGCCGATCGAGAAGTCCAGGCCACCCAGGGTGACGATCTCGCCGTCGGACAGCTCCTTGACGTCGTCCGGCTCACTGAACGTCATGCCGCCGAACAACTGCTGACCCATCATCAGGGACATCCCCTTGCCCGGATCGGCGAGCAGCTCACGGTCGTCTGGGTGGATATAGGCGGGAATGCCCTTCGCGCCGCAGACCGGAGCGACCGACCACATGTGATCGATGTGACCGTGCGTGAGCAGCACCGCGATAGGCTTCAACCGATAGCGACCGAGCAGTTCCTCGATGCCCCGCTCGGCGTCCTGCCCTGGGTCGATGATCACGCACTCCTCGCCGGGCGCTGGCGCCACCAGGTAGCAGTTGGCGGCGAAGGCGCCTGCGGGGAAGCCAGTCACTAGCACGTCACAAGGCTACCGACTCGGCGCGTGATGCAGCGAACCGATAACGAGGTAGCAGGGGTTCGCCCAGCAGGAAGATAGAGCAGCGAACTCATAACGACAGTTCCGCAATGGCACGGCGGCCGGGTACGATGCGCGAACGATCGTGCGCTAACGCCCCCAACGGGGACGTTGCGGGCTTATCGGCAAGATTAGGAGGCGGCACCCTTGGCGGGCAGCAGAGAGCGGGAGCGGCGGCGCGCCCGCGAGCGGTATGAGCGGGCACGGGAAGTACGGCTCGCGCGGCAGCGCAAGCTTCGTCAGCGTTTCGGCATTGGCCTGGCGGTTGCCTGTGTGATCGGCCTTATCGCGGGCCTGACCATCGCGTTCACCGGCGGTGGCACCCCGAAGGCATCCCCGTCGGCATCCGCGTCGGCCAAGGCATCGGCGTCCGCATCGGCCACGGCCAGCACGTCGACCGCCGCCGTCAAGGAGCCCGCGACGCACTGCACATATACGCAGGCCTCAAGCACGGGCAAGCCGAGCATGCCGACCGCGTCCCCGAATTACAAGGCCGCCTATACGGCGACGATCAATACCAATCTCGGCAAGGTCGTCATTAACCTGCTGAACTCGAAGGCCACCTGCACGGTGAACTCGTTCGTTCACCTGGCGGAGACCAACTTCTGGAACAACACCCAGTGCCACCGGGTGTCCAACAGCGATGGCCTCTACATGCTCCAGTGCGGCGACCCCACGGCCGCGGCATCGCAGAAGCTGTCGTGCTCTTCGACCACGCTTGGCACTGGCGGCCCCGGGTATTCATTCGACGACGAAAACCTGACAGGCGCGACGTATAAGGCCGGGACCGTCGCGATGGCCAATAGCGGTGCGAACACCAACGGAAGCCAGTTCTTCCTCGTGTTCAAGGACACCACCTTGTCCCCCAGTTACACGCCCTTCGGGACGATTACCTCGGGGTTGGATATCCTCCAGAAAGTAGCCAATGCCGGTACTTCGTGTACTTTCTCGGCCGGCGGCGGCGTTCCCAAGGAGAAAGTCGTTATCAGCAGCGTGACTATCAAGCAGACCTGAGCAACACATCGCCCCGGGCATCAGCCTAGGGCAGCAGATGAACCAGGAGGTTCGCCGTGACCACCGCCAACGATCCCTGGGGTCGGGTAGACGCCGACGGAACGGTCTACGTGCGTACCGCCGATGGCGAGCGAGTGATCGGCTCGTGGGCGGCGGGGAGCCCGGAGGAGGCGATCGCTTTCTTCCGACGCAAGTTCGAGTCGCTCGAGACCGAGGTCGCGCTGATCGAGCAGCGCATGTCGACGACCGAGATTGCTCCCGCTCAGGCGCAGGCCACCGTGCAGCGGCTGCTCAAGTCCGTGGCCGATGCCAACGCGCTCGGCGACCTCGACGCGCTGCGTGTGCGGCTTGAGGCACTAACTGGCGCGGTCGACCAACGCCGCGAGGAAGTCAAGGCCGCCCGCGAGCACGCCAGGACCGAGGCCCGCGAGGTCAAGGAGCGCATCGTCGAGGAAGCCGAGCACATCGCGGCCGAGGCGACGCACTGGAAGGCGAGCGGCGAGCGGATGGCCGAGCTCCTGGAGGAGTGGAAGACGGCGCCGCACGCGGACCGCGCGGTCGAGGCCGTGCTGTGGAAGCGGCTGTCCGCCGCGCGCAACGGGTTCACCAAGCGGCGCAAGGCCTACTTCGCCTCCCTGGAGGCCGAGCGCGAGGCCGTCCGCACCCGCAAGGAAAAGCTCGTCGAGGAGGCCGAGTCCCTCGCGGACTCGACCGACTGGAGCGCCACCTCCTCCGCCTACCGCGACCTGATGCGGCTGTGGAAGGAAGCCGGCCGGGCCGGGCGCGACGACGAGGCCGAGCTGTGGAAGCGGTTCAGGGACGCGCAGGACAAGTTCTTCGCCGCCCGCTCAGAGGTGTTCGCCGCGAAGGAGACCGAGCTGCGCGCGCACGCGTCGGTGAAAGAGCAACTGCTCGCCGAGGCGCAGGCACTGCTGCCGGTGACCGACTGGCGCGCCGCGCGGTCCGCGCTGCGCAGCATCCAGGAGCGCTGGGAGCAGGCCGGCCCGGTGCCGCGCGAGACCCGGGACCAGCTTGAGCAGGGCCTGCGCCGGGTCGAGGAAACGGTCAGGCGCGCCGAGGAAACCCAGTGGAAGCGGTCCAATCCCGAGGCCCTGGCGCGGGCCGAGGGCACGGTCAGCCAGCTCCGCGCGGCGATCGAGACCCTGGAGGCACAGCTCGCCAAGGCCCGGGCGCGCGGCGACGCCTCCGGTGTCCGTAAGGCCGATGAGGCCCTGGCCGCGCGGCGGTCCTGGCTCGCCGAGGCCGAGCGCACGCTTGCGGAGTTCACTAGCTGAGGTCGGTCGCCTCTGGTTACCGGTGCTCGGCGTTTTTGTCCCTCGTGATGGTCGTCGGCCAGGTCTTGGCCGTCGAGCGGATGATCAGGCGAGGGCGAGGATGATGGCCTCGCCGGCGGTGGCCTCGCCTTTACTGCGCTTCTCGGCCAGCGTGACAGTGGCGGCGACCGTTTGCAGTATGCCGGAAAGGTCGGTTCCGGCGATGGCGGGGCCATTGGCGAGGGCGAGGGCGACAGCCCGCAGCGCGGCCGCCTCGGGCGCCGTCGGGGGCTGATGCGCGGTGAACATCGGGCCGCTGGCGTCCGTCAGCCGGCCAAGGCCGGTTACCTGGTGCCAGTCGGCCGGGCCGTCTGTCCTGGCGGAGGCGGTCGCCGTCAGTTCGCGGAGCACGTCGGTGAGCGGGCCGCCGAGGGCCGCCTTGAGCGGCGTCGCCTCGTCCATCCGCGCTCGCGACGTGAGCCCGAGCGCGAATGCCTGGCCCGCGTCGATGTCCCCGGCCGCGGCCGCCGCGTGGCTCGCGGCGAGCACGTCCAGCATGGTGCTTGCGAGCGTCCCACTACTGGTCCAGCGCAGCGGGAGCCCGAGGACGCCGGGGAGCGGGAGCGCCGGGTCGAAGGTCGGGGTGCCGGCCAGGCCGAAGTCGTAGGCAAGGACGGCAGCGGAGGCGTCCGGTATGCGGGCGAGCGCGTGGGCGCGGGCGAGCTCGGCGGCGTGCGCGCGGGCGAGCTCACGCACCTCGGCGAGGTCGAAGTGACGGTCGAAGGCGGACAGGACGCTCATGTCCATGTCGATCGCTGCGGCGAGCTCGACCGCGCGGGTGCGGGCGAGGGTGATTTCGCCTGCCAGGTCGCGGGCGACGCCCTCGGCTAGCGCGCGGGCATGCGTGACATCGTGCCCGCCGATGGTGTCGGGCGCGGCGCAGGTGCGGACGATGGGTTCGGAGCGGCTGAGGTCGAGCGCGTGCGCGTAGCCCAGCACGATCGCGTGCGCGTGCGCGTGCATGAGGTCGACGACCTGCCCGTCGGAGCCGGCCCGGGCGGCGATGTCGCCGGCCAGGGCGCCGGCGAGAGCGCGAATGTCATCGAGGTCGCGGGTGATGTTCAGCGCGACGTCGAGGACCGCCGCGGTCATTACCTGCAGCAGCAGGGTGGTGTTCCGCATGTCATCGGCGACCGCCGCCCGGATGGCGGCACCGCTCAGCTCGTGCGGATGGGGCTGCCCGGGGCGGAGCCACAGGCCCGGCGCGGCGGCCGGCGCCTGCGCGGCGGGCGACGGGTAGGTCCAGGCGGACGTCACGGAGGCCGGGAGGTAGCGCGCTAGGTCGCCGGCGACGGCCGGGTCCTGGAGTTCACCGTGGGAGGGGAGCCTGACTTCGATGCCCGTGGCGGTGGCGGTGATCGAGTTCAGCCATCGGACGAAGGCCTGCGCCTCGGCGCCCCAGATGCCGGTGGCGGGCTGGTCGGTGAGCGGGTCACAGCGGCTGTCCGGCTTGGGCGCCTGGGTATCGGCGAGGAAGAGCCAGTACAGGTCGGCCGGGACGGCCCGCACGCAGACCCGTGCCGCTCCCCCGGTCGTGATGCGGGCCTGGCGGACCAGGCGCGCCCCGAGGACCCCCGCGATGAGCCGCCGGTGCGCGGGTGAGCAGTCCGGCTCATAAGCCCGGCGGCGTTCCCTGTCCAGGCGGTAGCGCAGGTCGGGATCGATCTCGGTGCTCGCCTCGGCGCAGTCGAAGGCCAGGGTGAGGGCGGGGATCGTGCCGCTGTCCAGGCAGGCGCGGACGATCGGGCTGGCGTCGGCGTTCGCCGCGTACAGCAGGATGGTCTCGTACCACCAGATGTCGTTGACGTTGTCGGCGAGGCTTTTCACCAGGTCCTGAACGGTGCTGACGTGCCGGGCGGCCAGGTACTCCTGGAAGGTCAGGTGCGTGAAGGCGTACCTGCGGAAGGACGTCTCCACGAGCAGGCCGTTACGCGCGATGTCCTCGAGGAACACCTCGCCGGTGACCGACGAGGAGAAGCGCTCCAGCTGCGGCCCGAGGATCTCCAGGGCACGGGCGGCGGGAACCTCGCTGACGTGGTCGCGCATCATCTGGTAGGCCAGCGCGGCGAGCAACCCCTGCCTGGCCGACCAGGACAGCAGCTCGGGCAGGTCCCTGGCCTGGCCGCGGCGCGAGAGCAGGACCTGGCAGATCTCACCGTAGAGGTCGGCGCGGCTGCCCGGCAGCGCGCCGCGATACCGGTGCGCGGTCGCGATCATCGTCAGCAGCAACGGGTTGACCGACAGGTCATGCAGGGCCGGATGATCCCGGAGCAGTGAGCTTAGCCTGGCGGCAGACTCACCCGCCCGCATCCCCACGGCGCGCAGCGCGGACCGGTCCGCGGCGCCGGTCGCATGCCGCTCCGCGGCGAGGTACCACCGGTCGAGGAACAGCTGAACTTGTTCCGTGGTGAACGGCCGGACCACCAGGACATCGGCTTGAGCGGCAAGCTCGTCGGGCAGGCCGTAAGGGCGTGCGGTGATCACGAAGTGGTTGCCTGAGTGGGCGGCGACCTGCCGCTCCACCCACTTGGCCACGGCGAGGCGGTCGTCGGCGCTGGCGACCTCGTCCAGGCCGTCGAGCAGGACCAGGCACCGGCCGCGGCGCAACTGGCGCTCCCACCACCCGGCGGGCTCATTGCCGGTCGCGTCCCCGGCCATCGCCCGGATCACGTCCGGCAGTGAGACCCCAGGATCCGCCAGGATCGACCTCGCGTGCTCCCGCAGGGCGAGCAGGACGGGAAGGCGCCTGCGGCCCGGGCGGCCGAGTACCGACTGCTGAGCGCTCCGGTGCGCCGTGTGGGCCAGCAGGGTGCTCTTGCCGCTGCCCGGCTGGCCGACCAGGGCGAGGACCGCCCGCGAGCGGCGGTCGAGGAGTTCGCTGAGCGACTGCCGCTCCGAGGTGCCCTCAACCCGGCCGAGAGGGCCGGCGGAACCCTGCTCCGGGTCCCGGGTGACCAGGGCGACATCGACGTAGATATCGCTCAGTTCCGGGACGTGGTCCCCGCCGATCGCGAGATCCTGCACGTCGACGTACCGCAGCGAGTCAAGCACCCAGCGCCGGTACCGGGAGCCGTACCAGGGACCGGCCGATCCTCGGACCACCTGCTGCCACGCATTCGCGGTCACATATGCCCCTCAGCCCCGAAACCTGACTACACCCGCTCCAAGCTAGCGGAGCCGGACACGGCGGACCAGCGTTTGTTCCTTGACGTTGCGTTATTGCCTGGCAACGTCATGACCTCGTTACTTTCCGTCTGCTCGGCGAGGAAACTCGCGCGAGGCGACAGCAGCGCGCTCGCCGCCCTGGTGAAAGACGGCGAGCGCTGCTGTCAGCGGATTACATGCCTCGCGCAGGCGAGGGTGAGACGGCAGGCGGCGGCCGGCCTCCGCGGTGCGGGCCCGGTGACGACGCAAGCGCTTGCTGCTAGTTTCCTGGTATGCGGCTGACGGTCCTCGGCGGTACCGGCGGATGGCCGACCGCCGGGACGGCATGCAGCGGCTACCTGGTCGAGCACGACGGTTACCTGGTGCTAATCGATCCCGGCTACGCGACGTTCCCGCGCTTGCTTGAGCACTGCGCCGCGGCCGCGGTGGACGCGGTGCTCGTCAGCCATGGGCATCCCGATCACTGCGCCGACCTCAACCCGCTGCTGCGCGCCAGGGCATGGGCGGAACGTCCCGTGCCGCCGCTGCCGGTCTACGCGCCGTCTGGCGCGCTTGACGCGGTGCTCGCGCTGGACCGCCCCGGCGCGCTGGACGGCGCGCTCGACCTGCGCGAGTTCGCCCCCGGCGCCACCTTCGAGACGGGCCCGTTCGCCGTGCGCACCTGGCTGCTGCCGCACTCACGGGTCAACGCGGGACTGCGGCTGCACGCCGGCGGCGTTGTGCTCGCCTACACCGGGGACAGCGGCCCGAGCCCCGCCCTCCCTGTCCTGGCCCGCGACGCCGACCTGTTCGTAGCCGAGGCGAGTTATCCGGAACGTGTCCCCGATGACTTGGTCCAGTACCTGTCGAGCGCCAGGCAGGCGGGGCAGACCGTCGCGGCGGCGGGAGCCCGCGGGCTGCTGCTCACCCACCTGATGCCGGGCACCGACCCCAGCGCCGCCATCGGCGCCGCCTCGGCCAGCTACGACGGCGACGTCGCCGTCGCGGTCCCCGGGCTCACGCGGCTACTGCCCTGACGCGATGCCAAGCGCGGCGAGGACCGCGTCCAGCCGGCCGTCGAGTGGCCCACTGAGTTCTAGCACCGGAATGCCTTCCCAGGCGCTTAGCGGGTCGTCGTAGACCAGGTCGAGCAGTGCGTCGTTCACTTGCGCGCGGAGCAGGGGCAGTTCCGGAGGTGGCAGCATCCGTTCTGTCTCCGGTGTGATCGGCGTGATGACCAGCAGGTCGAGGCGGGCGAAGGCGTTGCGGAGTCCGGCCGCCCCGGCCTGCTCCGCGGGATCCGCGCCGGCCGCGGTCAGGTAGGCGAGGTAATCGAGCGGCGTCCGGTCGAAGATGACCGCGACGCTGTCGGCCTGGGTCAGGCTCCGCACCGAGTACGCCAGCATGGCCCGGTAGTCCTCCGGGGACGGCGGGGAGCCGAACTCGTATCCCTCGTCTACAAGCAGGTAGTAGGGCTCGTCGACGGCAATGTGGCCGGGCAGGCGCGCGCACAGGCCTTCGGCCAGCGTCGTCTTGCCGGTGCCGTGCGTTCCAGAGATCCCAACCCTCATCCGCGGCTCCCCTTCTGTGGAGGCTGCCGCACGATCCTACGGCCACACAGGTCATGGGCATTCCGGTTGAGCACAAGGTTCATACAAAAAGTATGCTGGTTGTATGAGCGACACAACGATCAGGCTGGCCAGCGCAGTGCGAGACAAGCTCCGCGCCTTGGCCGACGAGGATCACGTGACGCTGGGAGAACTGCTCGCACGGCTAGCGGAACGCGAGCAGTACCAGCGCGAGATGCGGCGCGCGAACGAGGTCATGGAACGCATTGAGCGCGAGGATCCGGAGGCGTGGCAGGACTACCTGTCCGAGCTTCGCGGATTCGAGGGCGGCACCGTGCGTGACGGGTTGTCCGATGCCGCGGCCGAGTGGCCCGAGTACAACGAGGGTGCCGGTGCGCAGGATGCCTTACCAGGCCGGTGACGTGCTGCTTGCCGACCTCGATCCGGTAACGGGCCATGAGCAGGGCGGGAGGCGCCCGGTGCTCGTTCTGTCCGGCCCGTCCTACAACGAGCTGCGCAATGAGCAGCTGATCGTCGCTGCCGTCACCAGTCGGCAGCGCGGGCTGCCCTTCCACGTTCCGATCGGGTCTGAGAGCGGCCTGCGCGGTCCTAGCTGGGTCCAGTCGGAATCGGTCCGGGCCATCTCGGTTGAACGCGTCGTCAAGAAACTGGGCCGAGCAGGCTCAGAGACACTGGCCGACACCAGGAACCGGGTAATGAACTTCCTCCGGGACTGGTGATGCGGGACGGCTTTCGGTCCGGCCGGTGGTCGCCGGCCCGGGCGGCCAGCGGGGCCTCGACCTCGGCCGGCAGGTTGCGGCCCAGGTCAGGCGTGAGGATGACGGCGGCGGAACGGGCGGCTTCCGCCGCGGGATCG
>Ga0265342_10003975_pt1 | contig 11837 bp, 7 predicted proteins | sample 4CB327metaG_FD_203125 | JGI IMG/M metagenome (GOLD analysis project Ga0265342, IMG submission 203125) | Rhizosphere microbial communities from Carex aquatilis grown in University of Washington, Seatle, WA, United States - 4-CB3-27 metaG | ecosystem: Host-associated > Plants > Roots > Rhizosphere...
CCCTGAACCGAGATCTGTCTTCGTGCTTTGGTTGCTCGCCAGCCTGTTGACCTATTGGTCCTTCGGATTCACCCAGATGATGGGTTCGGACCTGTGGTGGCACCTGGCCTCGGGCCGATGGATCTGGGAGTCGAGCACACTCAATTTCAAGGATCCGTGGTCGTTCACGCACCACGGACAGCCCTGGCAAAGCCACGAGTGGCTCTCAGACGTCGTCTACCACGCGTGGTCCAGCCTCTTTGGCATGGCCACGCTGGTATGGTGGAAGTGGTCGGTGCTGACCGCTGCGTTCCTGACCCTCTTCGCAATGCTACGCAAGATCTCGGGCAGTTCGCTGGCGGCGTACGTCGCGAGCTTGATCGCCATCGCCGTGGGCGCCCCCTTTTTCGACATCCGGCCCCACCTCTATTCTGTCTTGGGTGTCGCCGTGCTGCTGCGACTGGCCTTGGTTCCGTCGCGCTGCCGCTGGCTTTTGCCCATTGGCTTCTTCTTCTGGGTAAACCTGCATGGCGGCTTCATTTTCGGCATCATCGTCCTGACCACGATTCTCGCCTCGGCCCGGTTGATGGGGCAGTCGTCCAGAAACGCGCTGCGGCTGTGGCTGGCCTGCCTGGTCGCCTGTCTGGTCAATCCTGGCGGCCCGAACGCCTATCGCTTTTCCCTGCACTACGCGATCAGTCCCAATTCGCCCTACCTCCGGATCGCCGAATGGCGATCACCGTTGGAAGCGGGAGGCATCCGTTCGGCCCTGTATTTCCCTACCATTGGCCTCTTCGCGCTTGCGGCCGCAGGCACCTTCGCGACTGGGCTTCATCGCAGGCACCCGCGCCTCACCGTCACCAGCCTGGCGCTGGCGCTGATCACCTTGGCCATGTCACTCAGGAGCCGCCGCTTCATTCCCCTGTTCGGTATCGCGCAGGCCTTGGTGCTAGCGCCCGCGCTCGCGGTCCTGACCTCGCGACTGGGCCAGTTCCTGACCGGACGTTGGCCGCAGTTGCAACGGCCCTTGCCGTGGCGGCTCGCTCTGCCCGTGGCCGCATTTGGTCTCGGCGCATGGTGGCTTGCCCCCTACCCACTGTCCAGCAGCGCGTTCTTCTACCTCACCTGGCAAGACAACTTTCCTGTCGAGGCTCTTAACGTTGCCGAGGCCAACAAGCTCACAGGACGGGTCTTCTCCTTCTACGAATGGGGTGGCTACGTCGATCTTCGCACAAACGGAACCTTGCAGGTCTTTATTGATGGCCGGGCCGACACGGTCTTCAGCCACGAGACTGACCTCTGCTATCTGCGTGTCCTCTACCGAGCCCAGGACTGGGAGAAGACTGTGGATGACTCTGGCGCAGACTACTTTCTCTGGCCCAAACAACTGCCTGGGCAGACTACGGCCCTGCTCGATTCCGGCAAATGGCACCCGCTGTACGCCGATCACACTGCGACCTTACTGATTCGCACTGAGGTGCGTAGGCCACAGCCATGGCTTCCCTCGCCAGATTCCCCCTGGCGCGAAGTGGAACTGGGTTGGGACGCTTCGAACTTCAGGAATTTCCCCATGGCCGAACGGCACTTCCGGCGCGCACTCGACTTGATGCCCAACTTGCGCCCGGCGTGCGAGCGTCTGGCCGAAGTGCAGGCGCGCACCGATCGCCTAGCCGAGGCCGTAGCAACCTTCGACCGCTGCCAGAAGATCTTTCCCGATCCAGCACGGCGCAAAGAGTTGCTCCCGATCTTTCGCAACGGCGCTAAAGCATTGCCCTGAGCTTTGCACTGGCTCGTGTCTTCGTACCTGCGCACGTACTGCGCAACCCGGAGCACAAGTCGAAAATCCAGCGCGACCACGCCAAGTGGATGACGCCGTGCAGGCTCCGATGCGCGGGGACGGTCAGCCCGAAAACAGCGGTGTTGGTCGCGTCGATCATGGAGAAGCCACACCCCGCGCACGGATATCGAGCCTGGTCGGGGATTGCGCTTGGGCGTGCTTTTGACAAGCACGCTTGAATTCCAGCGGCGTTCGTACCTGGACCACGGGTATAGGGGATGGCTGGCGTGTAGGTGGATATAGTAGACGCAACAGATGTTATCGGCGTTTTTGCTTGCAGACGCGATTCGGTGAAGGAAGAAGGGCGCTTAAAGCGACTGTGCTCCTTGTCAGCGCCGCAACGGCTTGTTCGACGAACACGGGCGGAGGTTCTTCCCACAGCGGCTTCACGCCAGGATGGCACGCTGCCGCCGGCCTGATCATCGGCCTCAATGCTCTTGGACTTGTGTTCGACCTGTGATCGCCTCGCGTCGCCGGGGTCACCCGGTGTGGAGTCGAAAGCAATGGGAGCTTTGGCCCGGCCGACCGTGCATAGCGTAGGCTGTCGCAAGGCAGCCGCCACGACAGCGCTGGGACTTGTCGCAACTGGCGCACGAGCCCGACAGTTGCTCAGGCGTGTATTGGCGGTTGTAGCCGTATCGATTCGGGTCGTTCCACAGTGTGGCGATGGCTTCCTGGCGTACGTTGCCCTCGACGCACAGGTCGGGCAGGGCTAGGCAACCTTTTACGCGCCCGTCGCTCATGATGCCGAGGACATCGAGTCCGGCGCGGCAACCGAGCCAGGGGCGCGGAAAGCCACCCTGAATGGTCCGTAGTTCGCTATCGTCCTGGGTGCAGTAGCCTAGATTGTCGGTGATATGCGGGCGCAATCCCTGTCTGCGTGCCAGACGACGGAGCTCGTGCAGCAATGCGGGCATCTGCTCGGGCGGCAGGGTCAGCTGCGTGTGGTCCTCGGCGCGGCCCATGGGCAAGGTGAGCTGCAACTGCCAACCCAGCACGCCGGCCTCCTCGAGCAGGGGGGCCAGGGCCTCCAGCTGCGAAAGGTTGCCTCGGTTCACCTGGCTGGTCACGCCGACTTTCAGGCCCGCCCGGTCGATGCGTCGGATGGCGCGCATGGCCTGTTCGAAGCAGCCTGAGACCCGTCGCTGGGCATCATGGGTCTCGGCCAAGCCATCGACGCTGACGGTGACCGAGCCCAGTCCACAGTCTCGCATGGTTGAGGCCACGCTCTCGTCGACGCCCTGACCAGAGCTGATGAGATCCACGGATAGGTCGCGCTCTCGGGCTGCCTGGACCAGCTCTGCCCAGCCTGGATAGAGCAGTGGCTCGCCGCCCAAAAGGGTGAGTCGTTTGCAACCGAGGTCGGCGATGTCGCTGATGACCTTCACCCACTCGTCGTGTGACAATTCGCCTTTTCGGGGTGCGCCTGCGCGAGAGCCGCAGGTTTGGCAACGGCACGGGCAACGCAGGGTCAACTCCAGCGCTGTCACCAGAGGGGCAGGTGATGGCTTCATACGCAAGCTCCGCGAACCCGATGAAGACAGAAGGGGTTGGTGTAGATGCTCCCGGTCGTCCAGTAGGCCATGCTGGTGCAACCCGCGCGGCAAAGCGGACCCACCTTGCACCGACCGCAGGGACCCGCCAGCTTCGCGGCATCGAAGCGCGTGCTGTAGGCGAAGCGTTCGGCATCGTTCCAAATGGTCGCCATGGTTTCATCGTTCACATCGCCGGCATCGAATTCTGGCGGCATGATGGAACATCCACGGACGCGCCCATCGTACGTGATGGCCATGGAACGGATGCCGGCCTGGCATCCAGTCCACAAGGACGGCGCACCTGGCGCTCCGCGCATGCCGACTTCGCGTTCGGTGAAGTAGCCGATGGTGTCGCTGGCATCGACCCTAGGAGGCTTCCCGCTGGACCGCACGTCCACGATGAACTTGGTCAGCTCTTCTAGATCGGACGGTGCGATGACGAAGGGCTCGGGGATTTCGAGAGCCCTGCCCACGGGCACGACCAGCTGGACTTGCCAGCGCTTGACGCCCATTTGGGCCAGGTGCTCGTGCAAGGTCGGCAATTCCGCAAGATTGCGCCGGTTGACCGCGGTGATGACCACCGTCTCGATGCGCGGAAGGGCGCGCTCGATGGCGGCCACGGCGAGACGCCAGGGCGAGCTGCCGGCGCCGGGACGCAAGCGAATGCTGTCGTGGGTGGCTTGCAGCCCATCGAGTGAAATGCCCATGACGCCGACACCGGCGTCGAGGGCCCGGTCGAGGCGCTCTTGGTCGAGCAGGGTTCCGTTGGTAATCAAAGAGGTTCGCAGGCCGATTTCGGCGAAGTCGCGACACAGGTCGTCCCAATCGGGACGCAGCAGCGGTTCGCCGCCGGTGACGTGAACGTGACGGCAGCCGAGTTGCTTTATCTCGCTTGCGACACTATGGATCTTGTCGAACGAAAGCTCGCGCGGGGAGGGCTCGCCGCATTGGTTTTCACAGTGGATGCAACGCAGGTTGCAGCGGCGGGTGATCTCCCAGATGCACGTGAACGGCTCGCGAACGGCCCGGTCGAGCGGGTGCCCGCTCAAACGAAACGCACTCCGATGTAGACTGGAATGGGAGTGCACAGGTCTGGCATGGTTGGGTCGAACTCGCCGGTCGGCGGCGAAAACATGCAATTGCTGCTGTAGATGAAGCAACTCACGTCGCTGGTGACCGCCTGACAGCCTTCGGCTCCGAGCATGGCGGCTATTCCCGAGGTCCAGGAAGAACGCAATTGCGCGAGGCATGCCAGGACCGCGTCTTGCTGTTCGCTGGAGATATTGCAGCTATCCATGATGGCCTGAAGCGTGACGATGGCACCGTCGGTGCCTCCCTTCATGACATCCTGAGGCGCCACGTCGGGTAGGAGAAGCTTGACCGCCGTGTCCGGTGCCGTGTCCGGCGTTTTTGCGAGGTCTGGCGTTTGGGCGGCGAGGTCTGGCGTTTGGGCAGCGACGTCCGGCGTTTGGGCAGCGGCGTCCGGCGTTTGGGGCGAACCATGCAGGGCTTGGTGGTCGCAACCAACACTGGCCGCGCCCCCGAGAAGAAGCAAAAGTCCAAGCGCTGGGAAGGACAGGGCTGAAGCCAGATGGCGGAACGACGGGGTTGGGGATTCCTTGCCCTGTCGCGCGAGGCTGGCTCGAATCTCGTCGAGCAACGTGGCGTAGCTCTCGCCATCGAGCACCTCATTGTCGACGACAGAGCCAGGAGCAGCGTCTTGTCGCACCTTGAGATCTCGTGCCAGCGTTTCCAGAAGCGAGCGCAAAGAGTCCCAGAAAATGCCGCACGTGTGGCGGGCGACCAAGGTTGTGTGCAGCGCAGCCAAGGTCTCCTCAGTGCTGGCCCACGGTTTGACCTTCATCCCGCATCGCTCAACCAAGAAGGCGCGAATGCGTTGGGTAGACGATGGGACGATCAAGTTGTCCATGGGAACACCTCCGAGTCGCTAAGACGTCGGCGACCTCCACCGACCTCCACCACGATAGATTCGTGATGGCTGATTGGCAAGCGGCGCGTCCTGCCCCCCCCCTGGCACCGCAGCACGAGCCCCTCGCGATATTCGCGGCAAAGGCTGATCATCGCCTGTGGCCATCGTGTGCCGTCCTATCTCGCTAGGCTTTCAAAGAAATCGAGTGGCCAGACCCGAGAAGGAATGCGGGGTATCACCTATGCATAGACCTCTGACAGCTCAGACTTCTCTTGGACTCGTCGTTGCTTTGATGGTGCCGCTTGCCTGTTCTTCATCGAATGGCTCGGGCGTTGGGACCGGCGGCATATCAGGTGGTAGGGCGGACGCAAACGCGGGCTCTGGTGGATCCACACACGGCTCGGGCGGTAGCGCAGGCCTCGCGGGGAACGGTAGCGGCGGTACAGTGGGTGACCTCGCCGTGCCTACAGGCCTTGGAGGTGAGGCCGGCAAGGACGGGCCGTCCGCTGGCGGCGCGGGCGGCAACCTGTCGGATGGCGCGCCTACTGGAGCCGACGCGCCGAGGAATTCGGTAACCGATGGTGGCCCAGGCTCCGATGCTTCGGCCGATGAGAATCCCGACATGCCAGGCGGTCTCGCGTCGTGCGAAAGCAACATCCTCTCGCTGCAAGCGCTTTGGCCGATGCCAAGCTCGATCAAACCGTCGGGCATCGCCGTGGATGGCCAGGGCAATGTCTACCTGGCGGGTTCTTTTGAAAAGAGCGCCGATTTTGGTACCGCGGTGCTGACCTCGTCTGGCCCCCAGGATATGTTCCTCGCGAAATTCGATTCGACGGGCGCAGTCGTGTATGCGAACCGCTACGGCGGTGACAGCTTCGACCTCGACTCACCCACGCTGGCCGTCGACGACGCAGGCAATGCCTACTTCGGCGGGGCGTTCGGGCAGACGCTCGACTTTGGCGGAGGGACAACACCACTCGTCGCCCTCACCAGCGATTCGTTCGTGGCTAAGATCGGTCCGACGGGGCAGGCCATCTGGGCCAAGCGATTCGGATGGGATGGCGAGACCTGGTCGAATGGCGGCAACATGGTCTATTCGATCGCCATCGCGCCCGGCGGCGATCCAGTCATCGCCGGCGTGTCGAGCGGGACCATCACCCTAGGCGCGACGGACTGGCCCGGGCAGGGAAGCAGCCATCAGCCGTTCGTGGCTCGACTGAAGAGCGCGGATGGTTCCGTGGTGTGGGGCGCAGCATCCGGCGGAACCTTCGACACCGACCATCCCTACGTGGCAGTCGATGCACAACAGCGCACCTTCCTTGCAGGCCGGTACTTCTCGGGCGGCGGCGCATGGGGCACCGGGGTCGGGGGTACGTTCCGCGTCGGTCTCGATGCGAGTGGCAAGCCCATGTGGAGCCGTTTCGACGGCACCGACATGCCGATGGGTACGGCCATTGATGCGGCCGGTCGATTGGTCGTGGTCGAGGACACGCTGCTCTCCACCGGCGTGACCATTGGGACGACGAACTTTTCGCCGGCCGACTATTCTTCGTTCGTGCTGCTCTTCAGTCCTGTCGACGGAACGCTCCTCTCCGGCGCACAGATCTCCGCGGCTTCCCCCAATGGGCTTGTTGTCGACTCGCGCGGCAATGCGCTCATCGTGGGGACCTATTGGGACGCTCTCACCTGGGGAAACACGACGCTGTCTCGCAGTGGCTACCATCCGTTCTTCGTGGCAGCGGTCGATGGAACGTCGAAGCCAGCCGGGTTGGCCGGGCTGGGCAATACCTCCGGTTTCCCGTCGGATAGCCAGCCGTACGGAATGGCCATGAACCCGTCGGGAGCGGGCCACATCTACGTCCCGGCCTACCTGGCGGCCAGCACGACATCCTGGGTGGGGCCCATCTCCGCTGGAATGTACGTCGCGGTCCTCGGGCCCGACACCTGCGTGACGGGGGGCGGGCCGAAGGGCTCGGCCACGGGCGATCCTTCGGATCACGGCAATCTTCCCACCGACGGCGGAGTCCCGGTCACGCCTCCGGACAGTGGCACGCCGGCTCCGTGTCCATCGTCACCTACGCTTGCGGTGAACGGGGCTGCGTGTCCGGTCAAGATGGGCTGCGCTTATGGCAGCGAGTGTTGCATCTGCGCTCCCACAGCTTGCAATGGACAACCCACTTTGTGGACTTGCACCACGCTCGCCACGCCAGATCCCGGCTGTCCGGCCTCGCCACCTGCGGACGGAACGACCTGCTCGACCTTGCACCTCGAATGCACCTACTGCGCCACGGGTGGACGGCAGCTCGCCACCTGTACGGCAGCAGGCTGGCAATCGGGATACGCGCAGATACTCTGTATTTGACAGGGCCATAGGGGGCCTGCGTGGGGCCCACACACATGGGCAAGCTCTTCCCTTCTACGAAGCCAGCTTCGATACTACTGGAACAGTTGTGCCTTCGGCCAGTATCCACCGGGGGCGTTTCCTCCCGCGATCAGCACCGTCCCATCGAGCAGCAGGGTCGCGGTGCTCCCCCACAGGGAAACTGCCATGCTCCCCGACGCCGTGATACTTCCAGTTGTGGGGTCGTAGAGATCCGACCCAATGTTGAACCCACCGGTCAAAAGGACCATGTTGTTCGGAAGCAGCGTCGCCGTAGCCCCGGTGGATCCGGAGGAGATGGCATGGGACGCGGTTTCGGCAAAAACACCGGACGACGGGTCGTATACTTCTTCCGAAAGGTAGGAAGGATACCCCGAGACCAGCACGGTGCTGTTCGACAACAGTGTCGCGCTCGCGTACATGCCTTGCGTGTTTACCAGACTCCCCGTCAGCTCGAATTGTCCGCTGGCGGGATCGAAGAGTTCCGCGCTCTTTAGGTCTCCGCTCAAATCCACTCCACCAATGACGAGAACCTTATTCGTGGACAGGAGAACCGCCTGATGCCCTTCTCGCGCCGTCACCAAATTGTACGTGGTCGTAAATGTTCCCAAGGAAGGATCGTACAGCTCCGCGGTCTGAAGGTATTGTGACGATCCGTTGACGACGTTTGATCCACCAATGACCAGAACCGTGCCATTCGATAACAGGGTCGCTGTGGTGTTGCTGCGCGGGGTGGTCAAGCTACCAGTCAACGTAAACAATCCCTTCAAGAGGGTCCACCACCTCCCGCCCCCCCCGCTCCACCGATGGCTACGTCATCGCTCCCGTCGAGGGCGGCGTAATCAACCGGCCCCGAGTCTGCATCCCCTCCCCGGGAGGCTGCATCCACCATTCCATTTCCCGGGCCATCCCCACCGGTTCCCCCGGTACATGGAAATGAACTCGGAATCGCACGCGAAATGGGGATGGAGGTACTTGATGGCCACTGTGCGCGAGAACCCGACCGCGGCGCACAGTCGCCCAAGATGAACGCTCGCCATGCCGCCCGAGGCTATTTCATCGTACATAACGTAGCGTCCCACCACGCTCGATGGCTGGACCTTCGCTATCAAAGAGGACGACGGCTTAGAGGGCATCTAGCATCTGTCAACATCGGAGAAATACTCTCGGAAGTTGAGCCAAGGCCGACGCCACGCATGGCGAGGTCCATCCTGGGAAGGCGCCAGGTAGTACAGTTCGGCATCTGTCCGTCAATCGCCCACTCTAGCCACGCATTGTTCACGCGGTGTCATCCAGTGGGAGCTCAACGAGGGCTGCCTCCTGGCTACCTCCCGTCGGCGGCGGCCGGGCAACGCAATCCTTTGCTCAAGGCGAGCCACGACAGCGTGCTTCACGAACGCTGCGACGGAACGGTGGCCCAGCCGGTGGGAGCCCCTCTGCGCCGAAGCCATGTGCGCTCGTGCTTGTGGACTTCCGTCCATGAAAGTCGAATACTACTGCATCTACCCTCGAACCGGAGTTTGCGCCGGAAAATTGCTCGACCGAAGGGAGATATGTCTGCGTGCCGAGCTTGGCGCGGCCTTCTCACAGAAGCCAGGAAGCTTGGCCGGTCCTTCATTGCCCGCGCCAGCGCGTCCTGATACGCTTTTTTTTGCCGTTCGCCCGACGTTGCAAGCGTTCGCAAAGGAAATGCATGTGAAAACAGCGCGGATTTGCTCATGGTTGCTGGCCGGCCTGGTCGCATCTGCCCTCGGCTGTGGCAACAGTTCCGGAGGCTCGCCAGGGCAAACCGGTGGCACCGGGAGCGGCGGCATAAAGGGGCCGGATAGCGCGACGGGCGGGCAGAATTCTGGCGGAATTGCAGGGGTTGGCGCTGGCGGGACGGGCGGCAGGACGTCAGGCACCGAACGAGGCGGAACGACCGGAACGGGCGGTGCTGCGAACAACTTGGGCGGCCAGGACGCCGGCGGCACCGCGGGCAACCTTGCGACGGGGGGAAACGCGGCGGGCGGATCTGTAGGCTCGGCCGGCGCGCAGTCTGGCGGCGGTTCCGGCGCAGGAGGCGTTGCAACCAGCGGCGCGCTCACGACCGGGGGTCAGGGTTCAGGCGGCAAGAATGCGGGCGGCGCGACAGGGGCCGGCAGTACAGCCACAGCAGGGAACGGCACGGGCGGCAGAGCGACCGGCGGCTTCTCTGGCAGCGGGGGTGACAGGTCGACGGGGGGTGCTTCGGGCGTGGGCGGTAGTGCCGCGGGCGGCGCATCCGGCGCAGGTGGAAGGACCGCCCTTCCCGACGCTTCGACGTCGGGATATCACCCGTGTCCCACCGATGGGACCGCCTGCAAGATCATGCCGTTCGGAGACTCGATTACGGATGGTTACAACGCGGACACGCCAGGTGGCTATCGCGTGGAGCTTTTCCGGCTCGCCCATTCGGTAGGGAAGAACATCACGTTCGTGGGCTCGGGTTGGAATGGGCCGGACACGGTCGATGGCGCTCTCTTCCCACACAATCACGAGGGCCACAGCGGCTATACGATTGCGCCCGAAGGCAACAGAAGCGGTATCTCGCCGCTCGTATCGAGCGTGATGCCGAAATACACGCCAGATATCGTCTTGTTAATGATTGGCACCAACGACGCCATCGACAGCTACGACATGGCCAATGCCCCCACGCGTCTGAAGGCACTCATCGACAGTGTCTATGTGCTTTTACCCAATGTCCTGATTGTCGTGGCCCAGCCCATTCCATCACGTGGTGATGCGAGCAAGGGTGACGACGCGGCGCTTAGTGATCGCATCAAGGCCTACGGCGGCACCATTCCAGCCGTGGTCAAAGCGCAAGCGGATGCTGGTAAACATATCCTGTTGGTGGACATGTTCACGCCGTTCAATCCCAACAAGACGTCGCTGCTCGAAGATCAGTGGCACCCGAACCTGGCCGGATACGTCTTGCTTGGAACCCAGTGGTATTCGGTGCTGCAGCCGCTCTTGTAGGAATTTTCCAAGCGCCAAAAGAGTCTAGAGGCCAGGCTGGGATAGCTTTCCTGCTACTCTTGCTTGGCCAGCCGTGCTTCGATGTGACGGCGCAGCGGTGGGAACAGCTTGAGCTCGAGTGCGTATTGGGGTGAGAAGAACTCGGCGTCGATGACCTCGCGGTTGTCGACCCGAAATACGGGGCGCTCTTGGACGTCGAGATCGAAAATGGAGACCACGTCGGTCTTGCCTTCCCAGACATGCGTCTCCTCGAGCCCAAGCTTGAGAGCTTCAGGGGACACCTGGATCGAGACTTCCTCGGCCAACTCGCGCACCGCCGCTTCGACCGGCGTTTCCGTTCCTTTGAGATAGCCGCCGGGAATGCAGTAGTAGTTGACGTACGAATTCCTGACCAGCAGGAGCTCATCCTGGTTCCAGATTGCGACCAGCGCGCCGTGGGTCACGGGTCGTGCCAGTCTCCAGTACACGCGCATTGCTTGATAGGCGGCCCGATAGGCCATGCGAAAGGCGAAGTCGACCATACTCACGCTTCCATTGTAGCTCAGAAATTCGCGATGGGCTCTCGACAAGGCGTTCGTGTTTTCTAGCGCAGACTCCGAGCGACGACGTCGCCCGCGACTTGCCTGCGGGCCAGTGCCACCACGGCGTCCGCCCAGGCCGGCGTCGCGTTGAGCGATGGCACCAGCGTCAGTTGCTTGCCGCCAGCCGCGATGAACTGCTCTCTGGCCCGAATCCCGATTTCCTCGACGGTCTCCAGACAGTCCGCGACAAAGGCCGGTGAGAACACCACCACGCGCTTCTTTCCCTCGGCGGCTAGCCGAGGAATGACGACATCGGTGTAAGGGTGAATCCACGGCGTGCGTCCCAGGCGAGACTGAAAGCTCACGCTCCAGGAACCTTCAGAGAGGGCAAGCCGACTGGCCAGGGCGCGCGCGGTGGCGAAACACTGGGCGCGGTAGCAGGTGCGATTCGCCGGGCCGATGCGGTCGCAACAGTCGGCCTGGGCGAGGCAGTGCCGGCCAGTCGCATCGGTCTTGCGCATGTGACGTTCGGGCAGGCCGTGAAAGCTCATCAGCACGTGATCGGGCTCTTCTGTCTTCAAGATCGGGGCACCCACGGCAGCGAAGGCGTCGAGGAAACCTGCATCGTCGTAGAAGGCATCGACAAAGGTCAGCGTGG
>Ga0265342_10003976_pt1 | contig 11836 bp, 9 predicted proteins | sample 4CB327metaG_FD_203125 | JGI IMG/M metagenome (GOLD analysis project Ga0265342, IMG submission 203125) | Rhizosphere microbial communities from Carex aquatilis grown in University of Washington, Seatle, WA, United States - 4-CB3-27 metaG | ecosystem: Host-associated > Plants > Roots > Rhizosphere...
GCCAACTGGCTGATTCGGGCACGGGAGCGGACGGCGCTAGTCGGGGCCAACGGAACCGGTAAGTCCACCATTATGAAGGTGCTGGCCGGTCTGGAGACGCTGGACTACGGCCAGGCGCAGCAGACGCGCGGCATGAGCATCGGCTACCTGCCGCAGGAGGGGCTGGCACTCACCGGGCGCAGCGCCTTTGAAGAGTGCCTGACGGTCTTCGACGAACTGCGCGAGATGGAGCGAGAGATCGAGCGGCTCGGTGGACAACTGGCCGAGTTGGATCATGCCGGCCCTGATTATGAGGCCGCGGCGGAGCGCTACTCGATGCTCCAGGAGCGCTTTCACGCCCTGGACGGTTACGCGCTGGATGCGCAGGTCGGCGGGGTGCTCACCGGCCTTGGCTTCGGCAAGGAAGACTGGACGCGCCAGACCGATGAATTCAGCGGCGGCTGGCAGATGCGCATCGCGCTGGCCAAGCTGCTGCTGGCCAAGCCGAATCTTCTCCTTCTTGACGAGCCCACCAACCACCTGGACCTGGAAACTCGCAACTGGCTCGAGGACTATCTGCGGACGTATCCCTTTGGCTACATTCTCATCTCCCATGACCGCTATTTTCTCGATGTAACAATCGACCGAACCGTGGAGATATGGAACAAGCGGCTCAATATCTACCAGGGCAATTACACCAAATACCTGAGCCAGAAAGACGAGCGCCGGACGCAGTTGCAGGCGGCATACCGCAACCAACGCGATCAGATTGAGCATCTGGAAGCCTTCATTAACCGCTTCCGCTATCAGGCCACCAAGGCTAAACAGGTGCAAAGCCGCATCAAGGAACTGGAGAAGATCGAGCGCATCGAAATACCCGAAGAGGAACCGGTTATCCACTTCAAGTTTCCCCAGCCACCGCCCTCGGGGCGCAGGGTGGTGGAGGTGGAGGGGCTTTTGAAGAGCTACGGCCCGAAACAAGTGCTCAATAACGTAAGCTTCTCCATCGAGCGCGGCGATCGCGTGGCCCTAGTAGGCGTGAACGGCGCGGGCAAGTCCACGCTGATCCGCCTGATGACAGGCAACGAAGCGCCCACGGCGGGCACGGTGCGCCTGGGCCATAACGTCGTCAGCGAATACTTTGCGCAGGACCAGTACAAGGCACTGGACGGCGAATCAAGAATGTTGGACGACATCAGCCGAGCCGCGATCAGGGTGCCGGAACATGCTCTGCGTTCGCTGCTGGGCTGCTTTCTCTTCAGCGGCGACGATGTCTTCAAGCCGCTTGGCGTTCTCAGCGGCGGGGAGCGCAACCGCTACGCGCTGGCGCGGATTCTGGTCTCGCCGTCGAATTTCCTTCTACTCGATGAGCCCACTAATCACCTGGACATGCGAGCCAAGGATGTACTGCTGGAGGCGCTGGCAGCCTTCAGCGGCACGGTGGTCTTCGTCTCACATGACCGCTATTTCATCGACCGGCTGGCCACACGCGTGCTGGAGGTAGAAAGCGGCGCGGTTACCGCGTACGAAGGCAACTACGAAGACTATCTGCGCTGGAAAGAGGCGCAAGCATCCGCCATTCAACAGGACAGTCATCCTAAGTGCAGTGAAGGACCTGCATCTCTACCGCGCCCGGCGGTCGCAATCGCACCACTTGCCGTTGACCTCTCGGAAAAGGACCGCCCCCGGCGCCTCAATCCCATCCGGCAGAATCAGATGGAAGAGCGCTGCGCATTTTTAGAAGAAGAGACCCCGCGCATCGAAGCCGCGATCCGTCACACCGAAGAACAATTGGGCGTCTACGTCTCTGCCGAGGAGACGCAACGGCTCACCGCCCTGGCCACCGACCTGCGCAGCCAGCTTGCCGCTCACACCGCCGAGTGGGAAGAGCTGATGATGCAGCTAGATAGAGCTTGATTCAGCAGCGGGCCTCGCAGGTAAAGGCGAAGAAATAGCGCAAAGTCTATTTTAGCCATTTTGTGTGAGTTTGGTGCAATGATTAGACGGCACCTATCAAGATAACATGTCTGTTTTGTGTTTATTAGCAGTTTTATCGTAGTAATAAAGCGAAGATACGAAGAATAAAAGAGGGGGTAGGGGGTGCCTAGCACCTGACTTCCTTGTCCGATAAGGGATTTCGCGCACTTCTCTCCTATCTATGTAGTTTGCACCAACGGAGGGTAATTATCTGCAAAAGGGTTTGGAAAAATCCGATCTTCCCAGGTCTGAAAATCCAGACCTGCGGCACCCGGCGACTGAAATCTCAGGACTCGTCCTGGTGATTCGGGTCGCGTCGCAATGGGACTTATCGGGCGTACTATATGTTGGCTGAAGCTTTTGTGCTTCCGGTCTCAAGATCGAGAGCTGGGGCACTCAGATTCATCAATCCGCCCTTGAGATGAGCCACCTGCCTGACAAAGGAGATTCCCGATCAATGGGCGATCCTCTCCGTCCGATATCTACGATAAAACTGCTTGACAGAACTCTCAGCTTCTACCGCCGGAATTTCGTGAAGTTCGCCGGGCTGTCGATCGCCGGTTCCGTGGCCACATTCGCGTACCGGCTACGCTACGGCGGAGGCACGGTTGCCCTCCTGCGCCTGCATTCGTCGACGGCTGCGCCGGCAGTACTTGGGGTTCTGGTGGGAATCGCGATCGTATTGGCGGGCGCGTCGATTTCCTCAGCGGCCACGGTGGAGGCGGCTGCGGCTGCCAGCCGCGGCAGCAAAGTGCGAGTTGCAGAGGGTTACCGCGCGCTTGGAGAGCAGCTCTGGCCGATTATTGGGATCGTATTGTCGGTGTTTATCCGTGCATGTCTAGGAGGCTTGCTTTTCATAGGCGCCGGCGCGATGGCTCTCGCCATGGCCGCCGCTCTTGGCTACAACTCCCGGGTGGAAGCGGGCACGATTGGTTATGTCTGTGGAGGCATTTCGCTGATCTTGGCGATCTTCGCTTCGATATGGATCTGTGCGCGTTATGCGGTAGCCGTGCAAGCCTGCGTGGTGGAAGACATCGGCTGCAGACTCGCTCTCAAGCGCAGTATATCCCTCACTGCGGGAGACCGCGGCCGAGTAATCATTGTGCACTTTGCCTTTCTCCTATTCGTCCTGGCCGCGGACTTCATTTTCGGAGCGCCCACACTGTTGCTGTCCAGCCATGGGGCCGCATTCCGGATTTCGGGTGCAGTGGCTGGTTTCATCGCCGTGGCGCTGATCTCCCCGGTCGCGACGATCAGCATGTCTCTGGTCTACTACGATGAGCGCGCGCGCAAGGAAGGCCCCGAATAAGGAGCCTCTGCCGGCTTACACTCGGAAAGTCGGCCATGGCTCGCCGATCTACTCGAGCATTATCGTCTGTTGACGCTAAAAGCCCAACGCGCATATCGAGGAGTTCAGACTCCAAGCGCCTTTGCACCAGCCGGTTTCCGGATTGCCGGACTTTTGGAAATACACCTACTGTTAAAGCGGGTTGCCCTTGCCAATTCAAGTGTTTCGGGTCTACTCTATTTTCATGCGTCGATGTCGCTAACACCGCCCTGGTGATTGCTCCGATGTAAAGGTGCGCCCGTTCGCGCCCGACTTCCCTCAACCGACAGTTTGATTGTCACCCCAGCCCACAAATGCAACTGCCGGGAGAGCCTCCCGGAAAAAGGAGAATATTATGGCGCGCATTGCCGCGAATGTCACTGAAATCATTGGCCGTACCCCGCTGGTGCGGCTCAACCGCATAGCAGCCGGCCTGCCCGCTACCGTTCTGGTCAAACTGGAGAGCCAGAACCCCCTCAGCAGCGTGAAAGATCGCATCGGCCTGGCGCTCATCGATGCCGCCGAAAAGGCCGGCAAGATCAAGCCCGGCAAGACCGTGCTCATTGAGCCCACCAGCGGCAACACCGGCATCGCGCTGGCATTTATCGCTGCCGCCAAGGGCTACCGGCTCATTCTTACCATGCCCGAGACCATGAGCTTGGAACGTCGCGTGGTGCTGCTGGCCTTCGGCGCCGAGATCGTGCTGACCCCCGGCCCCAACGGCATGAAGGGTGCCATCGCCAAGACCGATGAGATCCTGGCCAAGACGCCCGACGGCTTCATCTTGCAGCAATTCACCAACCCCGCCAACCCCGCCATCCATTACGCAACCACCGGCCCGGAGATCTGGAACGATACCGATGGCAAGGTGGACATCCTCATCAGCGGCGTGGGCACCGGCGGCACCATTACCGGCGTGGCCAAGTACATCAAGGAGCGCAAGCCGGAATTCAAGGCCATCGCTGTCGAGCCCACTGACAGCCCGGTGCTCTCGGGCGGCAAGCCTGGGCCGCACAAGATTCAGGGCATCGGCGCAGGCTTTGTTCCCGGAGTGCTCGACACAAAGCTCGTGGATGAGATTGTCCAGGTGACCAATGACGAGGCCATTGCGGCGGCTCGCAAGCTGCCGCTTGAAGAAGGATTGTTTGTAGGCATCTCCTCGGGTGCGGCCCTGGCCGTCGCGCTCAAGGTAGCCGCACGGCCTGAAAACGCCGGCAAGCTGATCGTGGCGGTCCTGCCCGACTTCGGCGAGCGCTATCTCTCCAGCATCCTCTTCGAGTCGCTGCGCCAGCAGGCTCTGGCCCTGCCCACTGAAGCAATTGCGGTGTAGGCTGTTGCCGAGTGGTTCACGTTGCTTTGAAGGATGCGGGCTCTAACCCGTATCCTTCAAACAGCACCTGTGTGCAGTCTGCCTCTTATGTCTGTGTTCGCCCGCATCCGCGAAGACATCAACTCTGTGCTGGAGCGCGACCCGGCCGCGCGTTCCCGGCTTGAGGTCTTTCTCTGCTATCCGGGGCTGTGGGCCGTCTGGATTCACCGCATTTCGCACACGCTCTGGCGCTCCCGGCTGCGGCTCCCGGCGCGGCTGCTCTCCCAGATCGGGCGCTTTTTCACCGGAGTAGACATTCATCCCGGCGCGCTGTTGGGCCGGCGCCTGTTCATCGATCACGCTACCGGCGTGGTCATCGGCGAGACCGCAATCGTGGGCAACGATGTGACTCTGTACCAGGGCGTGACGTTGGGCGGCACCGGCAAAGGCCACGGCAAACGCCATCCCACGCTCTGCGATGGCGTTTTTGTGGGCAACAACGCCAACCTGCTGGGCAACATCACCGTCGGCGAGAATTCACGCGTCGGAGCGGGCTCCGTGGTGCTCTCCGACGTGCCACCGAACTCCACTGTTGTGGGCGTTCCGGCGCATATTGTCTATCTCAACGGAGAACGGGTGTTGATTACCGATCCGCATGACATCAAGGACCCTCTCTCCGACGCCCTCATTGCCCTCTCGGCCCGCGTGGAGGAGGTGGAGGAGCGGCTAGGCGGGGAAGCACGGCGAACAAAACCTTTCGCCGCCGAAGAGGCCGAACGCAACGCCTACCGCGATGAGCTTGAGCGCCTGCGCCAGTACGTCTCAATGGGCGAGGGAATCTGAAGGGGCGGTTCACGGCCGGAGCGCTTTCCTGGTCTGTCTGCGGGGCGGTAACTTCTACGGCCCAATCATTCTAGAACTCGCTCAGGCTCAGCACATTGCCGTCGGGATCGTGAAACCATGCGATGCGGGCGCCGCTGGGCGAGGTCCAAATGCCTTGTGGGTTTTTGTCGTTGAGCCTCGGATAGCGCAGGAACTCCACTCCAGCCGCGGCAAGTTTTTTCACGGTGCTCCCGATCGATTCCACATCCCAGCCCAGAACGGTGAAGGGATCCGGATGGTGTTCGGCGACGGTGGTCACGCGCAGCATGGTTCCGTTGGCGTCAAAGACCAGGGCAAAGGGCGAATCGTCCTCTGCCATCCGTAGTCCAAGAACGCCCTCGTAAAAGGCCCGTGCCTTCACGGGGTCCGTCGTTGGAACAAAGGCGACCAGCTTGCTGCCGCCAAGAATCGAGTTCTTGGCCATGCTGTTTCTCCTCAGATTTACCTGCGGCTGAAGCCTCTGGGCTTCATAGGCGGGGCTACCGGCAGGTTGGTCTTGCCTTCGGGATAGACCGCCAGAAAGCGGTCCTGTCCTTCGCCGGAGCTGGCCGTCTCAACACCCTTCATGGAGCGGAAGACGAGATGCAGCAGGCGGCGCTCACGGCTGTTCATGGGCGGGAAGGCGTAAGGCATACCGGACCGGATCACCCTTTCAGCGGCGGTCTCAGCCTGCATACGCAGCTCCTGGGCGCGCAGGGCCTTGAAGTTGGCGGCGTCAAAGCTGACCAGGTCGTTCTCGCGCTGATCAAGGCGCAGCATCTGCGCGGCGATGGTCTCCAGGGCGCGCAGCAACTCGCCGTTGTGCTGCGTAACCAGCGGCACGTCGGGCCCAGCCAGTTCGACATAGATCTGGCGCGCCTCAATTCCCTCGGGGTCGCGAGCGCCGTCTCCGGCGGTAATGCGGTACTTGAGGCGCATTCCACCCAGCTTGTTCAGGGTGGCGAGGAATCCGGCGATCTTCTGGGCAGCCTGTTGCAGGTCGGCGATGGGCATAACAAACCAGTATCGCAGAGCGGAGCCGTGAACGGGCTTCGATTTCGGCGGGAAAGCTGGCGTTTCAGTTCGCCCGCACCCTGGGGCCCAGATAATCCGGGCCTACGGGATCGGTGACGGATTCGGCCACAATCCTGTCGATCTCGACCATTGCGCTGGAGTCCAGCTTCCAGCCCAGCACCCCGGCGACGGCATCGAGTTGTTCGGGTCGTTTGGCGCCCCACAGGGCCACGGAGATGCCAGGCCGGTCTAAAACCCAGCGGGCGGCCAACTCCAGCACCGTCTTGCCGTAGCGCTCCCGCGCAAAGGTCGCCAGCCTCTCCACCGCGGTTATGTACTGGCTGAAGCGCGGCTCCCGGAACTTGGGGTCTGCGCTGCGAATATCCTTAGCGTCGAATTTCATGCCACGCGTGACACGGCCGGCCAGCAGGCTGCGGCAAAGGGTGCTCCAGGTCAAGATGGCAACCCCGTTGGCCGCGCACCATGGGAGAATGGCTACTCCCGTGCCACAGACGCTGTCGATCTCGCGCTCGAAGAGGTTGTAGGGCGGCTGGTTCGAGGCCAGCGGGGCCGCGGTGCGAAACTCCTCCATCTGCGCGACATTAAAGTTGCTCACCCCCAGCGCGCGTACCTTTCCCTCGCGCTGGAATTCAGCCAGGAGAGCGGCTGTTTCGGCCACGGGAATGAGCGTATCCGGCCAGTGGATCTGGTAGAGGTCGATATACTCCGTGCCCAGGCGGCGAAGGCTGTCTTCGATCTCCTGGCGGAGCCGTGGGGCGGTCAGGTTGGCGAAGACGCCGCGGTCGTTCCAATCCAGGCCAACCTTGGTAGCGATGTAGAAGGCCTCGCGGCGGCCGTGAGCGCGCATGGCCTTGCCGACGATCTCCTCGGAGCGCCCGTGACCGTAGATGGGCGCGGTGTCGATGAGGTTGATGCCGCGCTCGACGGCGCTCAAGCAGGTGGCGATGGCTACTTCTTCGGGGATCGCGCCCCAGTCCAGTCCGCCGATGGCCCAGGTGCCCAGGCCGATGCGGGATACTTTCACGCCGGCAATCGTTGTAGTCTCCATATTCAATATCTTAAGCGTTCCTTCACCCGCCGAATGTTAGTTTAGGCAAAGAAGGTTTTTCTCTCTTCGGCTATTGTTTCTTACGGAGAAACCTGGTTATCAGAATGCGCAAACCTCTCCCCATTGTTCTTCTGCTGGTGCTGGCCGCAATCGCGCCCCTGGCCCGCGCGCAGGGAGGACCGCCCTTCATTACCGACGACCCCGGCACAGTCGCCAATCGCCATTGGGAGATCAACCTGGGCTGGATCGGCAGCCACAATCCGGCCCATGCCAGCTACGAGTTGCCCAATATTGACGTGAACTACGGCTGGGGCGACCGCATTCAGCTCAAGTATGAGGTGCCCCTTGCAGCGGCCACCGACGAATACAACACCACGCGCGCCGGGCTGGGCGAATCACTGATGGGCGTCAAGATTCGGCCCTACGAGCATCATCGCGCCGGCGAACCCAAGTCCGACGAGAACATGGATTTCGCACTGGGCACTTATCCGCAGATCTCCATCAACAACCCCACCAGTTCGGTGCGGCGCGGGGTTGTGGAGCCGGGGCCGCAGTATTATCTGCCGCTGGAATTCATGGCCAAATGGGGCCCCGTCGATTTCAACGGCGAAATAGGCCATTGGTTTGGCAATCGGAATGTGCCCAGCCGCTGGGGACGCGGACTGATTGTCGGACACGAGTTCAGCGAGCGGCTGGAGCTATACGCGGAGATCTACGACCTGCAGGAGATCAACAGCATCGGCAACGCGCCCAAGCAGCGCGAGCTGACGCTGGACGTGGGCGGCCGCAAGACGCTGGACCGCGCCGGTCACCTACGCCTGTTGTTTATGGGCGGCCGCGGCCTCCAGGCAGTCTCCCGCCAGAACAGCGAGCCAAACTGGATCGCTTATGTGGGCGTACAAATTCAGCTGGGTCCGAAAGAGAAGGAGACGCAGAGCGAGAAGTGACGCGAGCAGAAGGAGCGTATGCTCAGTTTTCAGTGCTCTGGGCGTTGTCCTGCCCGCTGCGGAAAAATCAAAATGCAGATAATAATCAGCATAATCAACGTTGCGGAGGCGGAATAACGGCTCAGGTTGAGCCCCCCGTGCTCCAGGGGCTTATCGAGTAAATCGCCCACCACGGCGCCAAGCGGCCGCGTCAGGATAAAGGCCGCCCAGAAGAGAAATGTCGTCGAAATCTTTGTCCAGAAATGACATGCCGCCACGACGACAAGAAGCAGGCTGAATAGGGCTGCCCCTCCAAGATAACCAATCCCGGCGCTATCGGCGGTCCAGTCACCGAGGGCAGTTCCGAGGGTTTGCGAAAACATGATCGTCACCCAGTAAAACGCCTCCACCTTTGGCGTACTGACGGTGTTCACCGACACAGATCCTAAAGACCAATACCATAAGCCAAGCGACGACAGAAGCAGGCCAAGTAATGTTAGGCTTCCCCCCGCATAGCCGATGCCGAGGGAGCGGTCGGAAAAGTCGGCCATCGTGGTTCCAATCGCGGTGGTGGCAATAATTGTCGTCCAATAGAGAAAGGGATGAAATCGCTTTGCATATACCTGAATTAGAACCGCGACCAGAAAAATCGCGGCGAAGATAGCGGTACCCACCAGGTAGCCCAGATTCATCGACATTGTCACTGCATCGCCACCGGTTTCGCCCAGGGTTGTGCATAATATCTTGATGATCCAAAAGCCAAGCGTGACTTCTGGAACCTTGCTCAACCGGTTGTCGCTAGTCATGCTGGTGACCTGCACCGTAAGTGGCATTTCACTCCTCCTAAGGAATCTCTATATCAACTCATATCCCGCGAACCAATAACCGATTTCAAACGCAGCGGTCTCTTCGCCGTCGGAGCCGTGAATGGCGTTCTCCTGAATCGAGCCGGAGAATTTCTTGCGGATGGTTCCCTCCTCGGCATTGGCGGGGTTGGTGGCGCCCATCAGCTTGCGCAGATCGGCGATAGCGTTGTCCTTTTCGAGAACCATCAGGACCAGCGGCCCCGACGACATGAAATCGCAAAGCCCGTCGAAGAACGGCTTTCCGGCGTGAACGGCATAGAAGCCCTTCGCCTGTTCCTTCGAGATAAACTGTTTCTTAATAGCCACAATCTGAAAGCCGGCTTTATAGATCTCGGCCAGAATAGCTCCGGTATAGCTTTTGCGGACCGCGTCCGGCTTGATAATGCTGAAGGTGTGTTGCGCCACGCTGTATGCTCCTTGAACGAATTGCCACAACTTACCATTGTACTGTCCATCATTTCCCGCTGCTTTTCCGGGCGCAAATCTGCTAAAGTTTCGGCATGTTCCGCCTAACCGTTTCCCCCTCTCTTCGATGTATTGCGGTGGTTGCCGGATTAGCCGGCGTTTTGGCATACGCTCAGACCGCTCCGCCTGCTGCCGCACCCGCCGCAACCCAAACCACGCCGGAACTGCGCGTCTTCGATTCCTCACTGATCGATAAGGCCGTGGACCCCTGCGACAACTTTTATCGCTACAGTTGCAACGGCTGGTTCAAGCGCAATCCGCTGCCTGCCGATCAGACTCACTACGGCCGCGACACCGAACTGGCTGAGCTGAACCGGTTGCGCCTGAAGAAGATTCTTGAAGATGCATCGGCGCCCTCGTCCGCGCGCACCGCCAATGAACAGAAGATCGGCGATGAGTACTCGAGTTGCATGGACACTGCCGCGGTAAACCGGCTGGGACTTGCGCCGCTGCAACCGGAGCTGGACCGCATTGCCGCGCTGAAGTCTCCGGCGGAGTTGCCCGCGCTGCTGGCGCACCTCCACGCTATCGGCGTGAACGCCTTCTTCGGCATGGGCTCGAATCAGGACTTTGCCGACTCCAGTTCCGTTATCTCGTTCTACGGCGCGGGAGGGCTGGGTCTGCCGGAGCGCGACTACTACACTCGGACCGACGCTAAATCGGTGGAGCAGAGACAGCAGTACGTGGCCCATGTGCACAAGATGTTTATGCTGGCCGGCGAGACGGAGGCGCAGGCGGCCAAGGACGCGGAGACGGTGCTGGCCCTCGAGACCCGCCTGGCCAAGGCCTCGCTGACCGTTACTGAGCAGCGCGACCCGCAGAACCTGAATCACCCCACTGACGTGGCTGCCCTCTCTAAGGAGCTGCCGCACTTTGCGCTGGCCGATTACGTGGCCGCCGCGCACGCCCCGGCCGCGGGCAAGGCCAACGACATGGAGCCGAAGTTTTTCGCGGAATTTAACACGTTGGTGGCCGATACCCCGATCGAGCAAGTTAGGACGTATCTCCGCTGGCATTTGCTGCATGCCTACGCCGGCACCAGCCTGCCGGAGAGCTTCGACAAAGAGAACTGGAACTTCTATTCGCACATCTTGAACGGCGCCGAGAAGCAGCAGGAACGTTGGAAGCGCTGCACTAGGCGAGTCGATCAGGAATTAGGCGAGGCGCTGGGCCAGGCGTACGTTGCCAAATACTTCCCCCCCGCTGAGAAGAAGCGCGCGCTGGAGATGGCGCAGGCCGTTGAGCAGGCCATGGACAAGGATATCGATGCGCTGGACTGGATGAGCGCCGCGACCAAAGTCAAGGCCAAGGATAAGCTGCACACGGTGATGAACAAGATCGGCTATCCCGACAAATGGCGAGACTATTCAACGCTGAAGATTGTGCGTGACGACGCGCTGGGCAACCAGATGCGGGCAGAGGAGTTCGAACGGGCGCGCGATCTGGCCAAGATCGGCAAGCCGGTGGACAAGAACGAGTGGCAGATGACGCCGCCTACCGTGAACGCCTATTACGATCCGCAGATGAACAACGTGAACTTTCCCGCCGGCATCATGCAAGCGCCGTTTTTCAGCGGCCAGGAGGACGACGCGGCCAACTACGGCGACATGGGCGCGGTCATTGGGCACGAGCTGACGCACGGCTTTGACGATGAGGGACGGCAGTTCGACAAGGACGGCAACCTGAAAGATTGGTGGTCCAAGGACGACGAGCAGAAATTCACCGAACGCGCCGAATGCACGGTCAAGCAATACGACGCCATCGAGGCGGTGCCAGGCGTGCATCTGAACGGCAAGTTGACTCTGGGCGAGAACCTGGCCGACCTGGGCGGGTTGCGGCTGGCGTGGCTGGCGTGGCTGGAGAAGGCACAGGCCGCGCACGTGGATATAAAGAATTCCAACGGCGGCTATACGCCGGACCAGCGCTTCTGGATCGCGTACGCCCAAGGTTGGTGTACCCAGACGCGGCCTGAACAGTTGCGAACCCAGGCGCAAACCAATCCGCATTCGCCCGAAGAATATCGCACCAACTCTGTCCTGACGA
>Ga0265342_10003977_pt1 | contig 11833 bp, 9 predicted proteins | sample 4CB327metaG_FD_203125 | JGI IMG/M metagenome (GOLD analysis project Ga0265342, IMG submission 203125) | Rhizosphere microbial communities from Carex aquatilis grown in University of Washington, Seatle, WA, United States - 4-CB3-27 metaG | ecosystem: Host-associated > Plants > Roots > Rhizosphere...
CAGGAACACCGCCACTTCCCATTCTGCCGCCGGTCGCTGCCGCGCCACCGCTGGCGAGCGTTCCACCCGTCGCTGCCGAGCCGCCCATGGCAAGTCCACCGCCCGTTGCCGTCGCTCCGCCGCCTCCCGATCTGCCGTCCCCGCCAGCCGTGCCGGTGGCAAGTCTTCCACCTGCGCCGCCAGTCGACTCACCCAAGGCGCCGCCACTTCCAACCCCGCCTGTCGCCCTGGCTCCGCCAGAGCCCCCGGTAGCCTTTGGCGCCGCTCCTCCGCTCGCGGAGCTGCATCCGGCTGCGAAGCACGCCGAGGTCACGGCAGCGAGCACAAGGCCACGAAATCGCCAGGAGGTGCGTCCGCAAAGGAGAGAACAAGTCAATGCGTGTCTGTAGTCGGAGGATACCATCAATGCGTGTCTGTAATCGGAGGATACCATCAATCCATGCGGTGCCCCATCCTTGCGTTCTGGCTCATTGGACGCCCTTAGGTCTCCTTTTTTGAGTCCTGGTGAGCTATCCGGTACTCGGCGTACACTGCCTAGATGAGATCTGGAAGCGGAGTATCGAACAGATGAAACAGCAACTATGGGTCGGCGCGCTATTTGCGATCTCGGCCCTGGCAGCGGGGTGCTCGTCGAGTGGTGGAGGATCGCCACCGGTGGGTGGCGCGGTGTCGTCCGCTGGAGGATCCGCTGGACTCCAGCAATCAGGCGGGCGCTCGGGTAGCGGCGGCATGTCGGGGGCTGGTGGCACGAACGCCGGAGGCAGCGCAACCGAGGGACGCGACGGTGGCGCGGGGAGCGTCTCGACCGGCAGCGGCGGGAAGGCGGCGGGCGGTGGCACCATTGGGTCAGGTGGAATGTCGCAGACTGGCGGAGGCGGCGGGCTGGTCACCTCTGGCGGCGCGTCGGGCAAGGGCGGGGCTGCCGACGGTGGTGTTGGCTCCGGAGGAAAATCCGGCCCGGGCGGGGCATCGAGCACTGGCGGAGTGGCGAACACGGGAGGCTCAGGTACACGCACCGGAGGTACGAGCGGCACGACCGCGACTGGCGGAGCCTTTGGAACAGGGGGAAGCACGGGCAGTTCCTGCTCGGGCCCCATCGGGACCTTGACCGGCGCTCTCGCAGACGGCATTGCGTTCATGGACGACAAGGGCAATCGAGTGAACGCCCACGGCGGTGGCATCATCAAGGAGGGCGACACCTACTACATGCACGGCGAGTACTTCCTGAGCACCACGACCGACAACGACTTCAACGGCTTTTCGATGTATTCGTCCAAAGACCTGGCAACCTGGAAATACGAGAAGATGATCCTTCCGCAACAGGCCAGCGGCGACCTTGGGCCGAAGCGAAAGGGCGAGCGACCACACATCATCAAGTGTCCAAGCACTGGGGAATTCGTGCTCTACGCCCATGCGGCCGACGAGACCTATCAAGCGGACAAGGAGGTGGTGTATGCGACCTCACCAACGGTCAACGGCGACTACACCCTCCAAGGGCGCCTAACCAATGCCAGTGGCGCCATCGCCGCCCACAGCGACATGAGCGCCTACGCTGACGAAACCGGCGCCTACGTGATCACCGAAAGTGGCCACGTGTTCACCCTGGCGACCGACTGCCACAGCTGGCTCAAGGACGACTCGTACTCGGCAGTGAACGGCGACTCGGGCGGCTCGGAATCGCCCACTGTCTTCAAGGCCGGCAGCACCTATTACTGGATTGGCTCGTACAAGACCGGTTGGCGCGCCAACAACAATTTCTACTCGACGGCGTCGGCCATGAATGGCCCGTGGACTTACCAAGGATTCGTTGCTCCTGTCTCCGACACCAGCAAGGTCGTCCCCGACGGCGGTCCCAACTCGCCCGAGGAAATATCCGATCAGAGAACTTGGTTGACCCAGAGCACCTGGGTCACCCCGGTCGTGGGGTGCAGTGGCACCGTCTACGTGTACTGGGGCGATCACTGGTATGGCAACCAGAACACCAGCAATCCCGGCAAGCACAACGATCAAGCAACCTACGTGTTCCAGCCCATCGTCTTCAGCAGCAGCACGAAGACGTTGCTGCCGACCTATCTGACCACCTGGACTCTCGACGTCGGCGCGGGCACCTGGTCGCAGTAGCCGCCAGCATCTGCCCGCGCATCCCATCACTGGCCACGGTTAGCTTCCGTCAAATACAACGGTTCCGTGACAGGGGGACCCTTCGCCGACGCTGTGAGTTGCAGTTCTAAGATCGATGCGGCATCCACGATTGGGCCGCAATTTGAGTGAACTGGCTCCTAGATAGTCACTCTTTCACCAGAGCTGATACAGTAGCGGCCAATGGCCCACGTCTTGCACTCGCTCAAGGGCAAACTGCCATGACTGACACCGTGAACACGCGACATCGGGGAATCGTGAAGTTCGTGTTCTGGACGGTGGTTGCCGCCGTGGTGATGACCCTGACCGTTCGCTCGTACATGAGCGGCCAGATGGCGGAGTGGTTCTACCATCGCGCCGCCGCGAGTGGGTACGCGATCAACGCGGACCTATTCAAGGACGCAACGAAGAGCAAGCCCGCCACCTTGCAAGTGACGACCGGAAACGAGATCAACGGCCTTGTGGCCATCCGGGTCGAGAAGGGTGACCGGCTTCCGCGCAACACGAATGGCGTCATCGCCGACACGACGGTGACGAAGGGCAGGCGCGCCGTACTTTCGGGGTCGACTCTCCAGATTCTCATCCCGTGGGAGATGAAGGACGCCAAGGGATTCAAGTTCAAGGATACCTTCAAGCACAAGAACGTTGAAACCTGGCCGTGGTCCGGGGTGTGGAACGTGATCATCGTGGCCATGCTCGGCCTGTCTCTGGGACTGATGGCCGAAGGCTTCACGGACATGCTCGGCTTCAAGCTCGAAAAAATTCAACACCGCGCCACCCAACGCTGAGGAAACATGTTCGATTTCATGATCGCTGGAGTGCAGGCTCCCATCTTCCTGCTAGTGTTTGTCGGCTTCACCGTCGGAATCGTGGGCGGCTTCATCGGCGTGGGCGGGGGCTATATGGTGACGCCCGCGCTGATCGTCTTCGGGTTTCCGGGCTATATGGCTTCGGGCATCGACATGACCCACATCGCGGGCAAGGGCCTGGTGTCCACGCTGCGCCACCGTCAGCTCGGCAATATCGACTGGACCATGGCGCTGACTATGGTGGCCGGAACCATGCTGGGCGTGGAGCTAGGGGTTCGTACGCTGGTGTACTTCAAGAACCTGGGAATTGCCGGCGTCGTGCTGCTGGTGACGTCGGTGGTGGTCATGTTCAGCCTGTTCCTCTACACGCAGATCGAAACCCGGCGGTCTCACCGGCAGCTCAAGGAGATGAGGACCGAGGGTCGGGCAATGGGACGCGAGATGCACACGAGCTCCCTGCCGAAGTTTTTCCAGTCCATCAACCTGGCCCCCATCGTGCGCTGCCGCACGGCACGCGTGGTCGTCTCCATGTGGGTCATCGTGCTGGTAGGCGTGGTGACTGGCTTCCTCGCCGGGTTCCTCGGCGTCGGCGGCGGTTTCATCCGTGTGCCAGCCCTGGTGTACCTGGTCGGCGCATCCACGCATATCGCGGTCGGCACCGATCTGGTCGAGATCGTGTTCTCGGGCGGGTACGGGGCCCTTCGCCACTCGATTGAAGGTCACGTGGACATGATGGCGGTCGTCTTCATGATCAGCGGCGCGCTGTTCGGCGCCCAGATCGGCAGCATCGCGACCGCCTACGTGCGCGGCCCTGCCATTCGCTACGTCCTGAGCTACTCCCTGATCCTCGCCACCTTCGGCTCGGTGATGCGGCTCATCTACGTCCTGACCGGTCAGAAGGTAGAATGGCTCTCGCTGATCGCGGTTATGCTCACTTTGGGAGAGATGATCTTCCTGTGTCTGTTCATCATGTCACTTCTCTATTTTGCCTGGCGGAACAAGCGCGGCGCGTGGGTTCCCGACTGGGTCAAATCCTTGGTGATGTCATGACAACGCCTGGAACTGACCTTGCCGCGACGGCGAAAGGCAACGGTATGATGAAGTGGTGGATGGGCTCGATGTGGGGCTTCTGGCTCGTGTTGCTGACGTTTTCCCTTGGGCTTGCAACGGCCATCTACTACGTTTGGCTGAGGGGCAACATCTAGGGGGCGGCCATGGCGAAATTCATACAGATCGCTAGCAATGTGGTGCTCTACGGGTTTCTCGTGTGGCTGCTCTACGACTCGACGATGCACGTGTGGGATCCCTGGTTTGCCTCCGTGGTCGCCTTTGTCCTGGTGCTGAGCATCGTCATCACGCTCGTGCCTGGCCTCCATGCGAAAGCCGTGTCGCCCGGCGAATACCCGTACGACGACTGATGCCGGCCGAGGCGGATGAGCTGCGCCAAGAGATCCGCGACCTCTACGAGCGGCGCGCGCGTGGCGACGTCCGCGACAAGGATTTTCACCGGCTGCTAGCTGAAAAATCGGTCGCCCTCAGCCGGCTCGTGGTGTGCGCGAGGCTCGTCCCCGACGAGCAGATCCTGGCCGAACACCACCTGGAGTACTCGCATTTCAAGCTGAATCAGTCGCTGCTGGACGAGCCGGAGCAAGCGACCGCAAGTTTCTTCGCGTCAGCGCGCCGCCTCATACGCGTGCGCGGCACCATGCTGCCCGGCCGTCCGGTCAGTTGCGACGAGGCGGACCAGACCGTGGTGGACGATCTGGCCTACGCGCACATGGAGCACGCAGTGATACGCAGACAGATCCGCTGGGGCGAAATTGCGGTGGGCTGCACGATCACGCTCATGGCCCTGCTCATGGGGCACACCCTGGCTGTCACCGGGCCGTTGCTCGTTCTCCTCGGTATGGCCGGCATACTGCACGGCTTGCTCCTGCCCACGCGCTGGATCGAGATCGTCGTGCGGGATGTGGAGATGGAGCCGGTTCCGCCTTTCCAGATCCACGGCCTTCGGCGCAAGGGCGCAAAGGGAATCCTGGCCATCGTTCGCAGCGCCATCGCAGAGAGCGAAGAGGAAGAAGATGTTCGGATTCAAGATCCGGAAAACCTTCCCTTTCCGTCCTCTGCGCCCTCCGTGCTCTCTGTGGTGAAAGATCCGGATCCGCCTCAATCCGCGCGCGGCTTCGCGAGGCTTGGCCATGCCATCCTTCTCTTCCTCGAAGTGATTGGCCTGCGGGCGCCTCGTTCGAAGACGACGCGCGACCAGCAGATGGCGCGCTTTCGTCGGCACTACTCGGCTTTTCGCCGGCTGCTCACCGCCAACGACAGTTTCTTGCGTGGCGTGGCCGACTTGGATCGGAAGCTCGTCGGTCAAGAAGCGTACGGTCCCGCTCACGTTCGCGAGGCGTCGCTGGGCATGCTCGCCGATGTTCGCGGCATGGTTGAGAGTCTCAATGAAATCGCTGGCGGCCGCCATGAGGCGCTGTGGCCGCCATTCGAGGCGGTGAAGACCGCTCTGACCGCAATCGTCGATCCCCAGCGCAGCGAAGTGGGGAGGGAACTCGTACTCGATATCGGTACGCTGGCGTACCAGGACGTGGACAGGGTGGGGGCCAAGATGGCCAATCTCGGCGAGATACGCAACCACGTGGGATTGCCAACTCCCGACGGTTTCGCGCTGACCATCCATGCCTACCAAAAATTCCTGGAGACCAGCGGCGTTGTTCATCGGTTCGACATGGAGAACACCAAGCTCGTGGCTCGGGCCGACGAGGAGCGTGCCAGCGCGCTGTTTGTCGATTCTGTCCGCAAGGCCGCGGTGCCCGCCGAGATCGAGCAGGCTATCCTGGCCGCCTTCGACCACCTGGCTGCCCGAGAAAGCACGCCCTGTACGGTGGCGGTCCGATCGAGCGCGCTTGGCGAGGACGAGTTGCTGTCCTTCGCAGGCCAGTACGAAACCATGCTGAATGTGGGGCGGGAGGGGCTGGTCGAGGCGTGGCGCGAAGTGGTCGCCAGTCTCTACTCGCGCTCCGCAATCCACTACCGGCGGCTGCAGGGATTGCCGGTTTCCCAGGCGGCCATGCCGGTGGGCTTCGTGACCATGGTCCCGGCGATCGCCGCGGGCATTGTCTTCTCCCGCGATCCAGCGCGCATCGATCGTGGCCAAGTCATCGTGCAGGCCGCGCAAGGACTCGGCGTGACAGTCGCCGACGGTTCGACCATCCCGCAGACCATTGAAGTGACCCTGAGCGAAACGGAATGTACGATTCGCCGCCCTGGCACGGCTTCAGTGGGGCCAGCGGTCGCCGGCTATCCAGACGAAGTGACCGAGGATCTCGAGTCCGTTCTGGCCCAGCGGCAGTCGCTCTTGACCGATGCAGAGGCCGAAGAGCTCGCGCGCTGGTCGCGCAAGCTCGAGGCGCATTTCGGTGGTCCCCAGGACGTCGAGTGGGCCATGGATGGGCAGCGGCGGCTGTTTGTCTTACAATCGCGACCGCTTGAGCTGGCGCAGTACACCGCGCAGGATCGGCCGCCCGTGGAGGGGGCCACGTTACTGCTCAGCGTGGGCGAGGTGGTTTGCCCCGGCATTGGCACCGGCGTAGCCGTGCACATGGACGAGGACGGGGACTTCGATGCATTCCCCCAGGGCGCGATTCTGGTCGTCAAGCGGCCGTCACCCAGATTCGTGCGCCTGATGGGCAAGGCCGTGGCCATTGTAGCCGACACCGGAAGTACGACTGGGCACATGGCCTCCCTGGCGCGCGAGTTTCGGGTTCCGACCTTGCTGGGCACGCGCGAAGGCACCCGGGCGATTCCAGCCGGTGAGCTCGTGACCGTGGATGCCTTCGGCGGCTACGTCTATGCGGGGGATGTGGATGTGCCGCTGACGGGCGCGAGTCCGGAAGCACACGAGGCGCGCGGTCGTCGGGACATTCTAGCCCGGTTGCTGCTCCGTCGCGCCGCCGAGCGCATCGTGCCGTTGCACCTGACCGATCCGCGCGCAGTGGAGTTCCGCGCGGAGAACTGCACGACCTTGCACGACATCACTCGCTATGTGCACGAGCGCTCGTACGAGGAAATGTTCAGGCTCGGCGAATCCATCGACGACGTTCGACAAGTGGCCTACTACCTCGATGTCTTCCTGCCAGTGGATCTGTACATCATCGACGTGGGCGGCGGTGTCTCGGACTCCGTGCGCGACAACCGGATCAAACCCAGCCAAATCACCTCGGCGCCCCTTGCGGCCTTGCTCAAGGGTATGTTGCACCCGAAGATCCCGCGCTGGGGCGCGCGCCCCATCGACCTCGGTGGCTTCGCTTCGGTGGTCATGCAGCACGCGCTGACCAGTCCCGAGCAGGAACGCACCTTTCGTGATCCCAGTTATGCGCTGGTTTCGGATCGCTACTTGAACTACACCGCGCGGGTGGGCTACCACTTCAGCATCGTCGACGCCTACTGCGGCGACACCACCAACAAGAACTACGTTCACCTGCTCTTTCGTGGCGGAGCGGCGGACTCCGTGCGACGCGGTCGACGCGCGCGCGCCATCGCCGGCATTTTGAAAGAGTGGGGGTTCTCGGTCGAGGTACAAGGCGACTCCACCAATGGCCGCATTCACAAGATGCCCCGCGAGGAAACCGCTCACGTCATCGAGCACGTGGGGCGCTTGCTCCAGTTCATGCGCCAGATGGATGTGGCCATGACCAGCGAGGGCGCGATCGAGGAAGTGAAAGACGCCTTCTTGCGGGAAGACTACGGGCTGGAGCAGCTGAGCTCCGCGCCGCGCAAAGGGTAGACACTTGTGGACCCCGACCGGGCTCACAGTGCGTCAGAGTACGAAGAAAAGCCCATAGATTCATATGTCTTCATGTTGCGACCTTGACATATAACAGTTGAATCATCATAGTTCAGATGAAGCATTTATGGGAAGTGATGTGCCTCAACCTTCTGAAACCAAGTGGCTGCTGCTGATCCACTCGATCCCGCCAAGTCCCAACTACCTGCGAGTCAAGATCGGCCGGCGTTTGCAACGGCTGGGCGCGGTTGCCATCAAGAATTCGGTCTACGCACTTCCGAGAAACGACGACACCCACGAGGATTTCCAGTGGGTCGCGCGCGAGATCGTGGAAGGCAAGGGCGAGGCCTCGATCGTCGAGGCCCGCTTCGCCGATGGGTTGTCGGACGCGCAGGTCGAGGCGCTCTTTCAGACGGCGCGAGAAGCTGACTACGCAGCACTAACCGCCGATGTGCAACGGCTACGTGCTGATTTCGCCAATCGAACCAACATCACCGTCGACCTAGGCAGGCTTCGCAAACGCCTGGACGAAGTCGCTGCCATCGACTTTTTCGGAGCCAACGGGCGAGAGGCCGCCGAGGCGCTCATCGCCGATTTGGAGGAGCACATGGAACCATCGAAGGAAACACAAGCGCAGCGTTCCTCGCGGCCGGAGAGCATGGCTGGCCGTACCTGGGTCACGCGCACCGGGATCAAGATCGACCGCATCGCCAGCGCATGGCTGGTGCGGAGCTTCATCGACAAGCAAGCGCACTTCAAGTACGTGTCCGGCCAGGGCTACAAGCCGTCGTCCGGCGAGCTGCGTTTCGACATGTTCGAGGCGGAGTATACCCACGAAGGCGATCGCTGCACCTTCGAGGTGTTGCTGCATTGCTTTGGGCTCGACGATCCCGCACTGCGTGCGATCGGCGAGATCGTCCATGACCTCGACATGAAAGACGGGAAATTCGGGCGCCCAGAAGCCGCTGGCATCGACCGGCTCATCGCTGGACTATGCGCCACGATCACCGAAAACGACGCGCGGCTCGCCCAGGGAGCGTCTATCTTTGACAGCCTTCACGAATCCTTCAGGAGGGAAAAGCCATGACCGCTTCTAATAGTGAACGGCAAGTCTCCATGCGGGAGCTCTTCTGGTATTTCCTGAAGCTCGGCTGGCTTGCGTTTGGCGGCCCCGTCGGCCAGATCGGCCTGATGCACCTGCAGGTCGTGGAACGGACACAATGGATCGCCGAGGATGAATTCATCCGTGCACTCAACTTCGTTCACATCTTGCCCGGACCCGAGGCGCTCCAGCTTGTCATCTACATCGGCTGGAAGAAACGCGGGTATCTTGGGGGCGCGCTTGCCGGTCTCCTATTCATCCTTCCCGGTTTCATCACGCTCACCACGCTGGCTTGGATTTACGTCAACTTCGGCAAGCGCCCCGAGGTGCTCAGCGTGTTGTGGGGATTTCGCCCGGTTGGGCTGGCGCTGTTGCTCGCGGCGCTGTTCCGGATTTCGCGAGCCACGCTCAAGGGCGCGTTTCCGGCGGTGCTCGCGGCCCTGGCCTTTGTGGCCTTCTTCGGCCTCAAGCTGCCCTTCCTGGTCGTGCTGTTGTCTTGCGGTGGGATCTTCATCGCGTGGAAGAGACTAGGACCGAGACACAAGGCGGTTTCCCTGGCTGGCCTGCTGGCGCTGTTTCCATTCTCGGCGCACGCGGCGGAGTCGGCTGGGACTCGCCTTCTCCACATCTCATGGTTTTTTCTCAAAGTAGGATTGTTTTCCTTCGGCGGTGCCTACGCCGTGTTGCCGTTCATGCGCGAAGGCAGCGTGTCGACCTACGGCTGGATGACTGACCCCCAGATGATCGACGCACTTGCGCTGGGCGAGACCACGCCCGGTCCGCTCATCTCCATCGGGACCTTCGTCGGCTACCTGGCCGGCCACGGCAGTGGCGTGGCATTCCTCGGTGCCATGGCGTCGACCTTCTGGCTTTTCTTGCCTTCCTTCGTCTTCGTTCTCGGCGCCGCGCGATACATGAACTGGCTGACCTCGAAGCCGCGCGTCAAGGAGTTTCTCAAGGGTGTCACCTGCGGCGTCGTGGGGCTCATGTTTTCCATCTCGATTCCGCTGGGGCAGGTGGCCTTCATGCCCAAGGGCACGATCGATTGGGTCACGGTGGTCCTCGGTCTGGCGGCCTTTGCGACGCTCACTTTTTGGAAGTGGCGATTGAACGTGGTGGTGGTGGTGGTGGCGGGTGGGATTCTTGGCCTCATGCGGGCTTTCCTGCCGGCGCTCTTTGGCGGTTCAGTCCTCTGAAATAGGAACCGCCCGAAGCATCCCATGCGTCGAATACGAGCAGCGGCCTCGATCTTCGTACTGGCGATCGCCATGGGGTGAAAATAGATAGTCTATCTATGAATTTTCAATGGCGCATAGGGATAGCCAATGCTACGGTTCTAGACCATGCTTGCTCGCGCCGGCCATATCAAAGCGGTGAGGAGACTGCTAGCCGAGAACAAGGTCGTGGCTTTGCTTGGCGCCAGGCAGATCGGTAAGACGACCCTGGCGCGCCAGATCGCCAGAACGTACAAAGAAGAAGCCACGTACTTCGACCTCGAATCAAGTCGGGATCTGTCGAGACTGGACGATCCCCTTCTCGCACTTGAGTCTCTGCGCGGATTGGTGGTGCTCGACGAGGTGCAACGACGCCCGGACATCTTCCCCACCCTGCGGGTGCTCGCCGACCGTACGCGTGGGGCGCGCTTCCTGGTGCTCGGCAGCGCCTCGCCGGAGCTGCTGCGCCAAACCTCCGAAACCCTAGCGGGCCGGATTGCCTTCCACCACCTCGACGGCTTCTCTCTGCAGGAAGTCGGCATCCGCAGGGCGGGAGATCTCTGGTTGCGCGGAGCCTTTCCCCGCGCATTCGTGGCCAAGACACTGAGCACCAGCATGCGCTGGCGGCAGGACCTGGTGTCCACTTATCTCGAGCGCGACCTGCCCCAGCTTGGGATCCGAGTGCCAGGCGCAACGCTGCGCCGATTCTGGACCATGCTCGCACACGTACACGGGCAGACCATGAATTGGTCCGAGCTCGGTCGCTCCATGGGGATCACCGACATGACGGTCCGGCACTATGTCGATCTCTTGGCAAGCACGTTCATGGTGCGCGTGCTTGCACCCTGGCACGAGAACCTGGCCAAGCGCCAGGTCAAGGCGCCCAAGGTCTACATTCGTGACAGCGGCATCCTGCACGCGCTGCTAGACATCGGGACCATGCAGGCACTAGAAAATCACCCGAAGTTGGGCGCATCGTGGGAAGGCTTTTGCATCGAAACCATCCTTGGGCAGACGGGCGCCCGCCCCGACCAGTGCTATTACTGGGCCACGCACACCGGCGCCGAATTGGACTTGCTTGTCGTGGAGGGGGGCCGGAGGCGAGGGTTCGAGATCAAGCGAACAGTTGCTCCCAAGGTGACACAGTCCATGCATGTGGCACTGCACGATCTCAAGCTTGATTCCCTCGACGTCGTTCACGCCGGCCGGGACACCTTTCCTTTGGCGAAGAACATTCGAGCCGTCAGCCTGCACCGGCTGGATGGAAACGTGCGTGCCTAATCAGGCGTTGCCTACTGCTGGTTGGCGCCGTCGTCGGCGTCGTTGACTCCCGCTTGGCGAACCAGGGTTTCGTCGACGTGCACTTCCACGCCCAGGGATTCCCCGGTGCCTCCGCGATGAAACCCTCGCACGGGACACGCATCCAGGTAGTCGAGTCCCACCGCCACGCGCACGTGGCGACCGTGTGCGCGCACCTGATTAGCCACGTCGAACCCCTGCCAACCCACACCCTCAATCCACGCCTCGGCCCAGGCATGGCTGGCCATTTCAGTATCATCGCCGTTGCCGTTCGCCGGCCCATTCTTCGGTGCCAGATAGCCACTCACGTAGCGGGCGGGGATGCTCAATTGACGGCAGCAGGAAACGAAGACGTGGGCGTGATCCTGGCAGACACCCGCGCCGCGGGCAAAGGCCTGCGCCGCAGAAGTTTTGACGTGGGTGACGCCTGGTTGGTAGTCGACCTTTTCGCGTACCGCAAGCATGAGCGCTTCCA
>Ga0265342_10003978_pt1 | contig 11831 bp, 13 predicted proteins | sample 4CB327metaG_FD_203125 | JGI IMG/M metagenome (GOLD analysis project Ga0265342, IMG submission 203125) | Rhizosphere microbial communities from Carex aquatilis grown in University of Washington, Seatle, WA, United States - 4-CB3-27 metaG | ecosystem: Host-associated > Plants > Roots >...
AACCGCATGCCGACCGGGCAGACCTTTCATCGTTATTTCAATCCCCAGCGGGATATGCCGGCGGAAGCCTTCGCCGTCCACGGGCTCTCGAGCGAGTTTCTTTCGAGCAAGCCGCTGTTTGAGGAGGAGGTCGATGACTTCCTGGCGTTCATTGCGGACGCACCGCTCGTCATCCACAATGCCTCGTTCGACATCAGCTTCATCAATGCAGAGCTCGACCGGATCAAGCGGCCTCCGATCTTGCGGGATCGGCTGGTCGATACCTTGCTGCTGGCGCGGCGCAAGCATCCGGGCGTATCCAATCGCCTTGATGATCTCTGCTCGCGTTATTCGATCGACAATTCACGGCGGACCAAGCACGGCGCGTTGCTCGACGCCGAGCTTCTCGCGGAAGTTTATATCGACCTGATCGGGGCGCGGCAGTCGCAGCTGATTCTGGCATCCGAATCCCGCGAAATCCGGGTCGCGGGTGCTGGCGAAATGCCGCGGCGGCAGCGTGAAACGCCGCTCGCGCCGCGCATTACCGAGGCCGATCGCGCGGCACATCGCGATTTTGTGCAGACGCTTGGCGACAAGCCGATCTGGAACGAATTTCTAGCCGTAGCCTCTTAGCTCGGCTTGATTTGCGAAGCCTGCAACTCAGCCGCTTGCCGTTCCATGTTCTGACGGTACAAACCGACAAAATCGACGGGATCGAGCATCAAGGGCGGGAAACCACCGTCGCGAACGGCGGTCGCGATAATCTCGCGGGCGAACGGAAACAGCAGGCGCGGGCACTCGATCATGACCAACGGATGCAGGTTTTCCTTCGGCACGTTGACGATCCGAAACACGCCGGCATAGACCAGCTCGAAAGAGAACATCACCTTGCCGCCGCCTTCGGCCTTGCCCTCGACCGACAGGGCGACTTCGTAATCGTCCTGGCCAACGTTGTTGGCGTTGACGTTGATCTGGATGTTGATCGCCGGTTGCTGCTGTTGCGGCGCCAGCGAAGCGGGCGCATTCGGGTTTTCGAACGACAGATCCTTGGTGTACTGCGCCAACACGTTCAACTGCGGAGGAGGGGCCGCCTCGGGGGGCGTGCCGTTGCCGTTGGTCATGCGAATGTCTCCTGGAACGGTTTGGCGATGCGGAGCCTGGCGCGTCCGGATTCGCCGAAAAACGGAAGCGAAAAAGCGTTGTCGGGGCGAGTGGCTATCATAGGGCCGCCTCTTTCCACAAGGATGACCATCAAGGCGGCGCGCCGAAGCGGCCGAATTTACTCAATTGTGTGACGGCCGGGAACGGGTGGGACATCTAAACGATTGAAGATGCGACATTTCTGGTCAATTGAGGATTTCCCCTCGGCCCTGAAACGCGATAGAATTTAACCAAGCGTAAACGGGCGACAGCCGAAAGGACGTTTCCCATGCAGTCGCCCGGCATTGTTGCCGTCGGGTGCCATTGGCCGACCAAGGTTTCGTGCTTACATGCGGCTTGCAGCGACCTTGATAGGGAACTTCAAATTCGCCGCACTAGCCCATCGATGATGTAATCTACCAGTGTCGGCCATGGTCTGCCGCCGGCATCTGGAACTGGAAAGCGAATTCGACGTGGATATTTATACGATCATCTTCCTGGCGTTGGCCGTGTTCATCTTTCTGCGGTTGCGCAATGTCCTCGGACAGCGCACCGGGAACGAACGGCCTCCCTATGATCGCGCCGCGCGCAACGTCGTGCAGGGTGCGCCGGACAGCAACGTTGTTCCGATACCTGGAACCGTGATCGACCAGGCGCCGTTGGCGCCGAGCACGGATGTTGCGCCACCAACCGATCGTTGGAAGGGGATTGCCGAACCGGGTACGCCGCTCGCCCAGGGTCTTGACGGAATTGTGGCCCAGGATTCCTCGTTCGATCCGCGCCATTTCGTCACCGGTGCGCGCGGCGCCTATGAAATGATCGTGCTGGCGTTTGCCAATGGCGACCGGCGCGCGCTGAAGGATCTCTTGTCGGGCGAGGTCTATGACAGTTTCGACGCGGCCATCAAGGATCGGGAGCGCCAAGAGCGCAAGACCGAGACGCGGTTTGTTTCAATCGACAAGGCCGAGATCGTCGGTGCGGAAGCGCGCGATCGCAGCGCGCAACTGACGGTTCGATTCGTCTCGCAAATGATTTCGGTCACCCGCGACAAGGCCGGCGCCATTGTCGACGGTAACCCGGACAAGGTCGCCGATATCACCGATGTCTGGACATTCGCCCGCGACCCCACCTCGCGCGATCCGAACTGGAAGCTGGTTGGCACTGGTAGCGCTCACTAGTGGTACGATTCTAACATTCGCATCCCTTCTCGGCGGCCACTCTTGCGAATGTTAGAATCAAAGGACCACTAGCAACTAAAATGTCCCAGTGAAGTATAGGATTTGACATTCGCTTTGGGAGCCTGTGGTTAGGTGGGTAGCGAATGTCAAATCCACTTCAGTGCGCCGTGGCGGCACATTGCCGCAACTCTCGGTGTGATGGTTTTGGCGCTATTGCTGCTTCCACTTGCGGCGACGGCGGCGCGTACAGCACGTCCGCTTGCTTCGCGCACCCTGCATTCCCACGTACCAGCCCCCCGCGTCATTCCTTACCCGACGCTCGAATGGCCGATCGTGGTCAATGGCGCCCAATACGCGCCATTGGCGTGGGCCGATATCACCGGTTGGGCTTTGGACGATCACGTGCAGGCTTACAAGGCGTTTCGCGTCAGTTGCGCTTCCATCGCCGCCCAACGAAATCCGCCGGAAGATTCCAAGGCGCTCGGAGCCTCATTGCGCGAACCGTGCCGCGCCGCCAAGACCCGCGAGATCACCGAGGATGCCAAGGCGCGTGCGTTCTTCGAGGACAATTTTCTGCCTCTCCAGATTTCCCGGCTGGGCGAGGACGCCGGCTTCGTGACCGGTTATTACGAGCCGATCCTCGAGGGGTCCCGCACGCAGACGGATGTCTACAATGTGCCGATCTATCGCCGGCCGTCCAACCTGTTCGTCCGTGGTTTCAAGCAGGACGCGCCGAGCCTGCCGAACAAGGGCCAGGTATTTCGTAAAATCGGCCGCCGCAAGCTCGTGCCTTATTACGATCGCGGCGAAATCGAAGACGGGGTGATCGCGGGCCGCGGGCTGGAAATCTGCTGGTTGAAAGATCCGACCGATCTTCTGTTTGCGCAAATCCAGGGATCGGCGCGGATTCGTCTTCAGGACGGTTCGACCATCCGCATCAATTACGATGCGCATAACGGTTATCCCTATACGGCCGTTGGCCGCATCCTGATCGACCGTGGCATCATTCCAAAAGAACAGATGTCGATGCAGAAGATCCGGGAGTGGATGGAGCAAAACCCCGATGGGGCGAAAGAACTGCGCCGGCAGAACCGCGCCTATGTGTTCTTCCGCGAGGTGCAGCTCTCCGACAAGGACGAAGCCGTGGGCGCCCAAGGCGTGCCGTTGACGCCGGGAAGGTCGATCGCGGTCGACAATTCACTCCATGTCTATGGCACACTGTTTTTCATCGAAGGCCAGCTGCCGATCGACTCGGCACAGGCGAAAACGCCGTTTCGGCGGCTGATGGTCGCGCAGGATACGGGCTCTGCGATCACCGGTCCGGCCCGCGCCGACATCTACTATGGCGCCGGTCCAGAAGCCGGCCGCATATCGGGGCGTTTCCGCCATAGCATGCGCTTCGTGATGCTGGTGCCACGGAGCCTCGATCCTGTCGCCCGCGGCCGCAAGATGCCGCTGCCCGACCCGCGGCCGTCGGAAAAAATTGCCAAGCTGTTTCCGCCGGGAGATCCTGCCAAGGACAAGCCGAAGGAACCCGGCGCTGACGCTAAACCAGCCTCGGTCTCGACACCCGTCGCACAAGCGACCGAGAAAGTACCTCTGCCGGAGGCGCGGCCGGTGGTCGAGCCCGAACGCGCCCGTCCCCGCCGCCGGTATTATCGCTATAGACAATAAGCATGAAGCGACCGCCTCAGATCCTCGACCCGCCGCGCCGCAAGCGATCGCTGAGCGAGGAAGAGCACGCGCTGTGGCAAAGCGTCGCCAAGCAACTCAAGCCGCTGCGAAAGAAACATCGCGTTGAGGTTCCCCCAGCTATTCGTTCAGAAGCGGAAATCGCGCCTGCAAAACCGGTTCGCGCGTCATCGGCGGTTCCGGTCATCGCGCCGCCGCCGAAAAAGCCGATGACGCCACCGCTCGTGCCGCTCGGCCGCCGCGAGCGTTCGCAACTCTCGAAGGGAAAGAAGGAGATTGAGGCTCGCCTCGACCTTCATGGCATGACGCAGGCGCGGGCGCATCGTGCGCTGTCGGGCTTTTTGCACCGCGCGCACGGCGATGGTCTGACCTTCGTGCTTGTTATCACCGGCAAGGGCAAGATCGGTGCGGAGACAGAGCGCGGCGTGCTTCGCCGCCAGGTGCCGCAATGGCTGAGCCAGCCGGAATTTCGGACGTTCGTGGTCGGCTTTGAAGAAGCCCATATCGGCCATGGCGGCTCGGGCGCGCTCTATGTGCGGATCCGGCGCTCGCGAATCTGATCTTTTCAGAACGGTCGGATCACGCCGACCCGCGGGATCGACGTCAAGATCCAGCCGAAGATGCCGGTCTTGCGATCGCCGCCCTTGATTGGTGCGACCGCTTTCGAGGACGGCAGCGTCTTGACGGCGTGCAGGATCAGGAAAAGGCATACCGTCCAGTTCGAGAACCAACGTGCGTAATCGAACACGATCGCAAACATGATGAGAAAGGCCGTCGTCACGCCGACAATGCCGGCGATGACAATGCGGCGGTGAAAATCATCCGCCAGCGCCCGGACCAGATCGGCAAAATATCGCCAGAGCGGCGAATGCAGCCAGATCAGCAGCGCGAAGACGGGTACGCGCAGGAGATTCGAGGGCAAGCGTGCCCAGGTGTCGCTGATTTCCTGCGAAAGCGGTTGATACCAGATGAAGCTGAAGCTCAGCAGATCGGTGCGAGTGGGGTCGGCCATCCGGGTCCCGAGATAGTCGACGAAGTCGGCTTCCGGAATCGGCATCGTTCCCCAGAACTGCAACGCGACGAAGAGCGCGCCAAGTGCGAGTGTTGCGATGGCACCGACCGCTAGATTGTTCCGGCCGATGCCCACAGGCAGATAATGCCGGATCACCACGATCACCGCGATGGTCGGCACATACATCAGGAGATGGATGTGGTGGATCAGGATCAGCGCGATCGACAGGAACGACGCCAGCAGCACAAAGCCGATCGATTGCGCCGGGATGAGCAGCAGGATGATCGCAAACAGGCAGCCGTAGATGTCGAAATGCCCGAGCGTATACATGAAATTCTTCAGGAAGAACGGCGAGCCAGCGGTAAAAACGAACAGTGGCAGATGGGCTTCATCGAAGCCGAACGTGCGCCGGAACAGTTTGACGAACAACGACGCGGTCAGAACCCAAACCGCGCCGCCAAGTGCGAACACGAACCATACCGGGACCTTGCTGGTGAATAGCGATACGGCTTCGCCGATCAGCGCGCGCTTGACGAACCCGAAGTGATAATCGACCAGCAGGTGGATGTAGGGGACGTAAGGCGGCCGTGGGATCTTGTAGACGAATATCCCAGCCATCATGGCGACATTGATGGCGAGCATCACGCGCCAGGGATTTTGCCAAGCACGAGGGCTCATTCGTGCCACTCGTTGTCGTCCCGGCCAAGCGAACTTTGGCGAACGCGAGCCGGGATCCATAGCGACCGATGTCGGTACTGAGCCAAGACTAAAGCTCCGATTCCGAAGTTCGCATGCTATTATGGAGCCCGCTGGGGCCTGTCATCCGGCCGCCCAAAGGCCGGACCGGGGGCGGGGACGACGACTGTAACTATAGTGCTACAAGATGAACCGGCTCAAGTCGGTATTCTTGGCGAGATCGCCAACGTGCTTTTGAACATATTCGGCGTCGATCCGGATGGTTTCGCCATGGCGATCCGGCGCGGCAAAGGAAATCTCGTCCAGCACGCGTTCCATCACCGTTTGCAGGCGACGGGCGCCGATATTCTCGACGGTTGAATTGACGGCCACTGCGATATCAGCCAGCGCATCGATCGCGTCGTCGGAGATGTCGAGCGTGACGCCTTCGGTCTGCATCAGCGCCACATATTGCTTGATCAGCGATGCCTCAGGCTCGGTCAGTATCCGGCGCATGTCGTTGCGGGTCAGCGCCTCCAGCTCGACACGGATCGGCAGCCGTCCCTGCAATTCCGGCAACAGGTCCGATGGCTTGGCGATATGGAACGCGCCGGAGGCGATGAAGAGAATGTGATCGGTCTTCACTGCGCCATGCTTGGTCGAGACCGTCGTGCCTTCGATCAACGGCAGGAGGTCGCGCTGCACGCCTTCGCGTGACACTTCGCCACCGACGCGGCCGTCACGCACGCAGATCTTGTCTATCTCGTCGAGAAACACGATGCCGTTGTTCTCCACCGCGGCGATCGCCTCGAGCACGAGCTGATCGGTGTCGAGCAGTTTGTCGGCTTCCTCGTTGACGAGGGTCTCGTGCGAACCGGCAACCGTCAGCCGCCGCGTCTTGGTGCGGCCGCCCAACTTGCCGAAGATGTCGCCAATCGAAATTGCGCCCATCTGGGCGCCAGGCATGCCCGGGATTTCGAACATCGGCATCCCGCCGGAAGTCTGAGTCTCGATCTCGATTTCCTTGTCGTTGAGTTCGCCGGCGCGGAGCTTTTTTCGAAACGAGTCGCGGGTGGCCGCGCTCGAATTGGCGCCGACCAGCGCATCGAGCACGCGTTCCTCGGCGGCAAGCTGCGCCCGCGCCTGGACGTCCTTGCGCTTGCGCTCGCGGGTTTGCGCGATCGCAACTTCGACAAGGTCGCGCACGATCTGTTCGACGTCGCGGCCGACATAGCCGACCTCGGTGAATTTCGTGGCTTCGACCTTGATGAACGGCGCGCCTGCGAGCTTCGCTAGCCGCCGTGCGATCTCGGTCTTGCCGACGCCGGTCGGCCCGATCATCAGGATATTTTTCGGCAGTACTTCCTCGCGCAAGCCTTCCGCCAGCTGTTGGCGCCGCCAGCGGTTGCGCAGGGCGATTGAAACGGCGCGCTTGGCGTCGGCCTGGCCGACGATGAAGCGGTCGAGTTCGGAGACGATTTCACGGGGAGAAAAGTCGGTCATGGGTCCTAGCTAGGATCGGAATGTTGCGGGAGCAAGCGGGTTTTGTGTTTCAGATGATGGGGGGACCAGCCTGCCACTGCCGGATCGCCTCGAAGGGGTGGATCAGCATGATGATATTCAGCGTCAGATTGTCGCGAATGTGAAGACCGACCAGGATTTCGAAGGCAATCGCGAGCCCGACGGTCAGCCATACTGGAAGATGCCGCGCCAGCAGGAAGCCGGTCACCATGAACAGCGTGTCGGAGACCGAATTGACGATGCTGTCGCCGAAATAATCGAGCGAGACGGTGGCGCTGCGGTAGCGTTCGATGATCCAGTTCGAGTTTTCGACCAGTTCCCAGCCGACTTCCACGATCATGGCCATTGTCAGCCGCGCGGGCCAGGGAAAACGTGAAAACGCCAGCCAGGTTGCGGCGTAGAACAGGAAACCGTGTATGACGTGAGAGAACGAATACCAGTCGGCGATGTGCTGGGAGTTCTCCGAGCTTTGCACCACGCCATGCCAGAGTTTGACGTAGCCGCAGGTGCACATCGGTACGCGGCCCATCGCGAACAGAAGCGTGGCCTGCACGGCAAGCAGGCCGGCTCCGATCAACACCCAGGCTCGTGCCGAAAGCGGATTGGATGCGTCGTCGCGGGTCGCGGTCATGGGCCCCAGCTAGGTCTAAAACGTGGCCGGAAACAAGGGGCGTTTTCGCGCCACGATCATCGGCGCTCCCGCACCATCAACAATGCCGTTCCGTCCGGCGTGTCGACAAGGCGGTCGCGGCAGAACCCGGCCTTTTCATAGGCCCGGATGGCTCTCATGTTGGCAGGATCGGGATCGGTGACGACACGCGGCGTGCCGGCTGCCTGCATTTCGTCGGCAAAGGTGCGGACGAATCCCGAGCCGTGACCGCAGCCGAGCATGTCCGCTTCGCCGATGAATTGGTCGAGCCCGCGAGTGCCCTCGGGCTGTTGGCCGAAGCCGGTATTCCAGGTGTTTATATTGTAGCACTGCAAGTAAGCGAACTCGCGCCCATCGGCCGTGACGATGAATTGCGCCATGTCGGGATGATCGAGGTCGCCACTCACGAGTTCGAACTGCTCGGCCGGGTCATGCCACCATTCACGGACATGCGGCGTCTCCAGCCAACGCCGGATGGTCGGAAGATCGCCGGCTGACATCGGACGAAACGCATAGGCCGTCATGCCAGTGGTCCACTAGCCGGCTTGCAGGGTCTCGATGGTGACGTTGCGGTTGGTGTAGACGCAGATATCGGCTGCGATATCGAGCGCGCGGCGTACGATCGTCTCGGCGTCCTTGTCGGTATCAACGAGCGCGCGCGCCGCGGCGAGCGCATAATTGCCGCCGGAACCGATCGCCATCACGCCCTGTTCCGGCTCCAGCACGTCACCGGTGCCGGTCAAGACCAGTGAAACGTCCTTGTCGGCGACGATCATCATCGCCTCCAGCCGTCTCAGATAGCGGTCCGTCCGCCAGTCCTTGGCGAGTTCGACCGCCGCGCGGGTCAACTGGCCGGGATATTGCTCGAGCTTGCTTTCGAGCCGCTCGAACAGCGTAAAGGCGTCTGCGGTCGCGCCGGCGAAGCCGCCGATCACGTCGCCCTTGCCGAGTTTGCGCACCTTTTTGGCGTTGGACTTGATCACCGTCTGGCCGATCGAGACCTGGCCGTCACCGCCGACCACGACCTTGCCGCCCTTGCGGACCGTTAAAATCGTGGTGCCGTGCCATACCGGCGTTTCGTGGGTCGATGTTTGCATGGAATACCTCGTGACTCGCCAGATTTAGGGGCAACGCAGCGTGGTTACAACACGAGACCTCAAACAGGCGCCTCCCGGCCACCGAATCGGGGGCCGGATTTCGGTCACCATAGGTCGAAGTTCGGCCGCCAAAGCCCCATCCCGCAGTGGCGAAGCCCCGGACGGCCTGTTAAAAGGCGGCCTGCTAAAAGAACCGCGTTTTCGGCCAATGAATTGGTTCAAGGCTTGCTTCAAGGAAAGATGTTCATGCGCAGCGCCACCATCAAGCGCAAGACGAAAGAGACCGACATCGAGGTAACCGTCAACCTCGACGGCACGGGCGTATCCAACGTCGCGACCGGGATCGGCTTCTTCGACCATATGCTTGATCTGTTAGCGCGCCATTCCCGCATCGACATCACCGTGAAGGCCAACGGCGATCTTCACGTCGATCACCACCACACCACGGAAGATGTCGGGATCGCGCTCGGCCAGGCGGTCAAGCAGGCGCTCGGAACCATGGCCGGCATCACCCGCTATGCCAGCATCCACATGCCGATGGACGAGACGCTGTCACGGGTCGTAATCGATATTTCAGGCCGCCCGGTGCTGGTCTTCAAGGCCGAGTTTCCGCGCGACAAGGTTGGTCAGTTCGATACCGAGCTGGTGCGGGAGTGGTTCAACGCTTTTGCGATGAATGCCGGCGTGACTTTGCACGTCGAGACCCTATATGGCGAAAATAGCCATCATATCGCCGAGTCCTGTTTCAAGGGCCTGGCGCGCGCGCTACGGACGGCGGTTGCCATCGACCCGCGTGCGGCTGGCGAAGTGCCATCGACCAAGGGTCAGCTCGGCGGCTGATCCCGCTTCTCAAGCGGAGAGTAGAAATGCCGGTCTATACCGTTCACGCTCCCGTAGCGAACAACATGGATTTCCGCGCGACCGACCGTTTTGCGTTCGTGCGCGACGGCTTTCATATGTGGGCGGCGGTTTTGGGCGTGCTGTGGCTGGCCTGGCATCGGCTTTGGCTCGCGCTGCTCGGCTGGGTCGTGTTGATGGCCGTTATCGACATCGCGATGGTCAAGCTCGGCGTCGCCGCGGGCGTCGTTTTTCTGGTCGATGCGCTTCTCGCTCTGCTGTTGGGATTTGAGGCCGCAAGCCTCAGGCGCTGGACGCTGTCACGCCGCAAATGGCGGCAGCTCGATATCGTGGTCGCCGATGACGAGGAGGCGGCGGAGCGCCGCTTTTTCGATCGCTGGACTTCGCGGCAACGCGTGCCCGGCAACGACCAGCCGGCCGTTGATCGAGGTGGCCCGCCGCCAACACGCGAGGTGCCGGGACAACCCTTTTCGCGGCCGCCGTCACCGCCGCGCGACGACATTATCGGTCTGTTTCCGGAGCCGGGGGCATCGCGATGACCGTTGCCATTATCGATTACGGCTCCGGCAATCTGCACTCGGCGGCGAAATCCTTCGAGCGTGCGAGCCGCAGTATGGAGAACGGCGAGAAGATCCTCGTCACCCGTGATCCGGAAGCCGTCTTTCGCGCCGATCGAATCGTGCTGCCTGGCGTCGGCGCTTTTGCCGATTGCCGCCGCGGTCTCGATGCGGTGAACGGCATGGTCGATGCCCTCACGGAAGCCGTGCGGCACAAGGCGCGGCCGTTCTTCGGCATCTGCGTCGGCATGCAGTTGATGGCGACCCGCGGCAAGGAGTACGTCACGACCGAGGGCTTCGACTGGATCGCCGGCGACGTCGAGAAAATTTCGCCGCGTGATGAAAGCCTGAAGATTCCGCATATGGGCTGGAACACGCTCGATGTGTTGCGCGAGCATCCCGTGCTGGAGCGGTTGCCGTTGGGACCCAAGGGCCGCCACGCCTATTTCGTGCACTCCTATCACCTCAATGCCACCAATGAGGCAGAGGTGCTGGCGCGCGCCGATTACGGCGGGCCGGTCACGGCGATCGTCGGCCGTGACACCGCCATCGGGACGCAATTCCATCCCGAAAAAAGCCAGCGCTTCGGGCTCGCCTTGATCTCGAACTTCTTGAAGTGGAAGCCGTGATTCTTTTTCCCGCCATCGACCTCAAGAACGGACAGTGCGTGCGCCTGGAACAAGGCGACATGGCGCGCGCCACCGTGTTCAATCTCGATCCGGCGGCGCAGGCGGCGAGCTTTGCGGCGCAAGGCTTCGAATATCTCCACGTCGTCGATCTCGATGGCGCCTTTGCCGGCAAACCGGTCAACGCGCTGGCCGTCGAGGCGATGCTGGCCAAGGTCACGATGCCGGTGCAGCTCGGCGGCGGAATCCGCGATCTGAAAACGGTGGACGCCTGGCTCGAAAAAGGCATCACCCGGGTGATTATCGGCACGGCCGCCGTGCGCGATCCTGATCTCGTCAAAAGTGCGGCGAAGAAATTTCCCGGCCGTGTCGCGGTGGGGCTCGATGCGCGCGACGGTAAAGTCGCGGTCGAGGGCTGGGCTGAAACGTCAGAAGTGACCGCGTTCGATATCGCAAAACGGTTCGAAGATGCCGGCGTCGCAGCGATCATCTTCACCGATATCGCCCGCGATGGCTTGTTGAAGGGTCTAAACCTCGAGGCCACCGTCGCGCTCGCCGATCGCATTTCCATTCCCGTGATCGCCTCCGGCGGATTTGCCTCCATTGAAGACGTGAAGGCGTTGCTCGATCCGCGGGCGAACAAGCTTGCTGGGGCCATCGTTGGCCGCGCGCTTTATGACGGCCGGCTTGATCCCGTTACTGCGCTCGCGCTGATCCGCAGTGCGCGGGCAGCAGCATGATCCGGAAAAGTGGGAACCGGTTTTCCGAATAAGATCATGCGCAAGACAGAGATCTAGGAGTTGCCATGTTCAAGGTCCGCGTCATCCCCTGTCTCGATGTCAAAGAC
>Ga0265342_10003979_pt1 | contig 11829 bp, 12 predicted proteins | sample 4CB327metaG_FD_203125 | JGI IMG/M metagenome (GOLD analysis project Ga0265342, IMG submission 203125) | Rhizosphere microbial communities from Carex aquatilis grown in University of Washington, Seatle, WA, United States - 4-CB3-27 metaG | ecosystem: Host-associated > Plants > Roots >...
TCACACCGCTCACGCACACGCTGGCCGCAAACCGCGTTCCGCGTGTCGCTCACGAACACGCTACCGCTCACGCTGGCCGACCTACGGTCGCCCCAGAGGCGTCCTCGCGCTTGCCTGAGTCGCCGACGGTGTGAGACAGTGCGTCCAAGGCAATTCCTCGGTCACGGTACTTGCCCGTCTTGATAGGCCTCGCGTCCGTGGTGCTGTTTGGTCAGGCCGCCGTTGCCCAGACGGTCAGTAAGCGGCTGGCGGTGCTGGAATTCAGGGGGAAGATCGACAACGACGTGCTCGACACCTTTGCCGACGCGGTCCGAGGTGGGGCGGTCGAGGGGCTGGCCGGCCGCGAGATAGAGGTTCTGACCCGAGAGAACATGATGGTGTTGATCAGAGAGATGGGGAAGAAGGACTGCACCGAGGGCGATTGCGAGGTGGAGACCGCTCGTAACATCGGCGCGGACTTCGTGATGTCAGGCACGGTGGCGCGGGTCGATGACGCCTTTGTGGTGACCCTGAAACTGCACGAGACCAAGCGTGGCAGCCTGTTGGCCACCAACCAGATAGACGCCAAGACGCAACTCGAAGTCCTGCGCCAACTGCGCGAGCTGGGACGCAAGCTGGTGGCTAGCAACATCGATTTTCGCGGGACGCCGTCGGTCGCGCAAGCACAGACGGCTACCGTCGCGGAGCCACCGACTCCGGCGCCGCCGGCCCAGTCTTCAGCGAATCTTGAAGCCTCGCCCAGCGATGTCGCGGCATTTGCTCGAAAGGGTCCACATTTTGGTTTTGAAGTTGGCGCCGGGTTTTTGGTCGGCAACAGGGGCGACTGGAAAGGCCCGCAGGGCAGCTTGGGTGGCTTCTTGAATCTCGGGCTCGACCCGGCCGTCGATTTTCGCGTCGGACTTCGCCTGCACTACGGATCGCTGGGTGAATTGAATTCGGTCGTCCTCCTGGGGATTCCGGCGTCATTCCGGTTCAATCTGGGACCGACATACTCAAGCGTTGTGGGCGCAACTGTGGGCGTGCGCTGGACAAGCGAAGCAGGAGACCCAGCTTGCGCCGGCAGCAGGTGTCCGGGGCCAGAAGAGGGCATTTTTCTGAGCCCCGAGGTGTCACTGCTTAATTTCCGTTTTGGCACGAACGAACGGTTTGAGGTGGCCGCGGTCCAGGGCATGACTTTCCCGATTTCGAGCACGCGCTTCAGAACGGATTGGGGAAACAGCGTCTTGGACATCTTCTACAACACCTTCGTGTTTTCGATGCTCTGGTAGCGCCCAGCGCATATCTCCGCCGCGCGCCCCCGCGCGACCCGCAGACCGCGGGGGGGCGCAACGCCCACTCTTCGTGGGCGTGAGCGGGCTTGGCGCTCCAAAGCCCGCTGCGGGAGGTGCGAACCCGTCCGAGGTTCTGCACCAAGGCTCTTGTCGAAACCGGCTAGTTCTGCCGGGGCGGACGTCGGGTCCGGACCCTTGCTTCCTCTTCGGATAGACCCTCGGATGCCATCACCGTGCGAAGCTTCTTCACCTCTTCGGGGCTCAGACGGGCCAAGTTTGCTTCCCTTCCCTCGTTGGTTGCGTCGTTCCAGTCAACGGTTCCCGGACGGATGTGCCGTAGCTGCATCGGTCTCCCTCCCTCATTCTCTTTCGGTGGCGCCTTTGAGCAGGTTCGCGACCTCGCATTCCCAACCTTCATCAGCCAGAAGGTATTCCCGAAACTCACGCTGGAATTCTCCCAGATTTGCCAGGGGTGCAACAGAAAAAATCGTGTAACGCGGCGGGACCCGACGCTGCGACATCTGCCGCGTCCTGCCCCACGTGTGTTATGAAACTCGGCGAAATGAGAATTTCAAAGACCCTGATCCCGACGCTGAAAGAGGCCCCTGCCGAGGCTGAGGTGCCTTCCCACATCCTGATGGTGCGCGGCGGATACCTGCGCAAACTCGCTGCCGGAATCTATTCCTTTTTGCCGCTCGGCTGGCGCGTTGTGCAGAAGATTTCGCGCATTATTCGCGAGGAGATGAACCGCGCTGGGGCGCAGGAGGTGTTTTTGCCCGCGGTCATCCCTGGCGAGCTGTGGCAGGAATCCGGGCGCTGGGATCACTACGGCGACCAACTGCTGCGCTTCAAGGATCGCAAGGGCGCGGACTTCGTCATCGGTCCGACGCACGAAGAAGTGATCGTCGATCTGGTCCGCCACGACGTACGCAGCTACCGGCAATTGCCGCTCACCTTGTTCCAGATCCAGACCAAGTTCCGCGACGAGCTGCGCGCGCGCGCCGGCCTGATGCGCGGGCGCGAATTCATCATGAAGGATGCGTACTCGTTTCACACCAGCGAGGAAGATGCCCTGCGCGAGTACAAGAATATGTACGACGCCTACACGCGCATCTTCACCCGTTGCGGTCTGGCCTTCCGCGCGGTCGAGGCTGACACCGGCGCCATCGGCGGCTCGCAGTCGCACGAGTTCCAGGTGCTGACCGAGACCGGCGAGGACGCCATTCTAGCCTGCGACAAGTGCGACTACGCCGCCAACGTCGAAGAGGCCAAGGCCCGCTCGGTTGCTGCAGCGCCGGCTACGGCGACGCCGGCTCCTGCAGTCGAGAAGGTGGCCACGCCAGGCAAGCGCACCATCGAGGAGGTTTCGACCTTTCTTGGTTGTAAACCGCAGGACCTGGTTAAGACGCTCATCTATCTGGCCGACGGAAAGCCGGTGGCCGTGTTGGTGCGCGGGGACCGAACGGTCAACGACGTCAAGGTGAAGCGCGTCCTGGGCTGCACCGAGTTGGTCCTGGCAGCGGACAAGGCCGTCGAGGAAATCACCGCGGCTCCCGTCGGCTTTGCCGGCCCGGTGGGGCTGCGCATTCCCATCTACTGCGACCACGAGGTGTGCGCTCTGCCGTCTTTTGTCTGTGGCGCGAACGCCGCGGACCTGCACCTGCGCAACGTGGTGTCCAAGCGCGACTTTGTGCCCGCCCAGTGTGGAGATTTCCGCCAGGCGGCTCTCGGCGACGCTTGCCCGCGCTGCGACGGTGGGCATTTCATCGGCTATCGCGGCATCGAGGTGGGGCAGGTCTTCTTCCTGGGCACCAAGTATTCAGCCCCCATGAAGTGCAACTTCCTCGACACCGACGGCAAGGAGAAGCCGATGGTCATGGGCTGCTACGGCATCGGCGTGACCCGCATCGCGGCCTCGGCCATCGAGCAGAACCACGACGCCGACGGCATCATCTGGCCGGTGCCCATCGCGCCCTTCGAGGTCAGCCTGCTTTCCCTGCAAGTTGGCGACGCGCAGGTGACGGCCGTGGCCGAGCGCCTGCACGAGGACCTGGAAAAGGCGGGCATCGACGTGTTGTACGACGATCGCGACGAGCGACCGGGCGTGAAGTTCAAGGATGCGGATCTCATCGGCATGCCGTATCGGATCACCGTGGGCAAGAAGGGCGTGGCCGAGGGCGTGGTCGAACTGAAAGCGCGGCGTGCGCCCGAAGTGCTGAAAGTGAAGATCGAGGATATCGTGCGCGTGGTCGTCGAGAAGGTCGAGCGCGAGCGGCGAGGGGGCCTGGCGTGAGCGCAAGCGCGATTCCCGCGCGCGAGCGCGTGATCGTCGCGCTGGACGTGCCTGATCTGAAGGCGGCCGGGGATTTTCTCGACCGGCTGGAGGGCCAACCGGCTTTCTACAAGGTGGGCCTGGAGCTCTTCGTGGCCGAAGGCGTGCGAGCCATCGAGACGGTGCGCAGCCGTGGCGGCAAGGTCTTTCTCGATCTCAAGCTGCACGACATTCCTGAAACCGTGGCGCGCGCGGTGTCCTCGGCCATGGCCCTGGGCGCCGAGTTGCTGACCCTGCACACCGCGGGCGGCCTGGCTATGATGAAGCGGGCCGCGCAGGCAGCGCAGGGGAGGGCCAAGCTGCTGGGCGTGACGGTTCTTACGAGTTTGGCCGAAGACGATCTACGCGCCGACGGCATTGCCGGCAGCATGCGCGAGGCCGTGGTGCGGCGGGCGCAGCTGGCGAGCCAGGCTGGAATCGCCGGCGTGGTGTGCTCGCCGCAGGAGGTGGCTGACGTGCGCCAGGCCTGTCCGTCGCTCTTGCTGGTGGTGCCCGGGGTGCGGCCGGCTGGTGCTGACGTCGGCGATCAGAAGCGCGTGGCCACGCCAGCGTCGGCCATCGCGGCTGGCGCAAATTACCTGGTCGTGGGTCGGCCCATCCGCGATGCCGCCAACCCGGCCGCGGCGTTTGCTGCCTTGGTTGCCGAAGTCGTGGCGGCCGGAAAGTAGACGCATGGCGGACGACCCATCGTCGCGTGTTGTGTTCGGTGTTCGGCCAGTCGAGGAACTGTGCCGGGCGCGGCCACGCGAGGTGGCGGTCGTGTACTTGGCCGAGGGGCATCGTTCGCGCGAGATCGACGTCGCCGTGGCTGCGGCCAAGGATCGGGGCATTGCCGTCGAGATCCGGCCTCGCGCCCTGGTGGCCGGGCTAGCCGGGGCGCCGGCCCATCAAGGCATTGTGGCGATTGTCGGCGAATATCGCTACGCCCTCATCGCGGACATGCTGGCTGCGGCGCAGGCGGCGTCCGAGGCGCCGTTGCTCTTGCTGCTCGATTGCATCACCGATCCGCAGAATTTCGGCGCGCTGGTGCGCAGTGCGGAGGTGCTGGGCGCGCATGGGGTGGTGATTCCTGACAAGCATGCGGCGCCGGTGACGGGATCGGTGGTCAAGGCCTCGGCAGGCGCCAGCGAGCGCATGCGCATCGCGCGGGTTCACAATCTGCTGGGGACGATCGATTGGCTGGGATCGCAGGGCGTGCGCGTGTGGGGCGCGGCAGCCGAGCGCGGCGTGCCTTTGGCGCAGGCCGAGCTGGTCGGCCCCACGGGCTTGGTTGTGGGCGCCGAGGGCCGCGGCCTGCGCGAGGCAGTGGCTCGTCGCTGTGCCGGCGTGGTGCAGATTCCCCAGCGCGGGCAGGTGTCTTCGCTCAATGCTTCAGCCGCAGGAGCGATTCTGCTTTACGAGGCCATGCGCCAGCGCACGCCCGCGCAGCCGTAGGCTCACGGGCTGGTCACGTCGTACGAGAAAAGCGGCGAGGGAAACACGAAGGCGCAGCCGTTGTCGCTTTCAAGGATACCCAGCACGCCCACCTCGACGTGGCTCGGCGCCATGGCCCAGGAGTCTACGGTCGTGCTGCAGACGACATCGTTCCCTTCCGCCTGGCGAAGGGTGAACCCCAGGGGATTGGGACTACTGGTTCCGGCCGTGTGTGCGGGCAGAAGATCGAAAGTCAGAGTCGAAAAGAGAAATGGCGAATCGACCACGGTGAACTGCTCGAGGATCCCCTGGTTCGCGACCGCTGTGCCCGCCGCGGGTACCACGTCTTTGAGCACGAATGTGACAGGATCCTTCTCGGTGCCGCAGGCGTAGGAGGCACCATGCCCGTGGCCGTCATCGGCGTTGGTGGGCCGGGAATTGCCGCCGCAGCCGAAGATTCCAAGCGATACGACGAGCGAGGTGGCAAGGGCCGAGCGTTTTGACATTGGATTCCTCCGCATGATGAAGGTGCTTCAGGTGAGCCGCGTACGCATTTTGGTCAAGGCAACTCCGATGCCAACCCGATGTGCTCGTCTTCTTCGCCTCCAATAGCCGGCCAGTGTAGCGAATCTGACGGAGGCTGGACACAAACTGACAGCTAGGAACGAAACAACGGATTTGGCACCTGCGCCGCGTCTGCTAGATTTCTCCGCCGGAGGTAAATCGAACATGTCACGCATTCCCGTCGCCGTTGTTGGCGCCACTGGACTGGCAGGCCAGGAGTTCCTGGTTTCGCTGGCCGGGCATCCCCTGCTTCAGGTCGTGAAGGTCGCGGCGTCCAGCCGCTCGGCCGGCAAGACCATGGCCAATGCGGTCAAGGACGACAAGGGCGCCTCCCGGTGGTTCTGCACGGAGCCGCTTCCTGACGAGATGGCCGGCCTCAAGGTCGAGGATTCGGCGACCATGACCACCGACGGTGTGCGTTTGGTGTTCTCCGCCGTCGAGGCGGACGTGGCGCGCGAGCTGGAGCCTCGGTGCGCGGCCACCGTGCCGGTGATTTCGACTGCCAGCGCGTTCCGCTACGAGCCGGACGTGCCCATCTTTCTTCCTGGCGTGAACTGGGACCATGCCGGTCTCATCGAGGTCCAGCGCAAGAAGCGCGGCTGGAAGGGCTTCATCACCCCAGGCCCGAATTGCACCACCGTCGGCCTGGCCATGACCCTGCGTCCGCTCGACATCGCGTTCGGCATCGAACGCGTGCTCATGGTTTCCATGCAGGCGCTGTCGGGCGCGGGCCGCTCGCCCGGCGTCACCGCCATGGACATCCTCGACAACATCATTCCCTACATCCCCAAGGAAGAAGAAAAGGTCGAGAAGGAGACCACCAAGATCCTGGGCAAGCTGGTCGGGGACGCCATCGTGCCGGCGCCGCTGTCGGTGTCGTGCACCTGCACCCGCGTGAACGTGCTGGAAGGCCACACCGAATCGGTCTTCGTTCAGTTGAAGCGTCCCACCCGTCTCGACGACGTGAAAGCCGTGTGGCGCGAGTTTGGCGCCGACCTGGCCGGCCTGGGTCTGCCCTCGGCGCCCAAGCACCTTATCGCGATCCGCGAAGATCCCTATCGCCCGCAAGTGCGGCTGGACCGCGACGAGGAAGGCGGCATGTCCACTGTGGTGGGACGTCTGCGCGAGGATCCCGCCCTGCCCAACGGCATCAAGTACATCCTGGTGTCGCACAACACCCGCATGGGCGCGGCCAAGGGCGCCATCCTGGTGGGGGAATACCTCATCAAGAAGGGCCAGATTTCGTAGGCTGATCTCGACGGGGCGACCGCAGGTCGCCCCTACAACCCTGCGTGCTTCGTCTGAATCGTCGCGGCCAGGGCGTCGATGGTTTGCAGGTCGGCCTCGGTGGGCAGGCCTTGACCTCGACGGGATCGAGGAACTCGACCTTGAGGTTGCCGAGCAGGCCCTTGAGCGTCTCCACGGTCTTGCCTCCCCAACCCAGCGAGCCGAAGACCGTGGCGAAGCGCGCCTTGGGGCGCAGCATGTTGGCCACGAAGGCAGCGGACGCGGCAGCCGGGTGCGGCCCGGCCAGCACGGTGGAGGTGCCGATCACCACGGTGGCCGCATCCACCAGGGCCATGGCCATATGCCCGAGGTCCATGGTGGTCAGGTTGATGCGCGTGACGCCCACGCCTCGGGCGATCAAACCATCCACCAGCCGGTCGGCCATGATCTTGGTACTGCCGTGCATGGACACATAGGCCACCACGGCTTGATTCTTGGGTTGCTCCGCGATCCAGTCCTTGTGCGCGTCCAGGATGAACTGCGGTCGGCGGTACACCGGGCCGTGGCTGGGTGCGATCATGTCGACGCCCAGGGATTCGATCTTGGCGACATATCCGCCCAGGCGCGCGCGGAACGGCATCATGATCTCGGCGTAGTAGCGCTTGGCCGCTAGATAGGCTTGCGCCTCGTCGTCGGCAAAGAGGTCGCTGGTCGCGCGGTGGGAGCCAAGAAAGTCGCAGGTGAAGAGGATCTTGTCCTCGCGTAGATGAGTGAACATGGTCTCGGGCCAGTGCACCCACGGCGCAAAGATGAACTGCAGAGTTCGTCCGCCCAGGTCCAACACGTCGCCGTCTTTGATCACGGTGACGCTCTCGGCCGGCAGGTGCACATGCATCTTGAGCAGCTCGGCGCATTTCTGGTTGGTGACCACTTTGGCCTCGGGGAAACGCGCCAGTACAGCAGTCAAGCTGCCCGAATGGTCCTGCTCAGCGTGGTGCGCGACCACGTAGTCCAGTTTGGTCACGCCCGCGGCGGCCAGATTGGCCAGCAATTCGTCGCAGAATGCGTGGTCCACGGTGTCGAGCAGCGCCACCTTGTCGTTGCCCTTGACCAGGTAGGCGTTGTAGCTGGTGCCGTCAGGCAAGGGAATCAGATCGTCAAAAAGCGGCCTGTCCCAGTCGAGGACGCCCACTGCATGTATACCCGGCTTCAGAGTTCGTGCTGCCATGTGTTTCCTGGTCGCCCTAGACGGGTGAGAAATCGCCCTTACCCAGCCCACAGGTCGGGCACACCCAATCTTCGGGCAGATCCGCGAACGCGGTGCCCGGCTTGATGCCGCCGTCCGGATCGCCCACGGCCGGGTCGTATTCGTAGCCGCAGGCGTCGCAGACGTACTTCTTCATTTTGTTGTCAGTCATGGCCGTCAAGGACTAGCGTTGTTTGCGTCAGGTTTCAACGTCCGTTGCGCGTCGCCGGACCGGCACGTTGACACAGGGGCAGGGCGAGGCAAGATTGCCCTGGGGAGGAACCTGCGATGAAATGCGTGGCTTTGCTGACGGCGCTTCTCGCTGGCGGTTGTGCCGGCTGCCTCAAGAAACCGGAGACGCGGTCTGCGCCCGTGCCGCAGAAACCGGCCGCTGCAGCGCCGTCTGCGCCCACCCCAGCCGCGGACACGACCCGCCGCATTCGCCGGGCCCAGATGGCCGGTTCCTGGTATTCGGAGAACAAGGACCAGCTGGCCGCCGAGGTCGACGGACTCTTCGCCGAAGCCAAGCCGCCCAAGATTGACGGCAAGGTCATCGCACTCATCTCCCCGCACGCGGGTTATCGATATTCAGGCAAAGCTGCTGCGTCGAACTACCAGCTTCTGCGCGGTCAGGACGTCCGACGTGTGGTGCTGCTGGCCATCTCGCACCACTATCCCCTGCGCGGCGCTTCGATTCCCGATGTGACTGACTTTGAAACGCCGTTGGGTCTGGTGCCGGTGGACGGCAAGGCTGTGGCGCGGCTACGGCGCAGCCCGGTGGTCAGCAGCGTGATGCGCGCAGAGGAGAACGAGCATTCTCTGGAAATCCAGCTTCCTTTGCTCCAGCGCGCCTTGCCCAAGTTCAGCCTGGTTCCCATCTTGGTGGGCCGCATGAGCGATCAGGACTACGTCGATCTGGCCGCGGTCTTGGCCGAGATCGTGGATAGCCATACCGTCGTGGTGGCGTCCAGCGACTTCACCCACCGGGGAGTCAACTACGGCTACGAAGTCCCCGACGGCCCCGGCGACGTGCAGGCGCGGCTGGCACGACTGGACCAGGGATCCATCGACCAGATCACCAAGCTGAGTCGGCCCGGGCTGCTGGCCTACGCAGAAAAGACCGGCACCACGATCTGCGGCTTGCACCCGATCGCGCTTCTACTGGAACTGCTGGGCCGTTTCCCAGGCAGCAAGCCCCACGTTGTGAGCCACTACACCTCAGGCGACGTTACTTCCGACTGGTCAAGCAGCGTGACATATATAGGCATGGCATTCACGGGCAAGTGGCGCGAGGAGTCGAAATTGGAGGAAGCGCGTGAGGCAGGCGAGAGCACATTTCCGCTCGCGGACGATGACAAGCGGACTTTGCTGCGGCTGGCGCGACTGTCGCTTGAGGCGTCGGTGCGCAAGGGACGCTTTGATCCCGACGGAATCGCGTCCATTGCTGCGACGCCGTCGCTGGAGCGCAAGGCCGGCGCGTTTGTGACGTTGAAATGCAAGGGTGGAGCGGACGGCACCTGCACCGGCCAGGGCGAGGAATTGCGCGGCTGCATTGGCACGTTGGAGCCGAGTTCGTCCGTATACGACGTCGTGGCCCACCGTGCGGCCAGCGCCGCCCTGGAAGACACGCGCTTCCCTCACCCGGTCACCGTCGAGGAATTGCCCTCCATTACCATTGAAGTCTCGGTGCTCACGCCTCCGCGGCCGGTCAAAAGCGCCGACGAAATCGTAATTGGCCGGCACGGGATCATCCTGTCCAGCGGATGGAACCGCGCGACCTTCTTGCCGCAGGTAGCGCCTGAACAGGGTTGGGATCGCGAAACGACGCTGCGGCATCTGGCCCAGAAGGCCGGGCTGCCCTCGGACGCGTGGAAGAAGGCCGAGTTTCAGGTCTACGAGGCAATTGTGTTTTCGGAGAATGAATTCAAATAGGCGGGTTTCTGCGCCGGCGTTTACAATTGCGCACGCTATACTCGGCTGGTGTTCAGGGAACGCATCGACACTGACCGTCGACAATTTTTGCTCACTGTGGGCTCCCTGGCAGCAGTCGCCACCGGGTGCAGTTCGTCGTGTGGCGGCGCTCGGCAGACAGGGAATTCGGCTCCAGCGACACCAGCCAGCAATGCGGCTGTTCTGAATGAACCAAAGCGGCCGGAGAAGTCGCGCGTTGTGGTGGTGCGAGCCAAGCAGGCTCTGACCCATGGCTACGACGCGGATCGCGGCGCCCTGCGCGCCATGCTGGCCGCGGGTCTTGCCGCATTGGCAGGAGCGCCGGATGCAGTGGCGGCCTTGCGACGCTATTTCCGGCCTGGCCAGACCGTGGGGCTGAAGATCAATGGATTGGCCGGTCGAAATGCCGCCACGCATGTGGAACTGGTGGACGAATTGTCTGCGCTGTTACGGCAAATGGACATTGGCGGCCATCAGCAAGTCGTTTTTGATCGTTTTGCCTCTGACCTGACTGCGTCGGGTTTTGCCTTGAACGAGCGTGGCGACAATTACCGCTGCACCGGCAACGATGCGCTTGGCTACGAAGAGGAGGCGACTGTGATGCCGTCCTCGGCCTCGCGCCTGGCGCGCGTGCTGACCGAACGCGTGGATGCCGTATTGAATTTGCCTGTGCTCAAGCAACACATGCTGTCAGGCATGTCGGGCGCATTGAAGAACCAGTTCGGCTGTATTCACAATCCCAACAAAATGCACCTAGACAAGTGCGACCCCTATATTTCCGAGGTCAACGCCTTGCCCGCAATTAGACAGAAGCAGCGGTTGATTGTCATGGATGCGCTTCGCCCTGTGGTTGACAACGGCCCGAGCTACCAGCCGGGTATGGCCGAGGTGGCCAACGTTCTGTTGTTTGCCGTGGATCCCGTTGCCATGGATGTCGTGGGATTGGAACTGTTGGAGGACCTGCGCAAGAGGCGCGACCTGCCGCCGCTCGAAAAGGTCGCTCTGGCGCCCACGCACATTCAGACCAGCGCGAAGATGGGTCTGGGTGTGGGCGAGCGCGCGGCCATCGACGTGGTGTCCATCGAGGTCTGACCATGAGTGTCTCTCGTCGCGATTTTTTCCGAGGCTGTGCCGGAACGGGTTGCGTCTTGGCTGCAGGTGGGGCGCTGGGAAGCGTCGTTCTCTTTGAGCCGCGCTCGGCGCGCGCGGGGGAAGCGCCACGGCCGCACCCGGCGCGTTTCTGGAAGAAGCTGGAAAACAAACGCATTCAATGCCAGCTCTGCCCCAAGCAGTGTCTGGTCGAAGACCGCGAGCGCGGCTTCTGCGGCGTGCGCGAAAACCGGGGCGGCGAGTATGTGACCTTGGTTTGGGGCCAGCCCTGTGCCGTGCATGTGGACCCCATCGAAAAGAAGCCGCTGTTTCACTTCTTGCCCGGCAGCCGCGCTTTCTCGCTTGCGACCGCGGGTTGCAATCTGGAGTGCAAATGCTGCCAGAACTGGGACATCTCGCAGTCTCGCCCCGAGGAAGTCGACTGGCACTGGATGCCGCCCGACGAGGTCGCGCGCCGGGCGCAGGCCGAAGGCGCTTGTGTGACCTTCACCTATTCCGAGCCCATCGTCTTTCTCGAATACTGCATCGACACCGCGATCGCGGCCCACAAACTGGGCGTGCGCACCACCATGGTGTCGGGCGGTTCAGGCGAAGTCGAACCGATGAAAGAGGCGTGCAAGGTCCTCGATGCAGTGAAGATCGATCTCAAGGGCTTCACCGAGGACTACTACCGCAAACTGTGCAAGGGCAAGCTGGCGCCGGTCTTGAAAACCATC
>Ga0265342_10003990_pt1 | contig 11816 bp, 9 predicted proteins | sample 4CB327metaG_FD_203125 | JGI IMG/M metagenome (GOLD analysis project Ga0265342, IMG submission 203125) | Rhizosphere microbial communities from Carex aquatilis grown in University of Washington, Seatle, WA, United States - 4-CB3-27 metaG | ecosystem: Host-associated > Plants > Roots > Rhizosphere...
GGTGTTCCACGAACCTTCCTTGCCGTAGGATACGGTGAACATTTGGTCTGTTCCATCCGGGTTCTTGGCGTAGACGAAGTTCCCTTCCGGATCCTTGATCGGTTGTCCCTTATCATCGTTGGCAATGACCTTGTTGATGGCGTTGCCGTTGGGATCCAGGGTGTAACCCACCGAGCCCTCGTGGTGGTTCATCCGGTAACCGATGGCAATAGCCGAGAAGACCAAAAGAGCGCCGATCTGGATGACGTTGATGGCCGTGTTCACCGCAGTCGTGCCAGTGACGCCGCGGAACGCGATGTAGGCCACGCCAAAGGCAAACGCCACCGAGAACAGCATCATGAAGATGGGGCTTGGCACCGCGGCATTGAACACGCTCGGCCAAACCTGGCCAGTTACATAACCGACAATCAAGGCAGTCGTACCTACCATCAGGCCGGGATAGACCCAGTAGTAGAGGTGGCTGGCCCACCCCACCACGAACTTGGCAATACGCGCGTAGCGCATCGTATTGTTCTTGGAAAGAAAGGCCTGTTCAGCAAAAAAGTACGAAGACCCAGCGCCCGGGTAGAGCTTCGACAATTCCGCGTAGGCGATGGCCGTGGCTAGGCACAGGAGCAGTGCCGCGAGAATACCGAACCACATTCCTTGTGCCGCGAGAGGTGCGCCATAGACCGACTGAATGAAAAATGTGAGCCAAAGAAATGCACCAGGTGCAATGAGCGCCATGGCGTTCATAGTTAGCCCCGTGAGGCCTAGCGTGGCTCTCGATGGGGAGGAAGCTTTCGGGGTTTCCGCGGTTGGCATGATTGTTTACCTGCTCCTTTTCGTTGTTTTCGATTCCGTCCCTGCGAACTTCATGATTCAGGTTTACCAGAACCGCGTGACGGACGAATTGCTGCCCCATAAAACATTTGTTAAACCGCGCAGCCGTTTTGGCAACATTTCGGACGCCACAAGTATGTCCTTGTTTACCCTATTGTTACGCGGAAGAAACATACGACCCTGATTGTGCCTCTGGTTCTGGTACCGGCTTCGGCCGATAAGGGCTAGTTGAGTAGGCGAGATGTCGGGGTGAGCAACCGACGTCTCGGCTCGCCTGCCCACATGGCGCCAAATAGCGCGCTGGTTTCCATGGAAAGGGCGAAGATGGCCGTCGGGGTCCACATAGGATGGCTCGCTCTATACACCAACCAACTAACCAACCCAGTCGCCAATTGGACTGCCAGAAATGTTCTCTTGTAATAGGCCCACATGATTGCCTCGTTATTGAGATGGTTCCTTCGAGGTGTATCAGAAACAGATGGCGCGAACATTTCAGACCGATGAAGCGTTTGTTAATCCTCATCAGCCACTGCGAACAGGGCACACCGCCTTGCCAGACTAGGAGCCTCGGGCTCGCCGCCCCTATCCCGGGCCGCGCAAAGCTCTTGCCGTAAGGTTGGTCCAGGGACAACCTACCCACCATGAGTACGCAGAGACTGAGTGCGCCAAAGAGTCCGGGCCCGTTTCCCGTGGCCCTGCTGGGGCCCGCTTGCCTCGTCCTTGGCGCTTGCACCACGGCTGGGCCGGTCATTCCGGACACCACAGACAGGATTCCGCCTCCCAGCGCCCGCGAGGGCGCAAATGCGAACGACGTGTTTTTGCGTAAACCCTGGGAGCTCTGGCGCGTTCCTGGCGGCATCGCGCGCTACCATCGCGAAGCCTTCATGCTCCTGCCCGACGAATCCGCATCGTTCAAGGCGGCGGACGTCTCGGTTTACGCGGCGGACGGGAGCGACGTCCGGGTGGATTACGCCTCGGTTGGACTGGGCACCCACGCGCAGTCGCACGAGTCGGTCAGTGTGTTCGTCTATCGCGCACTTGGCTCACTCGATGTCGAGTGGGCCTCCATTGTGGATCGCATGAAACGGCAGCGGCCAGGGGCAAAGCCAGTGGAGCCTTTTCCGCTGGCTGAAAAGCATCCTCCTGGAACCAAGCAGCTGGCGTTGCTTGCGCTCGCTGACTTTGGCGATCGGGCGAGCGACACCTTCGTGCAGGTTTCGCTTTTTCATCAGGGTGACTGGGCGGTGCGCTACGAGATCACCTGCCCAGCGGAGGATGTCGCAGTCGCCCGCGACATGACCCGCGCGTTCCTCGGCTCGCTTCGCGCCCGCGAGTAGAAGCCAAGCTAGGCCAGCAGTGCCGCGGCGTTCTTGCCAAGGATCTGCTCCTCACGCCCTATGCCCAAGTCGAGCGAACGGAGGGCGTGAAGGGTCTCAGCCTGGCCCGACCAAGGTGAGTCGGTGCCAAAGAGGATTCGGTCCGCGGGATGAGCCAACAGCATGGCGCGCGCCCGTTCGCGCCCGAGCAACTCGAGGCTCAGGGAAATGTCCATGGTGACGGGTTTGCCGATCAAGTGCGTTTCGACTTCGTCCCAATCATCCCACGCCCCCATGTGACTCGTGATGAGGCGAAGACTCGGCACGCGGTCCAGGACGCGCAGGATGCGCACAGGGTCCGCCCGGCGCCGTCGAGAAAAGGCAAAGTCGAAGCCGGTGTGACAAACCAGCAGCAACCCAAGCTTGTCGATGGCGCGATACAGCGGAAACAGCCCCTCGTCGTCGAGGTCGAAATCCTGATAGTAGGGATGTAGCTTGATGCCGCGCAGGCCGGCTGCGGCCACCTGATGCGCCTGCCCCACGGGATCCGGACCCTTAGGGTGGAGAGACGGCAAGGGCACGATGCGCGGCGAGGCGATCGCCTTCGACCATTTCAAGATCGGATCGAATTGTTCGGGCTTGGTGGCGATAGAGCAGATGACGGACGTGCCAATACCCGCGCCATCCATGGAAGCCAACAAGGAGGAGACCGTCCCGTCAAGAAAGGCCTTCACGCCCCCGCCGTGTTCGAGCTGGCTGATGGCCCGCGCGGCAATGGCATCAGGAAAGGCGTGGGCGTGAAAGTCGATGATGGCGCTGCTCATGTCGACAGGGGATCGAAGCTGAGCGCCGGTCGTCTAAGGCCGGCAATAAAGCAGAACTCCGTTGTCGCGCTCGCCGACGGCAAGCCCGAGCCCATCGGGGCTGAAGGCGAGCGACCAGGGGAGAAAATCGATGGACTTCTGCAAGGTCAATTTCTGCTGCAGTTGCACGAGTCTCACGGAATAGTCGAACAAACCAGCGGCCAGGTACTTCCCATCGGGCGTATAGGCGAGAGCGTTGGCTGAGTTGTAGTTAGTGGTCCCCGCGACGAGGGGCGAGCCCAAGCGAACGATGTTCGACTTGGTGGTGATGTCCCACAGGCTCACTTCCCCTGAATAGAAACCGATCGCCAGGGTGGTACCGTCAGGAGAAAACGCCATGCTGTAGACCTCCCCGTCGATGGTTACCTGTGCCTTCGATGGAGACGCCTGCGACACATCCATCAGGGTCACCGTGCTGACGCTGGAACCCGCGTCGGTCCTGCCGATGGCCACGGACGCGACCCACATCGAGCCCGTGTAGCTATCCGGCAAGACCGCCATGGGTTCGTCGGCACGGTCGTAGTTCACCAGGCGGACGATCTTCTGCGTGCCCAGATCCCAGACCGCGAACGGACTCGCATCGGGCGGCGAGTATGATTTGTAGGCGACAACGAGGTGCCCTCCATCCGTGGTGAACTGAATGACCAGAGGCGGGTCCAGCGCGACGGGAAGTGCACTTGCCGGAAGCGCCCACTTCGTGGAGGGGACGCCGTACTTGATGGAGACAGCGAGATCGTAGACGGTCACTTCGCTATTGCTGTCGCCCACGGCGACATACTTACCATCCTGGGAAATGGTGCCATACACGCTGTTCGTGCCCGTGAACACCAAACCACTTGGAGCTTCGGCCAACCCCGCAGTTGTCACATCCCACAGCTTGGCGCGACCATCCTCGCCAAAGCTCACCAGATTCGCGCCATCGGGGGAAAACGCGAGTTGGCGAATACCCCAGTCCTCGATCGCCCCTTTGCTGTCCTTGAGCGAGTGTGTGTAGGCCTTGCAACTGGCCAGCACGTTCATGGTCGTGGTCGGAGCATCGACGGGACCGTCCGCACCGAGGTCGGGACCTGCCGCTAGATCGACATGCGGGACGTCGTCTGGAACATCCGGCGTTGGGCTCGCAACGTCGGCCTTTGCATCATCCGCGGGAGAAGGGAGATCTAAAACCGCGACATCCGCCCCAGCGGGCTCGACATCCATCGAGACCGGCGCTCCATCCACAGCTGCTGGCCGGGTGTCCACAATCACCGCAGTCTCGCCGCCTGGGCCATCCGCTACGCTGCCATCGAGCGACGAAGGAGGCGCACTATCCGCAGCACCGCCATCGATCCCACACGGCCCCGCCACCAACAGGTTGATCGAGGCCACGGCGCTGATCTCGCCGGCCTTCACGGCGACGCTCGAGAAGGTGCCATGCGCAATCACGCAGCCGCTGGCATCAAGGATCTCCACGGTCACAGTCGCATTTCCGCTGCTGCCAGAAGGCAAGTAGATGCCAAGCTCACCCGAGGAATCCTGCGACACGTTGACGACCTTTTCCGTCACCGGTCCGTTGTTGTCGAGCGCTACCGTGATCTTCACGGTCGAGCCGGATGCGGCGTAGGCGCCAAGTGGAGCATCCACCAAGACGAGCGGGCGCTGGTCCTTGGAACCGCAGGCTGGCAAAAGGGCCCAAACTGCCGCGACCAATGCTCCGGCCGAAATTCGGCGATAACGGCTTAGCAAATCGAGATTCATCATGATTTCTCCTCGCGCACTTCTCGACGATGCCAACTACGGGCAGGTGTAGCCAGCAGGACAATGGTTGTTGGACTTCACCTTGAAGACCCCGCCGGCCGCCAGGCCAGCGACGGTTCCCGCCACCACCACACCCGTCACCACGCCCCAGAACCAGGCGCGCTTGTAGAACGGGGCGGGCGCCGGGGCTGGCTCGGACGCAGGCTGCTGCACATAGATTGCGGGCTGCGGTTGCGCCACGGGCGTGACCGGCGGCGCGGCCACGGGCAAAGGTTGGGGCGCCGGCTTGGCAGCTTCGGCGTTCAGCTTTTGCAGATCCTCCATCTCCTTGATGTAGCCCTCGACCTCTGCACGCTCGTCGGCGGGTGTGTCCTTGGCCTTGCGCAGGTACTCACGGAAACTGGAGATGGCGCGATCGGGCTCCTTCAAGTTCTGATAGCAGCGGCCGATGTTGCGCAGATAGGTTGGGTGCAGTTTCTCGGCATAAAGCCTGGTGTAGATGTCGAGCGCCTCTTTGTAGCTGCCGGCTGCGAAGGCCTCTCGCGCCTGCATCTCGCGCGGATCCTTCTTGTCTTTCTTTCCCCGGTTTTCTTTCGCGGCATAGGCTGGCGTGGGCACGATGCCGACGGAGATGAGCGAAAGCGCCACAACTATGGCGAACACGGAGCGGAAGATGTTCTTGTCGTTCTGGTGGTGGTTCGTCGCAAGCGCTGTCATGGGCACCCCTCGATGGGCGGGAATCTAGGCCAATCACCTAGTGCCGCGCAAGTAGAGCAGGAAGGGTACCGCTACGGGACACTATCGCGCCGCTGGTAGGCCACAATCTCCCACTGCGGGCAGGTGCAGATGGTCAGTCGGTCCGTCGCGGTTCTGTGGATGACTTGCCACGCGGGATTGTCGCGCAGGGAGGGCATCCACGAGGGAAACGTGGAAAGGATGCGAAGGCCAAGCAGCTCGCGTTCTCGCGCGGGCTCGCGGTGCAGGTGTCGATGGTCGTTGAGCCCGACTAGGTCCACGATTCGGCGATCGGCAAAGTAACGAGCCGCGCCAGCGTCGGTCACGGCGATGGATTCGCTCGCAGGCGTGTGGTCGCGTAGCCACGTGGCCATAGCCACATCCAGCTCCTGGATATTCTGGCAGTTCCACGCGAACAGATGGGCGCTTCTGCGCAGAGCACCCGGCAAGTCGACAAGCGATCCCAGCACCAGAACCGCCACGCCGATAGCATAGGCCGGTGCCCAGGCGCGATGCCGGCCATGCCACGCCCACTCGATGGCGTCCGTGGCCCCCACCCCGAGACCTACCAGAAGAAGCGGATGCGCGGGCAGAAGGTAGCGCTGCCAGTAGAATGGCCACGGATCCGCGATGAGCTGCGAGGCAGCAACGGCGAGCAGGAACAGCATGGGAAAAGCCGCGGTGACTCCCGCCACCAACCCTCGGCGAAAGAGAGCGACAGTGCCGATCCCCCATAGCACGATGCCGGTTCCGTGCACGAACCACGGCCAAGACGGGAGCAACTGCGTGAAGATGGTCCCAAGGTTGCGCTCGAAGTACTCCTGTCGACTTGCGAACTTTGCGTAGAACGTGCTTGGCAGCGGGTAACCGGACACCAGCTGGCAGTAGAGCATCCACCCGCCCACGAACGCGGCGACGGGCGCCAGAACCAGCAACCGAGCCCGTGCAGAAGCGCGTGCATGGTGCATCCGCCATTCGGCGACTGCTAGCACCAGCAAGGAGAGCAGCGTCATTTCAGGTCTGGCCAGCGGCGCCAGGGCAGCCAGGAGCGACGCTGTCCGGTAGCATTCGGACGCGAGAGCACCCAACGTCCACAGCGCGAGTAGGCCTGCGAGCATGATCTCCATGCCCGAGACTTGGGCAAACGCCAGCGCAGGATCCGCCGCGATAGCTAGGCCGGCAACCAGTTCGGCTGCCAGACCAAACTTCAAACAGCGCACCAGGCGGGCAGCCCCGAGACTTGCGCCCGCGGCTACCAGTACGCCGGTCAGCTTCGCAGGAATGACGACGCTGATACCGAAAAACCGTGCTGCCCAACTCGCCGGGACCAGAAGCAGTGCCCACAGCGGGCTGGTCGATCCTGTCTCAAGCTGCCCCGGGTTGAAGGCAAAACCGTGCAGAGCCGCCAGGCTCCGGGCATAGACCAGGTGAATCCAAGCGTCGTCCAGTGGCAAACCCACAAGCGCGGCCGAGGTCCCCGGCGCGCGATCGAACACGAAGTACAGAGCCGTCGCGAGATGCGCGGCGAGAAAGACCAGCGCCAGCTTCACGCGCGACATGGGCGATTCGCTACCCGCATTACGGCGCCGTTTCTACCACGGACCGGCGCAGAGCAGCGCGCCCCCCGCATCTGCTTGATTATGGTGCGGCTTTGCGAACAGTCCTCGATAATGTGCTTGTGCCGCGCCACCGCTTGGCTACGGGCTGAATCCTCCGGAGGGAGCGGGGCATGACGTCGCCGCGGTCCCCGACCAGTGGATGGCATCCCAGGTGTGCGCCTGAGAGGCGCTTCCGGCGCCGATTGCGAAGTAGTAGTAGCCGGACTTCTTAGCGGGCAGAGCACTACCGCACGTGACCGCGGTTCCATTGACCGTGACGGTTCTGACGGTATTGGTGAACGAGTCGCACCCCCAATTCGGTATGGTGTCGCAGGTGACGAAGCAGAATGTGCCGAGAGTGTTGAAATTGCCGGTGTTGCCGTAGCCAGAGCTGTTGGCGGCTACAGGCGTCGCGTTCGCGCACGCGGCACCAGGTCCATCCGCGAGGCCGCCATCCTGGGGCGGTTCCGGGGCGGGCTCCGGCCCAGGCTCAAGCCCCGGCTCCGGTCCCGGCTCAAGCCCTGGCTCTGGTCCAGGCTCAGGTCCCGAGCTTGGCTCTGCCCCTGGCGGTTCGGGACCAGGTTCGACCCCAGGCACCTTGTCCGCCGGCCCATCGATGGCCGGTGTCCCGGTGTCCAAGACCACCGAGGAATCGCGAACGTCCCCTACGTTCACGTCCTTGGCGGCGTCGGTGGCCGAATCGCCTTGGTCGATTGGACTGTCGGTCGACGGAACATCGGGACCCGCGTCCGGATTGACCATCGGCGTATCCCCGCCAGGAGCCTGATCGGGGCTGGGGTTGTAGACCGCATCCTCACGGGCATCATCGCCAGAAGTGGGCTGATTCGGGTCGTTTGAACAGCCCCTGGGGCTCGTAGAACATTTCTGAACTTCCGAGGGCTTGGTCAGGCTAACGCAACCGACCACGAGTAATCCAGCCGAGAGTAACGCCGACAGAAGCCTGAAGTTGCTCTGCGCAACCAAGACATGGTCTGAAAACTTCATAGATCTCTATTCTCGGACAATGGGCTACTTTTGTGAAGGCCGTATAGCAATTTTGCGAGAGCTTGGCGCGCCGGCGCGTGGCTGCTGTCACTCTTGCGGGATTGCTGGTTCTCGCACCCTACATGCGCCTCCATGTGGTTCTGCCTTGCGCCACGAAGCCCGAGCCTGCCCGCCCGGGCTCCGCCACTTTGACGTGCGGTTCCAAAGAATCTCTGATACCCTAGACGTCTACTGGCGACACCGTGATCGGAAAACATATCAATAACTATGAAGTTGTCTCGCTACTGGGCGAAGGCGGAATGGGAACCGTGTATCTCGCCCTCCACCCGATCATGGGGCGGAAGGCGGCGATCAAGGTTCTGAAGCCAGAGCTGGCGCGCGACGAGTCCCTGGTGGTGCGCTTCTTCAATGAAGCCCGCGCGGCTAACGCCATTCGCCACCCCAACATCATCGACATCATCGACGTGGGCCTGTTGCCTGAAGACAACGTGCCCTACATGTTGATGGAGTTTCTCGAAGGCGAAAGCCTAGCCACGCGGCTCGATCGCGTCCGACCTCTGGAAGTGAGCGCCGCCGTGGAGATTGCCTCGCAGACCGCATCGGCCCTGGCCGCCGCGCACAGCAAGGGGATCGTCCACCGCGACCTCAAACCCGACAATCTGTTTCTGGTGCCAGACGAGATGGTGGGCACGGGCGAGCGCGTGAAGGTGCTCGACTTCGGCATCGCCAAGTTACGCGACGACATGCGCGGCAGCTCCATGAAGACGCGCACCGGCGCCATCATGGGCACGGCCTCGTACATGTCTCCCGAACAGTGCCAAGGGCTCCTCGACAAACTCGACCACCGCACTGACATCTACGCTCTCGGCATCATCCTGTACGAGATGCTGTGTGGAGGACCGCCCTTCGTCAGCGAGGGCTTCGGCGACCTCATCATCATGCACGTCATGAAGGAGCCGGTGCCCCCGCAGCACAAGAATCCCTCGATTCCGAGCGAGGTCAGCGCGGCGATTCTGCGCGCCCTGGCCAAGAGCCCCGACGACCGTTTCCAATCCATGCTCGAGTTCCAGAATGCGTTGCGCGGCCACGCCACGACTCGCGCCACTCCCGTCCATGGTGTGCAATCCGTTGGCACCACTGCCATTCTGAGCGAGCAGCCTGAGTCGCGTTCGCGACGCTCTGGTGTGGCCTTTGACCAAACCATGGCAACCCCTGCGCCGGTTTCGCTGAGACCGGGATCGTTTCCGCCTTCGCACGTTTCGACTGTTGTCGAGCCCGCCACCAGCCCCAAGCAAACCACCACGTTTCGCACAGCCACGGGCGAGATGGCGGACACTGCGCTCACATCGAGCAGCAAGCGCCGGACCGTGATCGCGGTGGGTTCGATTGTGGGGCTCGCGGCCCTTGGCCTCGCCATCACCGTGCTCGTGACGCGCCCTTCGCCCCACCCGGCGGGTTCCGCCGAGCCGGCGGCTGCGGCGCCTTCGCCAGAGCCCGCTGCCATCCCCGCAGCTCAGCCCGAGAGAGTTCCCGTATTCGAGCCACCCCCGCCCCCGCCCCGTGTTGTTGTAGAGCCGCCCGTCTTCCCTGCCGAGGAGAACAAGCAGCACAAGAAGGGAAGCTCGGGCAAGTCCAAGAAGGGTGGCGACAGGGTGGCCGAAAAGCCCGAGAGGCCAGCTCAGCCCGAGATCGCACCTCCACCGGCGGCGGATAGCAAGAAGAACACAGAGCGCTGGTAACGGCCAGCTTCCGCCACGGCATCGTGACTCACGTTACGCCCTTGCCTTGCCACGCGCCGCTCTTCCAGCGCCACCCGTTGACCACAGCGCGGGTCCATTCATCGATGGCCATGCCAAGCCAAATGCCGATCACGCCCCAGCCAGCGCCAAACGCCAGCCCGAATGCAGCGCCGATGCCCACGGTCCACATCAGCGTCGACCCGACGATGGCGGGAAAGCGCGAATCGCCGGCAGCGCGCAGCGAGAAAGTGATGGCGATGTTGGCGGCCTTGGCGGGTTGAACCAAGACGTCGACCCAGAGGAGCATCGCACCCAAGGCCACGATGCCCGCGTCGCGCGAAAAGAGCCCAAGCAACCACTGCCCACTGGCCGCGAGCGCGACCGAGCTGACAAGGGAAAGGCCAGCGCCCCAAGCCACCGCGGCTTTGAGACGCCGGTGGGCGGTGGCAAAGTCCCGGGCGCCCACCAGGTGTGAAACCAAGATCTGGGCGCCAAATCCCAGGCCATAGCTGAAGAGGACCGGAAGATTGGCCAGGTTGGCGGCATAGACGCGGGCCGTGAGTGCGAACTTGCCCAGTCGGATGATCTGACTGGCCAGGGCCACTTGGAAGAGCTGGTAGGCAACGGGCTCGACGGCCGACGGGAGCCCGATACGAATGAGGTGGCGCAGGATGCGCTTCCAGCCCAGGACCAGGAGCAGCCACGAGGGACGAAAACCAAGCCGGCGCACGACCAGCGCCAGCGTTGCGAGACTGACGATGCCCCACGATAGAACCGTGGCTACTGCCACGCCTTGCACGCCCAGGCAGGGAAGTCCGAAAAGCCGCCCGACAAGAAGCATGTTGAACAGCACGTTCAGCCCCACGATGCCGATGGAAACGCCAAGGTTCCACCGGGTGAGCCCGCGCGCTGCGAGCAAGTTGGTGAGCCCGGCGAGGAACGCCCGCCCCACGAACCCGGCGCCGATGATGCGCAAGAACTCGACAGAGTAGCCGGCGATGTCGCCGCGCAAGCCAAGCGCGTATACCACCCACGGAGAGGACAAGCTGAGCAGCGCCCCGAGCACCCATCCGCCGCAAACCATCAGCGCCACCATGACCGTGAAGGTCGCATCGGCGAGGCGGGGCCGGCGAGCGCCAAGGTACTGTCCCGCAACTCCGGCTCCAGCCTGTCCCAAGGCATTGAGCACGGTCTGCAGCAACACGAACACCGGCAGCGTGGCTCCTACGCCGGCCGCTGCATCATCCGATACGCGCGAGAGAAACCACGAATCGATGAGGGGCCCCGAAATGCCCACTGCCAAGGTGATCATCACCGGCCACGAGATGGACAGCAAGGACTGCTCGTGAACCGCGGCTGGACGTGGCGGGACGGACGGCGTGTCAGCCAACCGGTCGATGTTGCGAGGGACGGCGCCGGGCTCTGGGGACATGAACTTCTTGCGGCTCCTTCTCCCGCCTATTCGCGTGGGGAGCCCGCCGGCTTTGTCGGCGGCGCACCATCGCGGGAGGGCATGGGAACCCTTTCAGGGTTCCCATTGAGACGGTAAGGCTCTTGAGGCGCCCTGGGTGAGAAAGCAAATCGTACACCGCGGTTGTAGCCTTCGGCTTTGGCACTGGAATGGCCCTCGCCTTCGACCATGCGGAATTCGTAGGCAAGCCCCGGATAGGCGCGCTCGCGTAGGCGGGTATCGAAACGCTTGACCCCTTCGAGGATCATGGCGGGATCCTTCTCGGCGTAGGTGACGAATAGACGCGCACCCAGGGGCTGTCCACCGCGGTGAAATTCCTCCTCGAAGCCCAGCAACCAATCCTCGGCCCACTGGGCGGCGGGGCTGGGGGCGACATAGGCGGCGAAAAGCCCGGGCCGTGCCAACATCGCGTAGAGGGTGAACAAGCCACCGAGTGAGCTACCCGCCAGCGCGCGGTAGGAGGGATCCCCGCGATACTCGTGCTCGACGAGCGGGATGATTTCATTCTCCAGCACGGACAGGAACTCCTG
>Ga0265342_10003993_pt1 | contig 11812 bp, 10 predicted proteins | sample 4CB327metaG_FD_203125 | JGI IMG/M metagenome (GOLD analysis project Ga0265342, IMG submission 203125) | Rhizosphere microbial communities from Carex aquatilis grown in University of Washington, Seatle, WA, United States - 4-CB3-27 metaG | ecosystem: Host-associated > Plants > Roots >...
TTCGCAGGGGTTTCAAATGGCTCCGGATGTTGGACTCGAACCAACGACCCGCTGATTAACAGTCAGCTGCTCTACCAACTGAGCTAATCCGGAACGGCTGCCGGCCTGGCCGGCCGGCGGACCTGGGTTCCACGGGGAGCGCGAATCCCCCCTCTACGGGATGGTGAGGTCCTTCTGCAGCTCGACCGTCACCGGAACGCCTGCCTTGATGACGATCGGCTCGTTCATCTGCTGTGCGTAAACGTAGCCGCCGACGGCGGTGGTGGGCCGCGTCGAGACGCTCGGTTTCTCGCCGCCGCCGATGCGCATCTGCCAGGCGATCGGGCCCGGGGTCACCGTTCCGTACGGCGCCGACGGAGGGAGCTGCTGCTGTGCGGCGTGCTTTGCCGCCGGGTTGTACTGCACGACCGCCTTGTTCACGACGTAGGCCGAGATCGGCTTCTTGGTGCCGTTGCTTAGGTGGATCGAATCGAGCAGAAAGCCGATGCGCGCGCGGTCCATGGTGTCGCCTTGGCGCACGTCGGTAATGTGCCCGTGGATCTCGCCGCCGTTCAGAACCGCCTGCGTCGTATCCACGACGCGCAACTTAAAATCGGTTCCGGGCTGCAGCGTCGCCGAGTTGATCGCCTCGTCCAAAACGCACGCGATTTTCGTGCCGGCCTTGATCGTCGTCGAGGGCTGGAAGGTCGTCGCAACGGCGGGTACCGTTGCGAGCGCGATGAGCGCGGCAAAGAGCGCCGCCGGACGATTACCCCGCAAAGTTCGGAACACGAAGCTGCTCTCCATTAAAAGCGGCCGCCTTGCGCAGAGCGTCCACGCGATCGAGGCGTTCCCACGGCAGGTCGAGGTCGGGACGGCCGAAGTGGCCATACGCCGCCGTCTGCTGGTAGATCGGCCGGCGCAGGTTGAGATGGTGGATGATCGCCGCCGGGCGCAGGTCGAAGGTCTCGGTGACGGCGCGCGCGATCTGCTCCTCGGAAACGCGTCCGGTGCCGAACGTTTCGACCAGGACGCTCACGGGATGCGCGACGCCGATCGCGTAGGCGACTTGCACCTCGCAGCGATCCGCCAAGCCCGCACCGACGACGTTCTTGGCGACCCATCGCGCGGCGTACGCACCCGAGCGGTCTACCTTCGTCGGATCCTTGCCGGAGAAGGCGCCGCCGCCGTGGCGCGCCATACCGCCGTACGTATCGGCGATGATCTTCCGCCCGGTCAAGCCGGCGTCGCCCTTCGGGCCGCCGATGACGAACCGCCCCGTCGGGTTTACGTACACCCGCGTGCGCTCGTCGCGCATACTTGCCGGCAGCACGTGGTTGATGACCTTATCCACGATCTCGCGCCGAATCTCTTCGAGCGGAATCTCGGGATCGTGCTGCGTCGAGAGGACGACCGCTTCGATGCGCACGGGCCGGTCGCCGTCGTACTCGATCGTCACCTGCGACTTCCCGTCGGGGCGCAGGTAGGGAATGTCGCCGTTCTTGCGCACCGCGGCGAGATGGCGCGTGAGATTGTGCGCCAGCACGATCGGCAGCGGCATGAGCTCGTCGGTCTCGCGGCAGGCATACCCGAACATCATGCCTTGATCGCCTGCACCGGTCAGTTCGAATTCGTCGTCGTCACCCGCCCGCGCCTCCATCGAACGATCCACGCCCAGTGCAATGTCGGGCGACTGCTCGTCTATCGAGACGCTAACGCCGCAGGTCTCGGCATCGAAGCCGATCGCCGAGCGCGTGTACCCGACGTCGCGCACCACCTGGCGCGCCAACCGCGGGATGTCCACGTACGTCTTGGTCGTTACCTCGCCTGCGAGGTGAATCTGCCCTGTGATCGCAAACGTCTCGACGGCTACGCGCGAGTACGGATCCTCCTTGATGAGGGCGTCCAGCACGGCATCGGAGATCTGATCCGCGAGCTTGTCGGGATGTCCCTCGGTGACCGATTCGCTGGTAAAGAGTCGCTGGTACGGCATTTTACGTTCCCTCGCTCCAGGAGGCGATATACTTCGCCTGCTCCGGCGTGAGCGTATCAATATCCACACCCATCGAGGAGAGTTTTAGTTGCGCGACCTCCTCGTCGATCTCGATCGGCACGTCGTAAACCTTCTTCTCCAGCGCCTCGTGATGGCTGACGAGATAGGCCGTGGCCAGCGCCTGATTCGCGAACGACATGTCCATCACGGCCGCCGGGTGACCCTCGGCAGCGGCTAGGTTTACCAGACGCCCGTCGGCGAGGATGCAGATCTTACGGCCGTCGTGCAGCTCGTACTGCTCGACGAAGGCACGGGGTTCGGACTTTCCTTTCGAGATGCGCCGGATCGAGTCCAGGTCGAGCTCGTCGTTGAAATGCCCGGAGTTGCAGACGATCGCGCCGTCCTTCATGAGCTTGAAATGCTCTTCGCGGATGACGTGATAGTTGCCGGTGACGGTGACGAAGATGTCGCCTCGTTTCGCCGCTTCGTTCATCGGCATGACGCGATAGCCGTCCATCACCGCCTCGATCGCCTTGCGGGGATCCACCTCGGTGACGATCACGTGCGATCCCATGCCGGCAGCGCGCGAGGCGATGCCCCGCCCGCACCAGCCGTACCCGACGACGACGATCGTGCGTCCCGCGAGCAACACGTTCGTCGCGCGTACGATGCCGTCGAGCGTGGACTGTCCGGTTCCGTAGCGGTTATCGAACATATGCTTGGTGAGCGCGTTGTTCACCGCGATGACCGGATAGGGGAGCACGCCGTCGCGCTGCATCGCTTTTAGACGGATGACGCCGGTCGTCGTCTCCTCGCACCCGCCCACCATCTCGGCGAGCTGTTCGTGATGCTTGGTGAAGATGGTCGTTACGAGGTCGCAGCCGTCGTCCATGGATATCTGCGGGTGCGACGCGATCACCGCTTCGATGTGCGAGTAGTACGTCGCGTTGTCTTCGCCCTTGATGGCGTACGTCGGGATGCCGTACTCGCAGAGCGCGGCGGCGACGTCGTCCTGGGTGGAGAGCGGGTTGCTCGCGCAGAGCGCGATTTCGGCCCCGGCGGCCTGCAGCGCGAGCGCCAGGTTCGCGGTCTCGGTCGTCACGTGCAGGCACGCGCCGATGCGGATGCCTTTGAGCGGTTTCTCGATCGTAAAGCGATCGTGAATCTGCGCGAGGACGGGCATGTACGCGCCCGACCAGGCAATGCGCGAGCGCCCGGCCTCGGCCAGGGCTCGATCTTTCACGTCGCCGCGGAACTCGCGGGCTGAATCCAAAACCGTCACTCTACAACTCCCGTCACGCGTGGAATAAAGGCTCGCGGCCTTTTCGCCGCAGGCTCGTCGTTTCCGCTCGCCAACCCATGGATGGTGGAGTTCGAATCGTACCTGGAAGCCCTCGCCTCGCACGAGCCGATACCCGGCGGCGGGAGCGCTGCGACACTCGTCGGAGCCGTCGGCGCGGCGCTCGCGGCCATGGTGGCGCGCATCGCCTCCCGCAACCCGAAGTACGCGGCGCTGCACGCCGCGGCAGGCGACGCGGTTCGGCGCGCGGACGCGCTGGCGGCCGCCTTGACGCAGGCCGGGCGGCGCGACGAGGCGGCATTCGCCCAGGTCGTCTCGGCGCAAGCGATGGATCGCGGCGAAGCCGAGCAGGCGCGGCGTCGCAAGGACGCGCTCGAGACGGCGCTGGGACTAGCCGCCGAAGCACCACTTGCGGCGGCGCAGCTCGCTCTCGACGTGCTGCATCTCACGCGCGACGTTTTGGATATCCCGGCGCCCGGGCTGGCCAGCGACGTCGGCTGTGCCGCGGAGTTCGCGCGCGCCGCGCTGGCCGGCAGCGCCTACAACGTTCGCGTCAATCATCGTTTCATGCACGACGAAGCCCGCATCGCCGAGCAAGAGGCGCGACTGCGCGCCTGCGAAACGCAGGGCGCCGCCGCCTTCGAAGCGATCCGCTCGGAAGTCGCCGCGAGGCTCGCGCGCGGCTAGACCGCGACTTTGACCAGTTCGAAGAACGGTTTGAGATCCTCTGAGTCTACCTCCATACCGACGCCTTTGGTATGGTAGCGGATATCGTGGAAGTCCATGCCGGCGGTCATCACCAGACCGTAGCGCTTGGCGGTCTCGCGAAACTCGCGCGTGTCGGCCTCGTCGTGCAGAGGATAGAAGACCTCGAGCCCGCGCAGACCGTGCGGCACGAGTTCGTCAACGAGGATCCGATCTTTCAAGCGACCTGGATGCGCCAGCACGGGGATGCCTCCCGCCTCGGCGATCTTCTCGATCGCGTGCTCGGGGGTGGTGTAGAGCTGCGGCACGTAGCCGGCCTTGCCTCCGCCGATCATGTCCCGGAACGCCGTAGCCACGCTCTCGGTTAGGCCCAAGCGGACGAGCGCCTTTGCCACGTGCGGGCGCCCGATCGCCAGCGCCCCGCCGGATTCGCGCAGCACGTCCTCGAGCGTGATTTGATGGCCGGCCTGCCGCAGTCGTTCGACCATGGTCTCGGCCCGAACGCGACGCTGTTCGCGATTGTAGGCCAGCAGCTCGGTGACCGGCGAATCCTCGAGCGGCACGTCGTAGCCGAGCACGTGGACCTCGTTGCCGCGCCAGGTTGTATTGATCTCGATGGCCGGGACCACTTGGCTGCCCGGGGGCGGCACGAAGTTCCCGTACGCGGCCAGCGTGTCGTGATCGGAGATGGAGAACACCTCCACCTTCCGCTCGCCCATGAAGTCGGCAAGGTCTTGCGGGCTGAGCGTCCCGTCGCTCATGGCCGTGTGCGCGTGCATGTCAACGATCAAGAAAACGTTCTCCTCGTAGCGGCGTCCGGTCCGGAGTTACGCGATGCCCCGAAGAAAGACCCGCTTGATCTCGACGGCCTTTCCGGACGACCGATCGATCGTGACGACCGCGCCGCACAGCTGCCTGGTCCCGCTCTTGTGCACGCTGAAGCGATCGGAGAAACCGGTAAGGAAACGATCGAGCACGATGCTCGCCTCCATGCCGATGACGCCGTCGGTCGGGCCGGTCATGCCGAGGTCGCTGATGTAGGCAGTCCCGCCCGGGAGAATCTGCTCGTCGGCGGTCTGGACGTGCGTGTGCGTGCCGAAGACGCAAGAGACCCGCCCGTCGAGATAGCGGCCCATGGCGACTTTTTCCGAGGTCGCCTCGGCGTGCATATCCACGATGACGACCGGCGTCTGGCGCTGCAGATCGGCGACGAGCGCGTCGGCGCAGCGAAACGGATCGTCCACCGGCGGCATGAACGTCCGGCCCATGAGGTTGAGGACCCCGACGGTAATCCCGCCCGCCGTAAAGGTCGCCGCGCCTTTGCCGGCGAGCATCGGCGGGTAGTTGGCCGGACGGATCACGCGGTCGCTGCGGTCGAGGTACTCGCCGAAGTCGCGCTTGTCGAAGATGTGATTGCCCCCGGTTATGAAGTCCACGCCGCTCTCGAACATCTCCTCGGCGGTATGCGCGGTCAAGCCGAAGCCGCCCGCGGCGTTCTCGCCATTGGCTATGCAGCCGTCTATCCGGTGCTGCTCTCGCAGGAGCGCCACGCAGCGCTTAAGCACTTCGCGGCCCGGGGATCCGACGACGTCCCCGACGAGCAGGAGGTTCAGCGTCGGGCTATCTAGCGGCGAGCCGACGCCTTCGCTTTCTTCTGGACCTTTAAGAAGTAGACGAGCACGCGTTTCTCTTCTCGAAATCCGACGAGACTCTTGGAGCGCGCCGGGTCCCGCAGCGACTCGACCGCGTAGAGCGCCGCCTCGTCCTCGGCGGCAGGATCGGTCTCGGCGTGATCGTCGGGGTACGGGCTGCGCACCAAGGCGTCCCCGAAGCGCTCGCGCAGAAACCCGGCCTGCAGCTCGAGCTCTTCCTTTGTAAAGCTGGGAAGATCGCGCGTCACGTGGATGAAAGTCAGCGCGCGGTCGCTTTCGCACTCGACCCGGACGACGTTCGCTTCGTCTTTGGAGAGGCCGACGAAGCCGACCACGTGCTCTTCGATCGCATCGGCGAGCGCCGCTTGCGCGGCGCGATCGAGGCGCCGGCGCACGATGAAGGTGAGCCGGACGGTGCCATCGGCCGGCCCGGAACGAATGGACGCAAGCTCGGGAAAGCGCACCAGCAGGGCGCAAACCAAACTCACGGTATCGGCATTCTCGACGACGGCTCGGCTGTTCATGACGGCTCTACGGCTTCTCGGCTCCATTCCCGCTCGGGCGGGGTTCGGCAAGGGGCAGGGTCAGTACGACGCCGCCCCCAGGTCTCCCCGCGTCCCGGCCTAGAAAGAGACCCCGTGACCCTTCGGAAGGTTCCGGCCGCCCTGGCCCTGGGACTGCTCGCCTCGCTGGCGGCCCACGCCGCCATCTTTGGTGGAGAGCATAGCGTCGGGGGAGCCTACCACGCGCTGCTCGTCCAGGCCGCGTTCGCCGGTTCCGTAGGGCTGCTGGTCGCCCTGGCCTCGCTGGCATGGGCCGGCGCTCGATACGTCTCGGACGGGAGCATCCTTGCCGCGCGCCTTGCCTCCCGGCTGCCCGGATTCGGCTGGATTGCCGCTTCCGGCGCCCTCTGGTTGGGCCTGGCCGAAGGTATCGAGCCACACCATGCCGGCGCCCTGCCCCTCGCGGTCCCCGTCGTGTTGGCCGCCGCCGCCTGGGCGATGGGCCGGCTCTGCCGGCTCGCCCTGGCCCTCATCTCGACGGTCGTCGTCGTCGTTTCAAAAACGGCCTTCGCGCCGCGCACCCCGCCGTGGATCCGGCACGCGTTCGCGCGTCCGCTCCCGCGCCGCCGGATCTTCGCCCGGCGCCGCTTCGCCCGTCCTCCTCCGATCGCAACGGCCCTGCGCGCCTAAGCGCGCCCGCGTCCGTTTTTCCTCACTCCTCCAGCGATCGAAGGAGATCCCATGCTTCGTATTTTTCTGACGCTTGCCGTCGTCTTTTTGGCCGCCTGCGTCGCCCTGCCGGCACTCGGCGCAACGACCGGGCTCATCCGCGGCAAGGTGACCGTTGACGGCAAGCCCGTCGCCGGCGCCACCGTGGTGGTCGAGGGCGAAGGCTCTCGCTTCCAAGCCGGCACGAACGCCGGCGGCGAGTTCGTCTTCTCCGAAGTTCCGTTCGGTACGTACCGCGTCACGGCGCACGCGGCGGGCGCGCACGACCTCTCCATCATCGTCAACCTCGTCAGCGGCCAGATCGCCACGGTCAACGTGCCGCTCTCGACTCAACTTCAGCAAATCGCGCAAACGACCGTCACGGCGCACGCCGGCGCAGAGGCGAATCCGCCTTCGGTCATCGTGCTCAACCGCGGCTCGATTGCGTCCTCGCCGGTGAATAACAGCCTGAACCAGCTCCTGGCGACGCTGCCGGGCGTCGTGCAGTTCTCCTACAACGAACCGGTGATCAACGGCTTCCACGGCGTCACGTACAACATTGACGGCGCGCCGCTCCCACTTGCGACCACCTCGAACTTCGCCGAGATCATTGACCCGAAGATCATCAACTCTCTCGAGCTGCTCACCGGAGCGATCCCGGCCGAATACGGCGGCGAGCGGATGGGCGGCGTCGTCAACATCATCACCAATCGCCCGAGCGACATTCCCCAAGGCACGTACGGTCTGGTGACCGGCGGCTTCGGCAACCAAAGCCAGGGCATCGGGAGCTTCGATCTGGAGTCTCGGTCCGGCCAGAGCGAGTTCTTCCTAAACGCGAACACCCAGACGACCGGGCGAGGGCTGGACGCGCCGACCTACACGCCCGTAAACGACGCCAGTTCGAGCAGCGACCAGTTCTTTCGAGCCATCACGCAGCTCACGCCCCGCAGCACCCTGGCGTTCGACTACTCCAATCAGTTCTCTCAGTTCCAGATCCCGATCAACACCGACCCGAACAACCCGTACGATCCGATCCTGAACGCACCCGGCACGCTCGACACGCAGCTCGAGTACGATCGCTTCTCGAACCTTAACTGGACCCTCACCTCAAAAGACGGCAACGGCGTCTTTCAGGTGATCCCGTGGTGGCGCTCGACGCGCGTTGACTACCTGGGCGACCTTCCGCTCGACGTGCTCGGCGTCGAGCCGGATTTCAGCGTGTGCCCACCATCGTGCGACAAGACGGTGCATTTGGTCGGCCTCAATCAGAACACGTTCGCGAGTTACGTGGGCGTACGCGCCTCCGATTTCCGCGCGACGAAGAATCACGCGTGGAAGGTCGGTGTGGATATCAGCCGCGAGAGCGCGACCGCCTCACAGCAGTTCGCCTGCTATTACGCCGACTGCGCGCAGACCGGCACGGCGGTACCGCCCTACTACGCCGCGTACGCGACCCCGCAGGGCCAGGCCGGCTCGGCGATCGGCATCTACGCCGAAGATCGCTGGCAAATGGGCCCCTACGTCATCTGGAACTACGGCGTGCGCTACGATCATTCGACGGGCTACACGAGCGGCGATCAGATCAGCCCGCGCATCGGCGTCAACCTCTGGGACGGAGGAAAGAACGTCGGGCACGTCTACTACGGCCGCTTCTACGCAGCGCCGCTCCTGGAAGACGTGCGCCAGGCTTGCGTGCTCCTTTCCGCCCAGCAGGCCTGCTCGACGACGAATCCCGTCTACGATCTCAAACCGGAGAGCGACGCATACTTCGAAATCGGCATGGTGCATACGTTCAACCCGCATTTTACCGGTACGCTGAACATCTTTGAGAAGAGCTCGGTCAACGTGTTGGACACGACGCAGCTTCTCAACACGCCCATCTTTGCCGTCTACAACAACTCGATCGGCATCGCGCACGGCGGCGAATTGCGCTTGCAGGAGCAGGAGCCCGGCGGCGACCAGTGGTTTCTGACCGGCACGTACTCGTCCTCGTACGCGGCCTGCGTATCGGGTTCGGAGTTCCTCTTTCCGCCGAACACGAACGAACCCGGCGTTCCGTGCGTCGCGCAGCTCTCGCTCGAGGACCACAGCCAGCTCGTAGACGCGACCGCCGCATACACCCATCGCTTCGGCGGCACGCCTCAGCTCTGGTATTCGACGCTTCAAGCCAACTACGGCAGCGGCTTCCCCGTCCAGTTCCAGGACGCGAACGTAAACCTGAACGGTGCGCTCCCGGCGCACACGACCTTCGACCTCGCGCTCGGCCGCGAGCTCACCCCCGGGCGCTCCGGGTCGGATCGCGGCTTGGGGCTGACGCTGCAAGTGCTTAACGTGCTGAACCATCAGTATCCCATCAAAGTGGCGAACGGCTTCAACACGACGCAGATTGCAAACGGCATCTCATACCTGCTGCGCCTCTCGGCGCCGTTCTAACGAAGAGGAGTACCGATGAGCGTCACTCGAGCGGAACGCCGCCGGCAGGGAAAATCCGATCAAGGTCCGCCTCGCAACCGATTGGGCCTGTGGCTGGCGATCGGCGCCACGCTCCCGGTCGCCGCCGGCGTCGTCGCGATCGCGATCGTCAACCGCCAAGCGATTCCCAAGAGCGCGAGCGACGCGCCGATTTACGCACCCCTCACGGTCGGGCAGTCCGCACCGCCGTTCGACGTTACGACGATAGACGGGCAACGGATAGATTCAAGCGCTCTGCACGGGCCGATTCTGCTCGAGATCTTCGCGACGTGGTGCCCGCATTGCCGGCGCGAGACGGCGGTTCTCAAGCAACTCAATGACAAGTACGGCAAGAATCTCTCGATCGTCTCCGTAACCGGCAGCGACATCGGCTCGGACGAACGCTCGACGGAGACCGCCGACGACGTACGAGGCTTCGCGCAGTACTTCAAACTCAACTATCCGGTCGCATACGACCCCGATCTCACCGTCGCCAAAAAGTATCTCCAAGGCGGCTTTCCTACGGTCGTCTTCATCTCTGCTTCAAAGCAGATCACGTCCGTCGAATCGGGCGAGATACCGATGAAGAAACTCACCCAAGACGCAGCGAAAGCCGGGGCGCAGCCCGGCTAGCGGCGGAGCTCCAAGCGCAGCAGGAAGGAACGCGGGCTCGCGTAGTGAGTTCCCTGCAGCGAGTTATCCTGCGTTATCGCGCAGCGGTCGTTGAGGATGTTGAGGATCGAGAGGGAGGCCGTCACTCGTTCGCCCAGCGCGACTCCCTTTTCGACGCCGAAGGTCATATGCGGAGCTACCTTACAGTTGACGGCATCGAGCGTGGAGCACGCAGAGTCTGCCGCGTACGCGTACGCCGGCGGTCCGGGAACGATCTGCGCCGGATCCCCGGTTGAGAGGCCGCTGCCGTACTCGCCCGTCAGGGAGAGCCATCCGCCGTGGTTGTCGTTCGTAAGCCACGCGGCGCCGGCGGTCCAGTGCTGATCGTGATCTGCCTGCACGAATCCGCCCCCCGGCGAGACGTAGTACGGCACGGGCGCTGCGCTCGGACCGGTTACGTAGCCGCCGAGCGTGCAGTTCTGCAGCAGGTTCGTCTCGCAGATCAGCGAGTTGACGGCCAGGGTGTGCGTTACCGAGACGGATAGACGCCCGCCGCGCGCCAGGCTCTCCTGCACGTACAGAGACTGCAGATCCACCCGCCCTTCCGGAAAGTTGATATCTTGATGGAGGTTCGTCGCGCCCACCTGCGTGTCGTCTAGCCAGTCCGTCGAAACCTCGTGCATCAGGCGCAGGCCGGCGTCGAATCGCCCGACGGGCACGTGGCCGCCGGCTTCGTAGAGCGAGTCGCGCTCGGGCCGCAGGTCGAACGTATTCGGCGGCGGCGCGTAGTAGAGTTCGGCGGCCGTGGCCGGGTTGACGTTCTCGAACGAAAACGGCACGAAAAGGCGTCCGTAGTACGCGTAGGCCGAGGCGCGAGAGCCGAAGGTGCGGGCGAGCTTGATCCGCGGGCTCACTTGCGAGTAGCCCTTGTCGAAGTTCGTAGAGAATATCTGGAAGGCATCGGCGCGCAGTCCGTACGCCAGCAGGTAGGGACCGAACGACCAATCATCCTGCACGTAAGCCTCCTGCTGATGCGCGACGTTCGGAGCGGTATCGTACGCGGCAAAGCTGCCGGTCCGATCGAGCGCGCTATACGGCTGCAGTGTAATCGCATCGTTCACCAAGATCGTCGATGCGTCGTACAGGGCGCCGGCCCGCACCTCGTGGTGCGCCGACTTCGTCGCGGCGTCCACGTTGAACCGATAGTCGCGAGCCGTCCGGTCGGCGAAGACCGAGAAGATGCAGTCGGTGAAATCTATGCAGTTGATCTGCGCCGGCGCGGGAGGCGGCCCGCCGGCGGCGAGATCGTTTTGCAGGTCGTTGGTGTCGAGAATGTTCGAAACCTTGAGCGAGGGGCCGAACTGGACGACGCCGTTTTGACCGAATGCGTGGCGGTACTGCAGCGCGAGGAACTGATCGCTCTGGTACTCGTTGTCGTCGGTGGAGGCCGGGACTCCGTTCGATGTGTCCGGCGGGATCTGGAACGTCTGCAGCGAGCTGATGGCATCGAAGTTCAACGCGTCGGCACCGAACGGCAGACTCAAACGCAAGAACCCGTTCGTATCGCTTCCCGCGTTGTGCGTCGGATCGGTGACCGGCGGGTCGAGGCTCCAGCCCGTACGCCCCATGAAGCCGGCGACCGTCAGCGATCCTCCGTTCGCACCGACCGGAGCGTGAAGCGAGAGGGAACTTGGGTAGGTTGCGTACGATCCGCCGGCAGTGCTGAAATCGTAACCGGGCGAGCCGGCGTACGACTTCGTGCCCACGTTGAGTACTGCGGCGAAGCGGTCGCCGTACTGGGCCGGATAGGCGCCTTCGAGCACGTCGAGGTACCCAATGTCCGACGGATCGATCTCCCCGCCGAGCACGCGATTGAGGTTCGCCGGCACCTGGACGCCGTCTATGTAGT
>Ga0265342_10003997_pt1 | contig 11801 bp, 10 predicted proteins | sample 4CB327metaG_FD_203125 | JGI IMG/M metagenome (GOLD analysis project Ga0265342, IMG submission 203125) | Rhizosphere microbial communities from Carex aquatilis grown in University of Washington, Seatle, WA, United States - 4-CB3-27 metaG | ecosystem: Host-associated > Plants > Roots >...
CCGGGCTGGGTGAGATTGAGCCGCGCCGAAGCCGCGACGATTGATCCGGTCTCCACCACCGCGACGAACGCCACAAGATCATGGGTATTCATAACTATCTCGCATATTCCTAATCAGCTTTATTGAATTGTAGCATATTATGCCCCGCGCTTAAAGGGACCCCGGCAATCCAAGCCCCGAGGTTCCATGACCATCTCCGAAGCCACCAAATTCACGCCCGCCAAACCGATCCCGGAACGCGCACTGATCTGGCTCGGCGCCGTCACCACAGGGGTTGTCGTCACCAATCTGTTCGCGCCGCAGATTCTTGTCGGCTTGATCGGCCGGTCGCTCGAGATGAGCCCCTCCCAGGCCGGCATGATCAGCACGCTGACGCTGTTCGGCTACGCACTCGGCATGTTGCTGCTGATGCCGCTGGTCGACCTCCTGGAAAACAAGGGCTTGATCCTGCGTACGTTAGCTTGCGCGATCCTGGCCGCGCTTGGCACTGCGCTCGCACCGACACCTGCCCTGCTTCTTGTGGCGACCTTCGTTCTCGGCATCTCCTGCGCCGCCATCCAAATGACGGTGCCGCTCGTCGCCTCGATGATCCCGCCGGCACGTCGCGGGCAAGCGATCGGAGAAGTCGTGAGCGGCTTGATGTTCGGCATCCTGCTGTCGCGCCCTGTGGCGAGCCTGGTCGCCGATGCTTGGAACTGGCGCGCCTTCTATTTCCTGTCGGCCGCCTCGATGACGGTGCTTCTCGGCGCGCTCACCCGCTATCTGCCGACGTTGCGCCCGCAAACCAAGACGCGCTACGGCGAGCTGTTGCTCTCGTTCCCGAAATTGCTGCGGGAAGAGCCTGTGCTGCGGGTTCGGAGCTGGACCGCGGCGCTGGCGATGGCGTCCTTCAGCGCCTTCTGGGCCGCGGTCGCGCTACGGCTGCCCGATGCGCCGTTCAATCTCGACGCCAGAGGCATCGCCATCTTCGCGCTGATCGGCGTTGCCGGTGCGGCGGCTGCATCGCTCGCCGGCCGATGGGGCGATCGCGGCTGGACGAGGCGGCTGCTCATCGCCGCGCATCTGTTGATCATCGCCTCCCTTGCCCTGTGTGCCTGGGGGGCCGTGCTGGATTCCCGTCTCGCAGCGCTGTTGATGCTTACTCTTGGCGCCATCGGTGTCGATTTCGGCATCACCACCGACCAGACACTCGGACGGCGAGCCATTAACCTCTTGCGTCCCGAGGCGCGCGGCCGCATCAACGGCCTGTTCGTCGCGCTGTTCTTCCTTGGCGGCACGGTCGGCTCGGCCGCGGCGTCGTTTGCCTGGAGCCATAGCGGCTGGCTCGCGGTCTGCGCCGTCGGAGCATTCTTTGGCCTGCTCGGTCTGATCACGGATATCGCGACCCGGACCGGCACGTCATGAACGAGCCTTGAGCCATCTGGCCGCCCCCTTTCCTGCTGCAACGCCGGTCGCAAAGCAGGCCTGCAATAGATAGCCGCCGGTCGGCGCCTCCCAATCCAGCATCTCGCCGGCGACAAACATGCCGGGCAATCGGCGAAGCATGAAATTGGCGTCGAGTTCATTGAATGTGATGCCGCCTGCGCTTGAGATGCCGCGGGTGATCGGGGCGATGCCGACGAGCCTCATCGGCACCGCATTGATCACCTCCGCAAGCCTCTCCGCCGACAACGACGCGAGCGAGGTCGAAGACGCGTGGGCAGCCTCCTGCAACAGGCCGATCGCCACCGGCGGCAGTTGCGCGGCCTTGCGCAGCCAGTTCGAAAAGCTCTGCTTGCCGCGCGGGGCCGACAGCCGTGTGGCGAGATCGGCTGTGGCGATATCCGGCCGCAACGCGACATGCAGCGTCACCTGTCCCGTTTTCAAAATCGCTTCGCGCAACTCGGCTGACAACGCATAGATGACGCCGCCTTCAATACCCTCGCGCGTCACCATCGCTTCGCCGCGAATGCTGCGTTCGCCGAACGAAAGCGCGATGCCCTTGAGTGGCTGGCGTTCAAAGCGCTCACGGAAGATGTCGGACCAGCCAACGACAAATCCACAATTGGACGGCTTGAGTGAGGAAACGTCGACGCTTTTGTCGAGAAGTGTTTTGGCCCAGCCACCATCCGATCCCAGCCGCGGCCAGCTCGCGCCGCCCAGCGCCAACACGGTGGCGCGGGCCGCAATGGTCTTTTGCCCATCCGGCGTCTGGAACAACAGACGCCCTTCAGCGTCCCAGCCCGTCCAGCGGTGCCGCAGTGAAAACGCCACACCCATGCTGTCGAGCCGCCGTAGCCACGCCCGCAGCAGCGGGGACGCTTTCAGGACCTTCGGAAAGACGCGACCGCTGCTGCCGACAAACGTCGGCTGCCCCAACGCCTCGCACCACGCCCGCAACTGCTGCGGCGGAAAGGCTTCAATCGCAGAAGCCAGTTTTGGCGCGGCTTCGCGATATCGAGGCATAAACGCATCGAGCGCCTCGCTATGCGTGAGGTTGAGCCCACCGCGGCCTGCCATCAGGAATTTTCGCCCCACCGACGGCATCGCGTCGAAAACGGTGACGCGAACGCCGGCTTGCGCCAGTGTCTCCGCCGCCATCAGTCCGGCGGGACCGCCGCCAACGACGGCGGCTTCGATTCTCGCTGCTGACATGCCGAGCGTCCAAACCAGTAAAAGGTCGTCATGCCCGGACTAGATCCGGGCATCCACGTCTTTCTTGCTGTGGCCTTCGTGGATGGCCGGGTCAAGCCCGGCCATGACGGCTAAAAGTGGAGCGCCGTCGATACATATGACTTACAGCTTCACACCGGCCCGCGCGGCGGCCTGACCGACATATTTATTGGTCTGCTGAAACGCGTTTTCTAGCGCCTTGGCCGTGGACATGTCGCCGATCTCGGCGAAACGCGCCGCGATCGCCTCGGGCGTCCAATCAGAGGCCGCGAGATTAACGCCTTCGGTCTCCATGACCTTGATCACGGCGAATGAGCCGGCGCCCGCGCCCATGATGGTGCGCGTCGGCGCGTCCTCGCCGAGCATGTAGAGCACGGCCGGCGTGATCGCTTCCGGCTTCATCAGCGCCAGCGCTTGCGGCGGCAACAGTTCTTCGGTCATTCGCGTCGCCGCGGTCGGGGAAATCGTGTTGACGCGGATGTTGTTCTTGCGCCCCTCCTCAGCCAGCACGTTCATGAGACCGACGATGCCGGCTTTTGCCGCGCCATAATTGGCCTGGCCGAAATTACCGAACAGACCGGACGACGAGGTCGTGACGACGATACGGCCATAGTTACGCTCCCGCATGCCGTTCCACACTGCCTTGCAGCAGTAGAACGTGCCGTTAAGATGCACGTCGATCACCTTGGCGAAATCGGCGACTTCCATCTTGGCAAAGGACTTGTCGCGCAGGATGCCGGCATTGGCGCACAGCAGATCGACGCTGCCCCACTCCCTGGTGGCGCGGTCGACCATCGCCTGCACCTGTTCAAAGTTGGAGACATCGGCACCATCGGCCATCGCGACGCCGGCGGCTTTGCGAATTTCCTCGACCACGGCTTCGGCCGGCGTCAGCGAACCGCCGGTGCCATCGCGCGCGCCGCCGAAATCGTTGACCACGACCTTGGCGCCGCGGGCAGCTAGCCCCAGCGCATGCGCGCGGCCAAGACCATTACCCGCGCCGGTAACGATGGCGACGCGTCCGTCAAACCTGATTGTCATGTTGGAGTTCCCGGATTTTTCTCTTGTCATGCCCGGCTTCGTGCCGGGCATCCACGTCTTTCCTGTCGCTGCACCAAACAGGCGTGGATGGCCGGGTCAAGCCCGGCCATGACGCCATCAGTTCAAGCAAAATAGATCAGGCCGATCCAGTCGGCCACCAAAGCGGGCTTGTCCTCGCCCTCGATTTCGACAGTCACATTGGTGTGCGACTGCAATTCCTTCGGCTTGCGCAACTTGGCTTCCACCAGCTTGAAGCGCCCGCGCACGCGTGCGCCCGACCGCACCGGAGAGATAAAGCGAAGCTTGTCGAAGCCATAGTTGACGCCCATCGTCGTGCCGGCGATGACCGGCATCACCTCGTAGGACATGATACTGAGCAGCGACATCGTCAAAAAGCCGTGAGCAACCGTCGCACCGAAGGCGGTCTCGCGCTTGGCGCGTTCGGGATCGACATGGATGAACTGATGGTCCTCGATCACATCGGCGTAGAGGTTGATCCGGTCCTGATCGACCAGATGCCAGGACGAAACACCGATCTCCTGCCCGACCATCGCCTGATACGCTTCAAGCGACACTGGCGGCTTTTTCCAGACTTCGTTCATTCCATCTTCTCAGCGCCAGCAGAGCGCACTTTTTGCAATTCCGGAAACTGTTCTTCGCGGAATTCCTGACCGCGCAGCGAATCGCTCCGGTTGTTATCATGCTCGAGACGGCGCAATTGCACGCGGCGAATCTTTCCTGAAATCGTCTTGGGCAACTCCGTCACAAGTTCGATCCGCCGGATACGCTTGAACGGCGCCAGGCGCTCGTGCAGGTGCAGGAAGATCGAGCGTGCCGTGTCGGCGGAGCGCTCGGTGCCGGCAACCAGCAACACATAGGCCTTCGGGATCGCGAGCCTGATCGGGTCGGGGCTTGGCACGACCGCTGCTTCCGCGACGAGTTCGTGTTCGAGCAGAACGCTTTCGAGCTCGAACGGACTGATGCGATAATCGGATGACTTGAACACATCGTCGGAACGACCGACAAAGGTGAAATAGCCATCCTCATCGACGAACACGACGTCGCCGCTGCGATAGAAAGCGCCATCCGCACCCGAAAGCTTGCCGTCGTCGCCCTGATAGCCTTGCATCAGTCCGGCGGGGCGATCGGCGCCGAGCCGAAGCGTGATCTCGCCTTCTTTCGTTGCGTGGCCGTCGGCATCGGTGACCTCGACGCGATAGCCGGGCAGCGGCCGCCCCATCGATCCGATCTTGACCTCTTGGCCAGGCGAGTTGCCGGCCAAAGCCGCGGTCTCGGTCTGGCCGTAGCCGTCGCGGATGGTCAGCCCCCACGCGGTACGGACCTGATCGATCACTTCCGGGTTGAGAGGCTCGCCCGCGCCGCAGACCTCGCGCAACGACACTTTGAAATCGGCGAGCCTCTCCTGAATGAATAACCGCCACACGGTCGGCGGCGCGCAGAGCGTGGTGACGCCGCAGCGGCCGATGGTGGCGAGCAGACCCTTGGCGTCGAAGCGCGGCTGATTGACCACGAACACGGTCGCGCCCGCATTCCATGGCGCAAAGAAGCAGCTCCAGGCGTGCTTGGCCCAGCCCGGCGAAGAAATGTTGAGGTGAATGTCACCCGGCTGTAGCCCGAGCCAGTACATGGTCGACAGATGGCCGACGGGATAGCTGCGCTGGCTGTGCCGCACCAGTTTCGGCTTCGCGGTGGTGCCGGAGGTGAAATAAAGCAGCATCGGGTCGTCGGCCTGCGTCGGCCCGTCTGGCGTGAAATCCGCTGAAAGGTCGGCAGACTTCTCGAACCGAATCCAGCCTTCCTGCGGCGAAGACCCATTGACGACGATGCGCACCAGCTTTTCGGCCCCAAGGGCAGCGAACTTGCTGATCTGGTCTGGCGTCGAAATCACGGCGCGGGCCCGGCCGCGGTCGAGCCGGTCGCGAAGTTCATCCGGCGTGAGCAACGTCGTGGCCGGGATCACGACCACGCCGAGCTTCATCGCCGCCAGCATGGTTTCCCAAAGCGGAACGACATTGCCAAGCAGGAGTAAAAGATGATCGCCACGCTTTAAGCCCTGCGCCCGCAGGAAATTCGCGACCTGGTTGGAGCGCCGCGACAGTACCGAAAAAGACAGCTTGGTCTCGCGGTGGCTGCCGGCATCGACAATCCAGAGCGCCGGACGATCGCGGCTTTGCGGATCATGCGCCAATTCCGCATCGAACCAGTCGAGCGCCCAGTTGAAGGGAATGGCGTCCGGCCAGCGAAAATCGGCGACGGCTTTGTCGTAATCCGTCCGATGCTTCAGGAGAAATGCGCGCGCTTCCTGAAAGGTGGTCATGACATTTCTATTTGCCCGCCAGTTTGCGGACGTGCTGGATGATGCCGGAGAAATCGACCGCGCCGTTTCCGGCGGCGTCGAACGCCTTGTAGATTTCCTGGGCGTGCTTGCCCAACGGCGTCGCCGCGCCGGCGGCATTGGCCGCGTCCTGCGCCAGGGTCAGGTCCTTCACCATCAACGCCGAGGCGAAGCCCGGCTTGTAATCGTTGTTGGCTGGAGACGCCGGCACCGGACCCGGCACCGGACAGTAGGTCGTCAACGACCAGCATTGCCCCGACGAGGTCGAGGCGACGTCAAACAGCGCCTGATGGGATAGTCCCAATTTTTCGCCAAGCGCAAACGCTTCGCTGACCGCGATCATGGAGATGCCGAGGATCATATTGTTGCAGATCTTGGCCGCCTGCCCCGCGCCGCCGCCGCCGCAATGGACGATTTTCTTGCCCATTTTTTCCAACACCGGTTTGCCCGCTGCAAACGCCTTGTCGTCGCCACCGCACATGAAGGTCAGCGTCGCCGCCTTCGCGCCACCGGTTCCACCGGACACCGGGGCGTCAATCGAGCCGACGCCATGCTCTGCGGCGAGCGCATGGGCCTGCTTGGCGCTTTCGACGTCGATCGTCGAGCAATCGATGATCAGAGCTCCCTTGGCCATGGCCGGCAGCACCTCCTGCCAGACCGAAAGCACGTGTTTTCCCGCCGGCAACATCGTGACCACGACGTCAGCATCCTTGACGGACGCGACCGAACTCTCGGCGATGTCAGCCCCATCCGCCTTGGCCTGATCGCGCGACGTAGCAACAAGGTCGAAAGCGATCACCCTGTGACCAGCCTTGACGAGGTTGGCCGCCATCGGCCCACCCATGTTGCCGAGACCGATGAATGCGATGCTGGCCATTTGAATCTCCTCCGCTGCGTCTCTTTTTTTCTAGAATGTCAGTTCGTCCGCGCCGATCTCCTTGAAATACGGCGCCAGCATTTCCGCCGTCACGTCCTCGACGCGCGGCGGCGACCATTTCGGGTTACGGTCCTTGTCGATCACGGCCGCGCGCACGCCTTCGCGAAAGTCGTCGCTACGGAAGACTTCGAGCGCCGCGCGATATTCCCGCACCAGGCATTCCTCCAGCGACGACGCGTTGCGCGCCAGCCGAAGCAGCTTCAGCGTCACAACCATGCCGCGCGGCGATTTTTCGTTCAGCGCCTTGAGCGCTGCTTTCGCGAACTCCGATTCATCGCGCGCGAGGCTTGCAAAAATCTCCTCCATGCGATCATGGGCGAACCAGCGATCGATCGAAGCTCTCATGGCCGCAGCGGAACCTGCGCACTCGCCGGTCGCAAAGCCCGCAATGATCTTGTCGACTTCGACTGAGGTGATGCGGGGCCGAACCGCCGTTAATGCTTCACGCAGCGCAGGCAATTTGGCCGAGGGCACGACGGCATCGGCAAAGCGCGCGAAGATCGCATCCGGCCCGTTCATGGTCAGCCCAGTCAGGCCAAAGAACGCGCCGATCTCGCCGGGTGATCGCGACAGCAGCCAGGTGCCGCCGACATCGGGAAAGAAACCGAGGCCCACCTCGGGCATTGCAAGCTTGGTCTTCTCGGTGACGACGCGATGGCGCGCGTGGCCGGAGAGCCCGACGCCGCCGCCCATCACCAGGCCATCCATGAAGGCGATATACGGTTTCGGGTATTTCGCGATCCGCGCGTTCATGACGTATTCCTGGCGCCAGAACCGCTTGCCGAGATCGCCGCCCGCTTTTGAACTCTCATAAAGCCCGCGGATGTCGCCGCCGGCGCACAGTCCGCGTTCGCCCGCGCCTTCCAGGATCACCACCGCAATGGCAGCATCGTTCTCGAACCGGTCGAGCGCGGCGTCGATCCCTTGCGACATTTCGTACGTCATCGCGTTGATCGCCTTCGGCCGGTTCAGCCGGATGATTCCAGCCGCGCCTTCGCGCCGCACGATCAGGTCGCCCTCGGTCTCCGTGACCGAAGGAAAAGTAGCAGGCGCCGTCATCGCGCACCCTCGATCATCTTGCGCGCCACGATCAGCCGCATGATTTCGTTGGTGCCTTCGAGAATCTGGTGCACACGCAGGTCGCGCACGATCTTTTCGATGCCGTATTCGCTCAAGTAACCGTAGCCGCCATGGAGTTGCAGCGCCTGGTTGGCGACCTCGAACCCGACATCGGTGCCGAAGCGCTTGGCCATGGCGCACAGCATCGTGGCGTCGGCATCCTTGCGATCGAGCGCCGCGGCAGCGCGCCACACGAAGGTGCGCGCTGCCTCGAGTTCGGTCGCCATGTCGGCGATACGAAACTGAAGCGCCTGGAACTCGTCGAGGCGCCTACCAAACGCCTTGCGATCCCTCATGTAGGCCAGCGCGCGGTCGAGCGCACTCTGCGCGCCGCCGAGCGAACAGGCCGCGATGTTGATGCGCCCGCCATCGAGACCGGCCATCGCGATCTTGAAGCCGATGCCTTCGTCGCCAAGGCGATTGGCGACCGGCACGCGCGCGTTCTCGAAAATCACCGCACGGGTCGGCTGCGCATTCCAGCCCATTTTGCGCTCGTTGGCGCCGAGCGACAGGCCGGGCGTGTTGCCTTCGACCACGAGCGTGGAGATGCCGGCAGGCCCACCCTCCCCCGTGCGTACCATCACGACATAAAGATCGCCGCTGCCCGCGCCGGAAATGAACTGCTTCTGGCCGTTGAGGACATAATAATCGCCATCGCGCACCGCGCGTGTGCGCAACGCGGCTGCGTCCGATCCCGAACCCGGTTCGGTCAGGCAGTAGCTCGCCAAGTAGTCCATGGTGCAGAGTTTCGGCAGCCACTGTCTGCGCTGGGTGTCGTTGCCGAAGGCATCGATCATCCAGGCCGCCATGTTGTGGATCGAGATGAAAGCCGCGACCGTCGGACAACCCTGCGCCAGCGCCTCGAAGATCAGCGCCGCGTCGAAACGCGTCAGCCCCGAGCCGCCGACATCGTCACGGATATAGACGCCGCCAATGCCGAGCTTGGCGGCCTCGCGCATCACGTCTACCGGGAAATGCTTCTCCTCATCCCAACGGATCGCGTGAGGCGCGATCTGCTCCGCGGCGAAATCCCGCGCCATCTCGCGAACCGCAATCTGGTCCTCGGTGAGTGCGAATTGCATCGGCTCCCGGCGCCCTCCTCGAACAGACCGTTCGGCGTCAGTTCATGGTCGGGATCGAGAACTCCGCACCCTCCTTGACACCGGACGGCCAGCGCGAGGTGACCGTCTTGGTCTTGGTATAGAAGCGGATCGAATCCGGACCATGCTGGTTCAGATCGCCGAAGCCCGACTTCTTCCAGCCGCCAAAGGTGTAATAGGCAATCGGCACCGGGATCGGCACGTTGATGCCGACCATGCCGACGTTGACCTTGGCGGCAAAATCGCGCGCGGCGTCGCCGTCGCGGGTGAAGATCGCAACGCCGTTGCCGTAATCATGATCCGACGGCAGCGCGAGCGCTTCCGCATAATCCTTGGCGCGGACCACCGACAACACCGGGCCGAATATCTCTTCCTTGTAGATGCGCATGTCCTTGGTGACGTTGTCGAACAGACAGCCACCCATATAGAAGCCCTTTTCGTAGCCCTGCATCTTGAAGCCGCGGCCGTCGACGGCAAGCGTTGCGCCTTCCTTGATGCCGATCTCGACGTAGTTCTTGACGCGCTCGAGCGCTTCCCTCGTCACCAGCGGACCGTAATCGGCAGAGGGATCGATCGAGGTGCCGATCTTCAGGCTTTCGACACGCGGGATCAGTTTTTCCATCAGCCGGTCGGCGGTTGTCTTGCCGACGGGAACGGCGACCGAGACCGCCATACAGCGCTCGCCCGCCGAGCCATAACCGGCACCGATCAGGGCATCGACCGCCTGATCCATATCGGCGTCGGGCATCACGATGGCGTGGTTCTTTGCGCCGCCGAAACACTGGCAGCGTTTGCCGCTCGCTGCCGAACGTTCATAGATGTATTGCGCGATCGGCGACGAGCCGACGAAGCCGATCGCCTTGATGTCGGGATCGTCGAGGATCGCGTCCACCGCTTCCTTGTCACCGTTGACGACATTGAGAATGCCTGCCGGCAGGCCCGCCTCGATCATCAGTTGCGCCAGCATCATCGGCACGCCAGGATCGCGCTCGGAAGGCTTCAGGATGAAGGCGTTGCCGCAGGCGATCGCAGGCGCAAACTTCCACATCGGAATCATCGCCGGAAAATTGAACGGCGTGATGCCGGCCACCACTCCCAGCGGCTGGCGGAGCGAATAGATGTCTATGCCGGGACCGGCGCCCTCGGTATATTCACCCTTCATGAGGTGAGGAATGCCGCAGGCAAATTCCACGACCTCAAGGCCGCGCTGGATGTCACCCTTGGCGTCCGGAATGGTCTTGCCGTGTTCGCGCGCTAGGACGTCGGCGAGCTTGTCGTAGTCGCGTTGCGCGAGTTCGAGGAACTTCATCATCACGCGCGCCCGGCGCTGCGGATTGGTCGCGGCCCATTCGCCCTGGGCGGCGCGGGCGTTCTCGACGGCGGCGCGAACTTCGGCTTTCGAGGCCAGCGCGACCTTGGCCTGGACGTCGCCGGTCATCGGCTCAAAAACATCCGCAAACCTGCCGGATTTGCCTGCGACCTCACGGCCGCCGATGAAATGCCCGATCGTACGCATGCGTTCCTCCAGAAATCCTTGGACGTTTAGACGTTGGCCCGCTTTTAGCACCCGTTTTGGGGCTCGGCGACGACACGGACCCGCGCGCCGATCTTCGGTGCCATGTTGCAGGCTTTATCGAATTTGGGAAGGTGTTTTCGGCGCACGAGGAATGCGTGAACACAACGACATAGCGTCGCTCCCGCCCCTCATACGACCAACGTCGAATGCGGGCTCTTAACTCAGGCCGAAGTGGCTGCCCGCTTGGCCGGCTTTTTCGCAAGCGAACCCGCCCGTTCCAGCACGGCATCGCGGCCCGACTTCAGAATTTCGTCGGATAGCTCGCTGTTGCCGGCGACACGGGCCATCACCAGCGATCCCATCATGGTGGCGAGCGCCGCCACGGCCTGCTTCCGCGCCGCCTTGGGTGGCAAGCCCTGATACTGCTCGGCAAGCATGTCGATCAACTGCTCCATCCGGCCCGCGAATACCCGTCGCGTCTTGGTGCTCTCGCGGGCAATCTCCGCCGCCAGCGTCGGCACCGCGCAGCCGTGGCCGGGATTATCGCGATGATCGGTCCCGAGATAGCTGTTCACGATCTTCGACAGCCGCTTGTCGGGGGACGTTTCCGCCGACAGCTTCCGCCATTTCTCGGTGGAGCGGTCCATCGCATGCGTGACGGCCTCGATCACCAGCGCGTCGCGCGAATCGAAATGCGCATAAAACCCGCCATGCGTGAGACCCGCCTCCTTCATGAGATCGGCAACCCCGATCCCATGGGCTCCCTTTTCCCGGAGCTTGACCGACGCCCGTTTTACAATCCGGGCGTGCGTCTGAACTTTGTGCTCTTTGGAATACCGCATGCGAGTCCCATGATATGTTCGAAATCATATAATGACGCCGAACTTCTTTTATCATCGGTCGTTGCGAATTGCTGCAACTTATTTGTCGCTTGTTCGGGACTTGACAAAAACCAGTTCTGCCCCGGAACTTGACGACCTAACCCGGCTCGGAGGCGTCCATGCAGATGCTCAATTCCCATTGCGGCGTCGATCGCGATTCTCGCGGCGTGGTTCGTCTGACAATCTGCCAGGCCGGCCC
>Ga0265342_10004001_pt1 | contig 11794 bp, 10 predicted proteins | sample 4CB327metaG_FD_203125 | JGI IMG/M metagenome (GOLD analysis project Ga0265342, IMG submission 203125) | Rhizosphere microbial communities from Carex aquatilis grown in University of Washington, Seatle, WA, United States - 4-CB3-27 metaG | ecosystem: Host-associated > Plants > Roots >...
ACGGGGAACTAAGTGGCCACAACCCGGCGTTGTCGGGCCAACATCCGCAAATGTCTGCCTCGGTCAGCGCTCCGTCACAGCCGACTGAGTTTGCGCAGCTCGGGAACCCGCCAGGCGGTGACCGCCACCACGACGAGGGTGATGCAGGCGCCGAAAACCACGCTGGGCACCAGGCCGAACAGGCGCGCGGCCACACCCGACTCGAAGGCGCCGAGTTCGTTGCTGCTGCCGATGAAGAAACCGTTGATGGCCTGCACCCGCCCCATCATCTCGGGCGGCGTCTTCACTTGCACCAGGGTACCGCGCAGAACCACGCTGACGTTGTCAAAGGCACCGCCTGCGGCTAGCAGAACCCAGGAAAGCGCGAAACTCGTGGACCAGGCAAACCCAATCCAGGTCAAACCAAAGAGAGCCACGCAATAGAGCAGGGTCTTGCCCGTGCCCCGTGTCTGCGGCCAGTGGGCCAGCACGATGGACATCAGCACCGCGCCCACAGCGGGCCCGGCGCGCAGCAGCCCGAGACCGCGAGGTCCCACGTGCAAGACGTCGCTGGCAAAGGCGGGCAGAAGGGCGACGGCACCGCCGAAAAGCACGGCAAACAGATCGAGTGACAGCGCCGACAGGATCAGCCGGTGCGAAGACACGAAGCGCACGCCTTCGATCAAGCTGCGGGCCAAGTTGGTTTCAGCAGTCGGCGGACGATGTCGTCGCCGGACCCGGCTCAGCGCGAAGAGACTGAACGCCATGAACCCGGCCTCGGTGCCGTAGGCACACAGCGGGCCAGCGAAGCCGTAGAGCAATCCACCCAGGGCAGGCCCGACGACCGTGGCCGAAAAGAAGACGGAGCTGCGCCAGGTTGCCGCGTTCTGATAGGCCTCGCGCGGGATGAGTTCCGTGCCCAGGGCGTTGTAGGCGGGCCGGTAGAAGGCCCGCGCCACGCCAGCCAGCCCCTGCACCAGATAGAACGGCCACGCCGCACGCGGCCCCGAGCCCAGGTTGAGCGCCAGAAGAATGATGGCGCCGACCAGCAGCGCTGACATGGAAATCAGTGAGAGATTGCGACGCTCCCAGCGATCGGCCGCCCATCCGCCGAAGAGGGCCAGGCCCAGGAAGGGCAGGGCTTCAGCCAGACCGATGAGTCCCAGCGAAAGCGGGTCATGGGTCATCGAATAGACCTGCCAGCCCATAACCAGGCTCTGAATCTGCGCGGCCATGAACAGTGGCGCGCACCCGAGGAGATACCAGCGGTACTCGCCGCTGCGAAGGGCCTGATAGGGATCGTGCGATCGAGCGGTCACGGCCACAAGCGCCGCAGCGTCGACATATCGATGCGTGCGGCCCAGCGTTTGGCGGCGTGGGCCAGGATCTTGGCCTTGTCGCGCTTGCCGATGACCGGGCGGTGGGTGAACACGTCGAAGCCAGCTTCCTCGATCTTGTCGAGTATGGCCATGCCAGCCAGCCAGATGAGGGCCATCTCGAACTTGAGGTCGTTGCCAAGCTTGCCCAAAAGTGGCCGGCCCCTTTCAAACAGGGCGCGGGTGCGCGCGACCTCGAAACGCATCAGATCGCGGATGGGCGGGGTGGGCTTCAGCGCCTTGACGTCGGCCTCGCTGACGCCGAAGAAGTGCAGGTCCTCGCCGGGGATGTAGATGTGGTCGCGGGCAGCGTCGGATGCCACATCCTGCCAGTAGTTGGTCAACTGCATCGCCGTCGCGATCTCGTCGGCGAAGCGGATCAGTTCCGGATCGCGATAGCCGAACAGCCCCAAGAGCAGGCGCCCCACCGGCTCGGCCGAGCGCGCGGTGTAGGCACGCAAGGAAGCGAACGTCGCGTAGCGTGTGACCTCGAGATCAGCGCGAAAGGCCGACAGCAGATCCTCGAAGGGCGGCAAGGTCAGGCCGCGCTTCTCGATGGTGTCGTGCAAGGCCACGAATACGGGATGGCGGGGCTCGCCATGGAAACACAGGTGCAGTTCCTCTTGCCAGGCGTCGAGCGCTTCGCCGCGGTGGCCGTCGTACTGGGGCTCGTCTGCAAAGTCGTCGGCGGCACGAAAAAAGGCGTAGAGGGCAACCACCTGGGGGCGCAGGGCCGAGGGCACGAAGCGCGAAGCCACGGGGAAGTTTTCGTGGTGGGCGCGCGCGAACTCCTCGCAGTAGCGGTAGGCGCCTTCCACGGTCCAGGGACCGGGTGGCGGGGACAGCCAGGGCAGAGTCTCGCTCGACGAATCTACATGGCCGCGGACCTTGCGGGCCAGACGCGAGCGTCCACTGCGCAGGATCGCACGAATCACGACCGTGGTCCGCTCCGGGCGGGCGCGGGATCGCCCACCGCTCGCTTGTGCAGGTTCATGTGACCGCGCTGAATGCCTTCCGTGGCCAGGGCGCGCAGGGCGGCCAGGTTCTGTCCGAGGCCTGCGGCGCCGATGACCATGCCCAGTTCCTCGGACGATGAAACGCGTAGGATGCGCAAGGCGAGTCGCGCGCCTGGGTGAACCTGCAGGGTTCCGCCGACGGTGCCCACGGCCATGGGCATCTCCAGCCGGCCCACCAGGCTCTCGCCCTCGACCTTCCAGGTGGCCAGCGGTCGATAGCGGCCGTCGCGCGCGGCATAGGAGTGCGCGCCTGCCTCCACGCCGCGCCAGTCGTTGCCGGTGGCCATGACCACGGCATCCACGCCATTCATGATGCCCTTGTTGTGCGTGGCCGCGCGGTAGGGATCGTCCTCGGCAAAACGCGAAGCAGCGGCGACGCCTTCGGCCACTTCGCTGCCAACGGCGCCTCCCTTGTCAGAGGCCAGCGCAGCAAACGGAATACGCGCGCTCACGCGCACGACGCGCCGGTCGGCCAGATTGGAGAGAATGCGCAGACCGACCCGGCCGCCAGAAAGTTCGGCCAGCCGCGGGGCCACGGTTTCGGCCATGGTGTTGACCGAGTTGGCGCCCATGGCGTCGCGACAATTCACGTGCAGATGAACCACCAGTCGATTTTGCGTCGAGCCGGTCACATGTCGCACTTCCAGATCGCGCGCGCCCCCGCCGACGGAGACCAGCACGGCCTGACAGCTATCGGCCAGGGCGAGGATCTCGGCCCGCGCGGCCTCGATGCGGGCGCGTGCTGCGGCCGGATCGCCGACATCGCGCAGCTCGATCTGGGCGATCATCACCGGCTGGTCGGCCGTGGCAGAGAACCCGCCCCCTTCGCGTACCATGCGGGCTGCGTAGGAGGCCGCGGCCACCACCGACGGTTCCTCCACTGCCATGGGAACCAGATAGTCGCGCTGGTTGATCTGGAAGTTGAGCGCCACTCCCAAGGGCAGGGCGTAGATACCCACGACATTCTCAATCATGCGGCCCGCGTCTGCCGCAGTCAGGCCGCCGGTGTCCAGCAGCGCTAAATCATCAGGGGTCAGTTCTGCGCGGGCTGCCAACTCGCGGCGCCGATCCGCCAGCGACAAACTGCGGAAATCTGGAATGCGCGAACCGTGATGCTCATCCGACATAGAAAGGTCCCCTCGTTTCGACTTGCGGCTGGTCTGCCGAACGACGGTAAACGCCGGAGCGGGCGAGCGAGACGTCCAACACCGAAAGCGCGGGCTGGCATGCCCGCACAAACAGCGCCGCTGCCTCGGGCGTGGCAAACAGAGCCAACCCCACGTCGCCGCCCCCGGCCCCCGACGGTTTGGCATCGCCGCCCAACTCGCGCGCCAGGGCTGCCGCCCGCTCAAAGGCGTCGGTCACGATCTTTACGCCCGCGGCTTTGCCCAGCTCGGCCAGCTGTCGACCATAGCGACCCGCGGCCACCACGGCGCCGGTGGCGCGGCCCGCTGCCAACTCGTTCACGAAACGCTCGGCCGTGGTTCGCAGCGCGCCCATCAGCATGCGATAGGAAGACGGGGCCAGCCGCGCGTAGCTCTGCACCGATTCCACCAAATCACGCGTGTTGGCCGATTCTCCTGTCCAGAACACGACCAGGTGCAGGCCAGCCGGCACAACAATCGGTTCGATGACCGGGGGACCTTCGGCGGGTCGCGTGAACGTGATGAAGCCGCCCCACACAGCCGCGGCCACGTCGGCGCCTGAGCCCACTCCGCCCTGGGCAGCGTTGTGGGCAGCTTCTGCGACCGAGAAGACTTCGTGCTGCATGCCTTCGATGGACAAGCCTGCGGTCTCGAACATGGCACCCACGCTGGCCACGGCGGTCGCCGCGCTGGAGCCCAGTCCGATCTTGACCTTGCCTTGGCAGAACGAGTCCGTGTCGACCAACACGGAGCCCGGCGGTAGGGCGGCCGAGGCTTCGCCGATGGCTGCCAGCGAGCGCTTCACGGCCTCGTCGACCACGCGCGACTGCGGCTCACTCCCAGGCAAGTACTGCGCAACCGCGTAGCGCGACACCGCGGCCAACACAGCCACGCCACCATCGAGCACGGCGTACTCGCCCACGAGAAAGATCTTGCCTGGGGCAGCTACCACCGGTGTTCCCACCAGGGTCGTGCGCGATCCGGTCATCGCCGCTCCTCGCGCACAACTTCCGCGCCCGGCCCAGGCGCCAGCACCAGGGTGCGCAGCACCCCGGGCGTAGCGGCCAGTGCGGGCTCTACCAGCGCAGCGTCGCGGGCCGCGCACAGAACCTTCACGTGCGGCCCGGCGTCGATGGTGAAAAAGACTTCTGTGCCGGCAGCGCGCAGGCGTCGCACGGTTTCCATCGCAAGCAAGGTGGCGGCGTTCCAGTAGAGAATGGGCGGGTCAGCCGCCATGGCACAGGCGTGCATGCGCATGGCACTGCGCTCAGCCACACGGCCCAGCCCGGCTAGATCCTGCGCCGCCACGGCCGTACGGGCTGCGATCAGATCCTGCGGCACCGCCTGCAGCCAGCCCGCGTAAAAGGGCGAGGTCTTCGCGGTCCGCTCCATGGCCTCGCTCGACCCAATGGCCTTGGCCGCATCGGATGTGATCGCCACCACGAGACGCACATCCCATGCGCCCGCTGGCAGCAGCTCTTGCGCGCAGGCATCGCTGCCGTTGCGCTGAGTGCCTGCGGCCATTTCGACGAAGCCGCCAAAGATCGACCGTGCGGCCGAACCCGAGCCCTGGCGGGCCAGGGCGGACAGCTCGGCCGGGGCCAAATTCATGCCGGCGGCGCGCGAGGCGGCGAGGGCGAGAGCCGCGAAACCAGCCGCGGACGAGGCCAAGCCAGCAGCAGTGGGCACGCTGTTGTGGGTGGCCACTTCGGCGGGCAGTCCTACGCGCGCCTCGTCGCGAATCAGATCGAGAAAGCGACTCACCCGCTCGGCGAAACGCGCGGGAGCGGGCGCTCCGTCCAGGGTGATGCGGTCGCCGCCGGCAGGCGATTCGGCGTCCGGGGCAAAACGCACCGTGGTCTCGCTGCCGAAATTGGCCAGCGTCAGCGACAGGCTTCCCGTCGCTGGCAGATTCAAAGTGGCGTCGCGCTTGCCCCAGTACTTGACCAGGGCGATGTTGGTTCCTGCGCGTGCGGTCACTGAAAGAGGCAAACCGAAGATACTCATTTTCCTACCTGGGTAAGGAAGCCATAGCAGCCCATGGCGCGCCAGCTTTTCAACACTTCTTCGGCGCGATCCGGAGCCAAGGCGATGACCGCGCCGCCGCCTCCGGCGCCAGTCAGCTTGGCGCCTAGAGCGCCGGCCCCACGCGCGGCGCGCACCAAGGCGTCCAGTTCAGGCGAGGACACGCCCAAACCCGAAAGCAGGCCATGAGCCATGTTGAACTGATGCCCAAGCGCGACCTCGTCGCCATTGGCCAGAGCGTCCATTCCGGCACGGGCCACATCTCCCAAGGCGTCGATGAGACGGCGCGCGACCGGGACGCGCTCGCACAGCTGGGCCACACCGCCGACCAGATCGCCGGTCTGGCGCACCTGTCCGGAAAGACCCACGCACAGTTCGATGGGGCGACTGATCGGGATGGCCTGCCAGCCTGCGGCCCGATCGAAGCGCCCCACGCCACCCCGGCTGGCGGCCGCGGTGTCGATTCCCGAGGGAGTCTTGTGAAAAACCGCTTCAGCCGCTGCCGCAGCCGCCAGCACGTCGTCTTCGCCCGCGCCGGTGCGGGCTGCCACCGCCCGCGCGATGGCCACGGCCATGGCCGCCGAACTTCCCAGGCCGGCCCGCGACGGCACCTCGGCTTCCAGCCAGAAATCCAGACTGCGGCCGGCCACACCCAGTCGCTGGCAAAGCCGATCGACCGCGGCACTCACTGGCGAATCGTCGCCTACCTGCACATCAAGTTGCCAGGCAGGCACTCGCACGCTGCCGGCTCCTGCACTGGCGTGAGCGCGCACACCCGCCTGCATGCCCGCGGCCACGGCTGGCTGACCGTACACCACGGCGTGCTCGCCCAGCAGGATGACCTTGCCGTGGCCGAAGCCTGTGGTGGTCGCTACGTCCTCGGTCATGCCGGCCTTTGCGCGAGCCACTGGCCCAGTTCGCCGGTGATCACGCGCGGGGCACGGGCGAGGTCGGCTGCGTTTCGCGCGCCTGAAAGCAGGCACACCTGGCGGAGTCCGTCGATGATTCCGGACAGGTAAGCGGTCGCGCCTCGCTCGCCGCCTTTGCAGGCCGCCACCAGGGCCGGCTGGGCCAGCGCCACCACACGAGCCCCGAGCGCGAGCGCCCGCGCGGCGTCCAGACCCGTGCGTATGCCACCGGACGCCACGATCTCGGCGGGCAGGCCCGCGTCCGCCAGCCAGCCCACGCAGGCCGCGGTGGGAATGCCCCATTCGCGCAACTCGCGGCCCAGCGTCGCCTGGGCGCCACGCGCGCGCAGGGCTTCGATGGCGATCCACGAGGTGCCGCCCGCGCCGGACACGTCGACAGCCGTCACGCCGGCTTCGACCAGCGCACGCGCCACTGATGGAGAAATGCCGCAGCCAGTTTCCTTGACCATCAAAGGCCGCCCCAATTCGGCACACAAACGGCGAATGGTGGCGAGCCCATCGCGAAAGTCGCGATCACCGCCGGGCTGAGCCAATTCTTGGCCAGCATTGAGGTGAACGCAGATCGCGTCTGCGGCCACGTGATCCATGGCCTGGGCTACCTCGCTGGTTTTCATCTGGCACAGCTGGGCCACGCCCAGGTTGGCGAAGAGGAAGACCGAAGGCGCGACCTTGCGCACCTGAAAGGTCGCCGCAAGGGCAGGGTGGTCCAGCATGGGACGCACGCTGCCCAGCCCGAACGCGATGCCGAGCTTTTCGGCGCTGGCGGCCAGGATCCGGTTGATGGCCGCACCTTCCTGGGTGCCGCCGGTCATGCCCGCGATCATGAGCGGGGCGGCCAGCTTTCGGCCGAGCAGGGTGGTCGAAAGATCGATTTCCTCTAGGGCCAACTCAGGCAGAGCCGTATGGATGAGCTGCACGCATTCCAAGAGATTCGTGCGCGCGAAGCGGCCCGCGCCGGATCTGGCGATGTGCAGATGGTCGGCCTTTCGTCGCGCGATGTCAGTCGAGGTAGAGCGGGTCATGGAGGGGCGCTATTTGACCACAGTCGGCAGACGGTGCACAGAGAATGAACCGAGATCTGCTTTGGGCAGGAGAACCCCGCCCGGCTTTGCGGCGGCACGAGGGTCGGTCGAGCGGCTACCGCGTGCAGCCGCACACCAGACGGGCCGAGGTATGGCTGGCGGTGGCGTCGAATGCGGGCGAACTCAGCCACCACAGAGCGGCGCTGTAGATATGGCAGCCAAGTCCGAGTCCGTCTGATCGTGTACCGTTCGCCGGCGTCCCCGTGACTCCGAGCAGCCCGAGAAGAATCCCGCACTCTGCCAGACTGCCGCCCTGAGCGGTTGTGCCGACGTGGCTTGCGGCCCCAGGTGCCGCTGTGCCGTGGCTCGTGCAGACTTGCTGACAACTCGATCCGTCCGGCCCAAGGTACCAGCAGATCCCTCCGCGAAGCGGGCCCGAACAGGAGGCAGCGTCGCTGCTTGCGGTCGTGCCAGCGTCGGAACCGCCTTGACCACCACTGTTCGCCGTCGCGGCGTCGCTGCCGCCTTGCCCGCCCGTCGCCGTCGCGGCGTCGCTGCGGCCTTGTCCGCCCGTCGCCGTCGCGGCGTCCGCACCACCTTGGCCACCACTGTTCACTGTCGCGGCGTCGCTACCGCCTTGCCCGCCCACCGGCGTCGCGCCATCAGCGCCACCCTTGCCACCAGCAGCGGTCGTCGCGGCGTCGCTACCGCTTTGGCCCGCCACTGCGGCGTCGCCATTGCCTTGACCACCGATCGCTGTGGTCGCACCATCAGCGCCGCCCGTGGCGGCAAAGGTGGCGTCCACTCCTCCTTGCCCGCCGACAGCAAAGGCATCGACCTTCCCCTCTGCCCCCGGTGCGTCCGCGCTGGCGTCGAAGCCTTCACGGCCTCCCGCAGCGACCGCCCCGTCGTAACCTCCTTGGCCGCCGGTCGCTAGAGTGGGGGCGTCGACGATCCCTTGGCCCCCGGTGGCCTGCGCAACCGCGTCGACGTTTTCTTGTCCGTCTATCGCGGTTCTGCCGCCGGTGCCACCTTGTTGCGTCTGGGAATCCCTTGCGCCTCCGCCCCCTGGATCCGTGACGTACGCATCGAAGTTGTATGTGCAGGCGAGCGAACCCGCCCAGATCGCGATCCCGACGGCGCTTGTGATGGCACGCGGTGTGAGGGTTGGCACGACTAGAAACTCGCCTCAAGTGAGATGGTCATGGCCCCCGGAGCGAACGCCACCGAGGTTCTTGGCCCATCCCTATGGGACAAGCCCACGTAGAACAGCGCAGCTCCCGCCAGTGTGCCGGCCACGCCAACCCCAAGACCGACGTTGGCGACGGTCTGAAAAGTCTTGCCCTCATTGGCTTGGTTGCGATGAGCCGCGTCGGAACATCGAGTGGGGCAATCCGCGTGCAGCTGATTGTAGTCACTCCTCGCTTTCAACCCTGCCACGGCATAAGTCGCCCAGCCCACAAGGCCCAGTCCACCGGCGACATACCCGAACACGGTCAAGTAGTGGCCAGTTGACTGCGCAGATGCTGGTACCATCTGGTTGATGGGAGCCAGTTCGATCGTTTTCTTGCTCTCTTCTTCGAACAGGATCGCGATCACCTTGCTCCCGCCCTTGTCGAGAAGAACCTCGCGCAAAACCGGTTTGGCTCCCTCGCTCTCAGCCTCGACTTGGTGGAGCCCGGGACTGATGACGATGGGAGAGCCCACCAGCGCGGGGTCGAGTCTCTCGTGGTCCAGTTTCACGACAAACTCCTTCGGCACTTGCACGAGCGAAATGGTCAGCGTAGCCAGGCGCGGGTTCAACTTGGCAAGCTCCCCTTGTGCGGCCTCGCGAGCAGCGGCATACCGCGCCTCACCCCGTTCGATCGACTGCTTCACCGCGAGCGAGAACGCCTGATGGGCTTCCCGATCGTGGCCAAGTTCCAGTTGGCAATATCCCACGTACAGTTGCACGTTTGGGCTTTCGATGGATTCGCCTAGGTGAAGAAAGAGCGGCAACGCGCGAGCGGTGTCGCCGCTCTTGAAAATCCTCACCGCCTCGGCAAAGGCGACCTCATGGCTTGGCGAGGAAGCCGCCGGCACCTCTGCAACGGCCGTCCCGGCGACCGCAGACAGGGAGCAGACCAGGGCGAAACAGGATGCGAGGATCCGCCGCGTGGGACGCGAATGTCGAAAGGCTCGCGTCCACATACGTGGGATCGAGCAGCGCCGCGGAGCGCGCGACGGGCTAACACGAACTCGGCCGGTGTCGCTTGGCATAGATGATCGTCCGTACTGAGTCTCTTGGTGACATCGGCCGAACGCGCGAAAATTGGAGGCGCAGCTGCAGGCGCCGACCGGCACATCTGGGATAGATCCCCATGACCTTCAAACGGTTACTCGGGTGCCGGCTGTCGTACATGTCGTTGTCAGCCTCAAGAATGTTGCTTCAACTGTCGAAATTCGGAGAAGGCCCGCCGTCCTCGTGGGTCGCGGGAAGAATTTCATTTGCCCTCTGCAATGAACGCGGCACCGACCGACAAATCACCCGAAGTACGGGTGGGACGCTACGCGATCTTCGATGAAATCGCTTCGGGCGGCATGGCCACTGTGCACCTGGCGCGCGTCGTCGGATCGGCGGGGTTTTCTCGCGTGGTGGCTGCCAAGCGCATGCACCGGCACTTTCTGCAGGACCCTGAGTTCAAACGCATGTTCTTGGTCGAGGCCCAACTGGCCGCGCGCATCCTGCACCCCAACGTCGTACCCATCCTGGACGTGCTCTCGCACGACGACGAACTCATCATCGTCATGGAATACGTGCACGGCGAGTCCCTACATGCCTTGCTGCGCACCACCAGTCGCGCAAAGAAGCCAATTCCATTGCCCGTCGGCTGCGCCATCGGGGTGGCTGTGCTGCAAGGTCTGCATGCCGCTCATGAAGCACGCAATGAACAAGGCGAGCCTCTTGGCATCGTCCACCGAGACGTGTCTCCGCAAAACGTACTGGTTGGTGCAGACGGCCTGGCCCGCGTGCTCGACTTCGGCATCGCCAAGGCCGTCCACGCGCAGAACCAGACCAATCCCGGCAGCCTCAAGGGCAAGTTTTCCTATATGGCACCCGAGGTGATCAACGGTTCACCGATCACGCGCCAGGCCGACGTGTTTTCAGCGGGCATTGTCGTCTGGGAGGTCCTGACCGGAAAGATGCTGTTCAAAGAGGCCACCGAGCACGAACGCCTCCTACGCATCATGAGTGGAAGATATCCTTCTGTCCGCGAAGTCAACCCGGCGGTCACGCCCGCTCTCGCGTGGGCCGTCGAGAAGGCCCTGCAGCTGGATGCCAAGGCTCGCTACGCGAGCGCGCTCGAATTCGCCATCGACATCGAGCGTGCGACAGCGCTTGCTTCCCAACGGGTCGTTGGCGAGTGGGTTCGCCAGCTGGCAGCGGACGCGCTCGACGAGCGCGCTGGTCTGATACATGAGATCGAGATCTCGAATGTGCAGGACCGTCAGGACATCGGGCCGCCGGATCGAACCCCGCCGCCGCAGGTATCGATCAGGGCTGACGAACTGATCACGCACTCCCAGACCAACACGCCGTCGACCGTCGCCTTCGGCAGCGCCGAAAGACAGATCTCTCTCGCTCCTGGGTCAGCAACGCCAACCTACGCGCTGTTTAGCGCCGAGAGGCTGAGCGCCATCCTGTCAGTCCCCACCCGACGTCGCAGGCTGGTCGGCGCGATAGCGATCGGGGCGGTCGCCCTGGGGCTCGCGCTCACTGTGGCGCGACTTGTTGCCAGCCATCCTGCCTCCAGCGTCCCCGCCTTGCCGGCGCCAGCCACGACACCGCTTCCCGTCGTCGTGGAACTGCCGAGCGCCTCCCCGGCCCGCGAAGCTCTGGTTTCACCCAAGCCAGCGATCGCCATGCCGAGCGCGGCGATTCAATCACCGGTTGTGGTTGGCAGGCCGACCAAGCCTCAACGTCCCGCGCGGCAGGCCGTCGCGGCGCCGGCCCGTGCCCCGACTCCTTCGGCCAAGCACGCCAGACACTACCTGCCGAGCGAGCTCTGATAGGGGCCTCTGTCTCAACCTTCTTGATCGTCCCTGGTGAATGGCGCAATCATGGATGGCCATGGAACGCTTGCTGAAACTAGCCTTAGCCTCAACCCTGTGCCTGGTGGGTGCGGTCGTCGTCCCTGAGCACGTGGGTCAAGCGCAGGAACAAACGGCTCCTGACCCGGCCCTGCAGGCAGCCAAAGCGCAATTCGAGGATGCCCAAGTCCTCTATCTAAAGGAACAGTGGGACGATGCGGCGGCGGGCTT
>Ga0265342_10004013_pt1 | contig 11763 bp, 6 predicted proteins | sample 4CB327metaG_FD_203125 | JGI IMG/M metagenome (GOLD analysis project Ga0265342, IMG submission 203125) | Rhizosphere microbial communities from Carex aquatilis grown in University of Washington, Seatle, WA, United States - 4-CB3-27 metaG | ecosystem: Host-associated > Plants > Roots > Rhizosphere...
AACGCCGGTGCCCGCGCTGCCCGTGGCGACCCGGGCGTGCACGCCATCGATCTCGACGTCGATGTGACTGTTGGGCGGCAGGGCGAACGGCGCCGGGTTCTCGAGCAAGCGCGTATCGGACGGCGGCGAAAGGCTGCTGCCGATCTTGTCGAGGTTGAAACGGCCCTGGCCGATCTTGACGCTCGAAAAGGTGAGAGGGGGCGTGCCCTGAAAGACCAGCTCTTGCCCCGTCGGATGGCCGAGCCACGGATCGAGCGAGGGGACCCTGTCGATCAAGACGGGTACCGGGGCCGCGCCCGGATAGACCAGGTTGGTCAGCGTCGCGCCGTCGAACGGCACGTCGAGGAGCCACACGCCGGTGGTCGGATGGTCGGCCACGGACCTGAAATGAGACAGCTCGATGGCCTCGCAGGTCAGCTCCTGCACCGTCGGATAGCCGAGCCGGTACTCGAGGAAATGGACATTGTTGACCTTGGTCCTGCCGACATCGAGGGTGACGACGAGCGACGACGGCACGCGGCCGGCCGCCACGGACGGCAAAACGTCGCGGATCTCGACGTCGATGTTGACCTCGTTCAGCACCACCTGGTCGCACGAGAAGCCGCCCTTCTGGATCCCGACCAGCATGAGCTTGGCGGCGTAGAGGTGCGCCGTCGCCGCGAAGAAATCGATGTGGATGCGAACCGGGTTCGAGCCCCGGGTCGCCTTGTCGAACTTGAGCGGATCGAGGAAGTCGAGCCCGTAGTCGCGCAGGAAGGGGTGAGCGCTGACGGCGCCGTCCAGCATCGCCTGCAGGTAATAGAGCGCCTTCCCGAGATCGAGCTCCGCGTCGAGCGTGCCTTTCTCGGCGTCGAAGCCCGTCTCCGCCTTCAGCTTCTTTACGACCGCCTCTTCGAGATCGCTGAACGAGAAGCCCTGGACCGGGGCTCCCACGGCCCTTCCCGTCGGATGCGCCACGCCGCCCCCCACCACCGTGCGCGCCGCGCGATCGGCCTCGCGCTCGAGCGCGTCGGACGGCGTGCCGCCGAAGGCGAGCACGGCGGCTTCGTCGCCCGCGTTGCGATGCTGCAGGGTGTGCGCGATCTCGTGCGCGACGACGAGCGGCGACGGATCGGGCTCACCAAACATGATCCGCTGACCGACGGCGAAGGCGCTGGTGCCGTGCGCGCTGGCCGCGGTGCTCGCCTTGGGACCGGTGTACGCGCGCACGTCGTCCAGAGATCGCCCGAAGCCGGCCTCCATGCGCGCCCGGTGGGGCAGCGGCACCGGCGGCCCGAAGTCCGGTTCGTCGGCCGACGGGCCGGCGTCCTTGGCGCGATCGGTTTTGGCGGCGGCCTTGGCGCTCGCCTTGGCGGTCGTCTTAGCGCTCGTCTTAGCGCTCAGGGGGCGCCGGGCGGGCGCCGCAGCCTTCGGTTTCTTCGTCGGTGGAGCTAGGCTGGCCATCGTTCGCCGCAGTCCCCCTGTCCCCTTTCGCGATGACGAGGCACAGTAGCCTGGCGCGTCGACCGAAGGCAAGCTGGGGATCTCGCCAACCTGGCCCCCCGACAGTACCAAGTACCAGATCGTCGTCCGCGCCGAGCAACTGGAGAAGGGCCTGCCTGTCTACCGAACAGGGGAGTTTCTGCCTTTTTTGAGCAGTGGACGACCCCGGCGGACACTAATGCTGGGGCGGATTCATGAGAACGCGTTTCTCGGGCGCGGAATGACGGGGGCACCAATGCAGCGGGAACACCACGAGCTGAACAACGCGACGAGACCTGTCGCACTATTGCTGGCGTTTCTCTCGGCGTGCAGTACGAGTGTCGGTGCCGGTGCGGACGCCGCTGCCAGTGCTGACGCCGGTGCCGGAACGGCCTTCCCTGCAGCTGACGCCATGGCCATTGCGTCGGACTCGACGGGAACAAAGCTCGTCGTCGTGGGCGTGGGCGGGGGGATCTGGACATCGACCGACGGAGGCAGCACCTGGATCGAGCGAGCTCCTTCCGGGCTCGCGCACATTCAGCAATGGATGTCCGTTGCGTCCGACTCTACGGGGACGAACCTGGTTGCGGTGGTCAATGGTTTCTATGACCGCCCGGAGGACGACCCGGCGGCGTTCAGCGGCGATGTTTGGACATCGACCGACAGCGGAGCCACCTGGACCGACCAGACAGCGTCGAGTCCCGCCCACGGCCAAGAGTGGAAGTCCGTTGCGTCGGATTCGTCGGGAACGAACCTGGTGGCTGTTTCGGTCGGCGCCATTTGGACGTCGACCGACGCGGGCGTGACCTGGACCAACAGGACAGAGGCTTCGACGGGCATGGGCCGACAGGGCTGGACGGCGGTGGCATCAGATGCGACGGGGACCAACCTGGTCGCGGTGGGCTACGGCGCCGGCGTCTGGGCTTCGAATGACGGTGGTGCGACGTGGACGGACCGGACACCTGTCGATCCCAGGTGGCAAGCTGCCTACGGTGACCAGATGGAAGGGTGGTCTTCCGTTGCGTCCGACACGATGGGGACCAAGCTTGTCGCGGCCGTCGACACCGGGGACATCTGGACGTCGGTTGACGGTGGCGCCACCTGGAGCGATACCGGCCCCGCGTCGTCGTGGGAAGTGTGGACTTCGGTGGCGTCGAATTCGACCGGGACGAACCTGGTTGCGATCGCCGAGCTCGTGAACGGCGACAACAGTCATGTCTGGACGTCGACGAACGGCGGTCGGACCTGGACTGATCAGAGCGCCGCCAGCCCAACGGCAAGCGGACCCTGGACCGCAGTCGCGTCCAACGCGGCCGGAGATCACCTGGTCGCGATCGGACGCGGCGTCATCTGGGTGCACTAGTCGTCGTCCTGATGGTCGTCGCCATCGGCGGGTGCGGAGGGAAGTTGGTGAGAGCGCGCGTATCGAGGCCAGGAATCGACGCACTGACCCTGCTGGCCGCGCTCTCGTCGTGTGGCGGGTCGGGCAATCAAGCCACTCCGCCGCTGCCGAGCCTGTTCTTCGCGACGACGACGATGGCCCCGAACGGGGACGCGTACGACGGGCCCGCGGTCGTCGAACGAAGCGTGGCGGGCGAGCTGGTGCTGGCGTTCGCCGCCGACACGGCGAATGGCGGCGTACTGCCCCGGCACGCAACCATCGACGGCGTCGGCCCCACTGTGTTTCCGGTGGGCGCGCAGGTGTGGCTGAAGAAGACCCCCGTGGTGGAGCCGCTGCAGCCGTCCATAACGACCCAGTTCGCGACCATGTCGCTCGCAGTGCTCACGGAGAAGGAGGGGACTCTGCTTCTGGGTGTCGAGAAAGGCCCCGACGCCGCCAGCATGGCCGCGATGGCGCTGGTTCCGCTGCAGGTGAAGGGAACGACCCGCCATCCTCAGTCGAACCCATGCGCCAGCGTCGCGCTCGAGACCACGACCTTCGACGTGTCGGCGGATTCGCCTTTGGCGATCAGCGATGGCGACACGCGCGTCGCGCGCATCGGCGGCATCGACTACGATCTCGGTCTCGCCGCCCGCCGCCTCGACATCGACGTGTCGACCGCCAAGTGTGATGTGAGCCCCGGCATCGTGTTCGAGCTTTCGGTCCGGGCGCACGACCTCGGTCCCCTCATCGCAACACTCGGGCACGGAGAGACGCCGGCCTGCGCGCTCGGTAACGACAAGCTCGAGGGGGTTTGGATCATGCTCTCCGGTCTAGCACCGGGCGACTCCGTCGATGCGCCAGTTGCCTATACGAAGCGCGGCGCCCGCGAGGGATCCGACTGCTTCGATTTCTCGGTCCAGCTGTTTTCCCCCGAGCCGGGCCTGCCGCTGCCGTCCGTCGAAGTATGTGTGCCGCCCGGCTCGCTCGCCGAGCCAAGCAAAGGCCAGGAGCTATGGGCGACCATCCTGGCTAACGGGATCAGCGCCCTGCGCCGGGCGAACCGTGGCGATCTGATCGCCGCGTCGATCGTCACCTCGGGAGGGAACGTGACCTCGGCGCAAATCAGCGACGCGTTGGGCATGCCGGTCGATATGCATCCAGGGTGCTTGTATGCAGAAGTGGATTCGGCGGACGTGCTCTACCAACACCAGCTCTTGGAGGTCGCCTTCGGCGCGCCGACCCCCGTCGTCGTCGGCAGCCAGCAGCACGGCGTGGTCTCGACCGGCGCGACCGACTACGACGTCTGGGTCCAGGACGGCGGGTGGATCACGATCGTCGCCCGGTGACTTCACGTTGTTGGACGGACCGCCGGGGACGAGTAAGCGGTCGTCGTCGAGCCACAGGTCCTCTGCCAGAATCTGCGCCAGGACCGTGCTCGCGCCGCCCGAAGTCGGGAGCGCATTCAGCGCCACGCTCCCGCGGGCGGTCCCGTAGCAAAGAACGCCGTCGCCGTAGACGAGCGCAGAGGTGGTCTCGAGGTCACCGCGCTGTCCCTGGACGGTGTGTTAGCGTCCGATCGTTTCTCCGCTCAGCGGAGCGCCGTGCGTCGGCTACGACGTCGTCATCCGCGCGCGGCGCCGCCAAGGCATGTGGACGGCCCTCGCTCACGAGGCGCAGCTCGCCAGCTTCGAGCTGGCCCAGGACGCGACCCCGTTCTTCGTGGATGCATCGGGAAATCACGACCTCGTGTTGAGAAAGGGCTCGACGCGAATCTCACCCTCCGAGCGGTCGGTGGCCGTCATGGGACTTCTGGAGCGCCACGGGGCCGCTATCGACGACAGCATTCTCGGGGGCCACCGCCAGATCGAAATCAGCGAAGGGATAATTCGCGTCGGGGATCGCGTGATCGTCTGGGGAAACGACGCCGTCGAGATCACGCCCGACGGTGTCTCCGAGGGGTATCGCAAGTCCCCCATACGCCGGACTCTTTGCGGTGACGATCAGAATCCCGTTTTCGTCAGCAATCTGCCCGGAACCGGATTACTCGAGTCTCCGTTCTTCAGTCGGCGCGGTTTGTTGGAGAGCATCTTCCGTCGCCGGTCGTGATCGGGTTGCTGTGCGGACCCGCGTGCTCGGGTGGAATCCCGCGAGCGGCGATGCTACTCACCTCGGATGGCCAAGATTGACGATCTGCAGAAGGAACACGAAGCGAGGCTGTCCGCTTTGGTCACGGAGCTGGTCGGCAGAGGGAGTGAATCCGATCTGGCGCTCGTGCGAGCGCTGGTCCACCGCGGCATCCACCTAGCAGCCGAACGGAAGGCGATCGAGTTCTGCGCGCTCGCCACCTTCCTCGGCGAGATGATCGGGCACGCCCACCACCTCCTGCACCCGGGGGATGCGACCGCGCCTGCGCACCGAGACGTCGTGCATTGACGCGACAGCACGCCCGCGCGCCATCGCAGGCTCAGCTTCAGGGAGAGGCGCATGGCGTGCGGAGGCGGCGGCGGAGAGCCGCGGCCCGGCTCGCACCGGCACAGCGAGAGACTACTGCACAGTTTGGAAGTCGGTGGTGCTCGAGACGCCGACCCTCGACAAAGCAGAATGACAGATGTCGGCCGAGGAGGACGAGGACGGATGACCCAGGTGGATCCGTCCCCATCCGGCGGTGCGGTCGGTGCGAAACACGAGGAGACCGTCGCGTCCCAGGGCGATCTCGGAGGCCGATGCGCCGCATGGGATCGTCAGCGGGCATGTCCCGCGCTCGAGCTCCCAAACGCGGAGGACGCCGTCCCAGCCCGCGCTGACCGCGTACGCGTCATCGTGGCTGAGCGCCAGGGAGCTGATGTACTGGTCGTGACCGCGCAGGCGATGCCGCAAGGCACGCTGGGCAACGTTCCAAACGCCAATCGATCCGTCCTCGCACCCGGTCAGGGCGATCTGGCCGCCGTCGCCGACGCACATCGTGCCGATGGAGCGGTCTTCCTCGATCGGGGGTCTGTCCTCCGGGTGCAGGAGAGACTGTACTTCAAAGGCCTCCTTCTCGTAGACGCAGACGTACTGGCCATTGCGGCTCGAGTGAGAGCCGCGTGTCGAGAGCCTCACTTGCCGCTGAAGCTTGCCCGACGGCGAACGGAGGAACGCGCCCAACTGCCCGGACGTCAGCACGGTCTGGCCGCCGGGAAGCACGGCGACGTGCCTGACGTAGGCTTCGACGTCCGCGCTGGAGAGGCGAGCCCGGCGTTCGACGTCGTAGAGGTCGAGCGCCGTCGCGTCACCACTGGCCGCGCGCGCGATCGCGATGAAGCGGCCGTCGGGGGTCGTGGCAACTGCTATGGGATCCGTCTCGAGCGAGACCTGCCACTGCGGCGCAGGGGACCTTGAGCTCCACACTTGAAGGCTGCGGACAGGCTTGGCCAATGTGACCGCAATGACCTGACCGTCGTCGCTGCACGCGATTCCGGTGGCATGCTCGAAGGGTTGCCTGGGCGCTCGGTGGCCGCGAAGGTCGACGAGCTCGAGACGGTTACTTGGACCGCCGAGACCGAGCCCTGCGTCGACGCTCGCGGCCACACAGTGGAACTCCGGAAGTGCCCGAATCACGCGGCCGCGGCGGGCATCCCAGAGCTCGGTTCCGGCACGGTTCGACGTGACGGCGTGTTGGCCGCCGTTGCCAAGCGCGACGAACGAGACTCCGCCCTCGGAGGTGGGACGGCGGAGCTGCTTCAAGCGTCGCCCCGAGCGTATGTCCCAAAGGGCGATCTCACCCACCATGCTCCCGGTGAGCAGGTATTCGCCCATCGCGTCCGTCGCGATCGCGGAGAGGCCGAGCACCCCGCCGCCCTCGTCCACAAATCCTCGCGTCTGAATTTCCCGGCGAAGGACCCGGCGCTCGAGGTCCCAGATCTCGAACGTCGTCTGAGACGGGCCCACCGCGACGGCCACGCGGCCGTTCACGCTGACCGAGAGCAAGACTGTGTAGCCGATGGCGACTTCGCTCACCTCACGCTCGTTCGCCAGGTCGTAGAGGAGCAGGGTGTTGAACCGTCGGACGGCGACCGTGCCGCCGTCCCTCGAGAACGCGATGACGTGTCCTTTCAAGCGCTCTCGGTCGAGCTCGCGGCGCCGTCCGTGAGGAAGGTGCCACAGGACGGTGCCACGGGCCGCGACGGACCCCCCTGGGCTGAGGGCGATCGGTCCCAGTTCACCGCGCAACCGGAGGCCGTCCCTTTCGGACCAGGGGCCGGTCTCGAGCGTGCGCTCGCGCCGGCCGGTCTGCAGGTTCCAGGCGCAGATTTGGTTCGAGCCTTCTGTCAGTGCCCAGTAGCCATCCTCGCTCATGCGGGCCGCCCACACGGATCGTGAGTCGAACGCGTCCGACTCACGATCACCGTCAGCCGTCGGCTCCTTCGCCTCATACAGCATGCGCGGCCGCCGGTACGACCAGGTCCCCTGCGGTCGCGCCGGTCCCTCCAGGAGGAAACACGGGAGGCCTTCGTCGTGCAGGTAGCGCTCGGCCAGCGTGCAAGCCGGCCCGCCGGCGGCGCCGTTTCGAATGGTCGAGCGACCGTGCCCCTACCGCCGTGGGTCGTTCGGAACAATGGGGCGCAGGCGTCCACTGCGGCTGAGAGCTCCGCTACGGCCTGCGCGCCGCCACGCGCGTCGCAGCTCGCGGAAGGCTCAGTCGGGGATCGCCCGAAACGCCGGCGGAGCCACCCGCGGAGGTCGGGCTTCGAGCGAGGCGGTTCGGGCTTGGCCGAAAGTGCGGCGAAGTCGCTCAAGAGATCGTCCGTCTGCCTGGCGGCGACCTTGGCCTCCAGGAAATCGTGGTCGGCCAACGCGCTCTCCAGACGCTCGAAGGCCCCGGCCCGGGCCAGGTGCCAAGGCAGCACGTCGACCTTGCGACGATTGGGGCCGCCTTTCAGCCAGTTCGGCTGCGCAGCGAAGAGATCCGCGAGCATCGCGTGCCACGTCTCGACGGTACGGCCAAGGCTAGCGGGCGTCGGCGACAGATAACGTGCTGCGATGGCGCCGTGAAAGGCATCGTGGCGAATCGCAAATCGATCGGACCGACGGACCAGAAACTCCATGAGCTGCGCCACGACGCTGCCCACGACGTCCGTCAAGGGTGCAACGTCGGCTCCGATCGCGGAACCCACGATCGCGGTGATCTCCTGCACCGATAGACCCCGGCGGGACAGCGCAAGGGGCGTGAGGATGAGTGGCACGACTTGGGCCGGTAGGTCGAAGACCGCGGCGATCCGTTGCTCGAGCCGCTCGAGCACGACGTCGAACGCAGAACGCGGGTGCTCAGGAAGCCGCGACAACATCTGGTCAAGGTCATCGTGCGTCGCGAAGCGAAGCTCGGAGAGGACGGCGCGCAGAAGCAGAGGGTTCGCCGTCGGCGGGCTCGAGATGAGCCGGTCAAGTTGGTGGGCGTTGAGTTCCTTGAAGAAGTCCTCGAGGTAGAGCTGCACGAGCTGCGCGCGCTCGTCCGGCGTCTGCAGGGAATCGAGACGTTGGACGGAAAACTCTCCCGGCAGCAGGAATCGCTCGAAGCGATCGAGGTCCGTGACGCCCATCAGGAGGGCGACTCCTTGGGGCAAGCGGGCTGGCACCCAGTCGAGGGCGTCGGCGTCGTTCTCCAAGTTGTCGATGCCGTCGATGACGACGATCTTTCGGCGATCGGGTAACAGCTCCGAGACGATTCGCACCCACGAATCGCGCAACTCCTCGGGTCGTGTCGGGATCTTCGCGGTTGCAGCGGGGAGCGAGGCTGCCCGGTGCCTCGCACCCAGGTCCTCAATGACCGAAAGGAGCGTACGAGAGGCGTCGTCCGCTTTGTCTCCGACCCCCGCGAACCGGGTCACGACCACATCGGAGGGGTGCGCCAGCGCATGTCCGTGGGCCCATCGGCCGAGGAAGGCGCTCTTACCCACGCCGGCGCCGCCCGTGATCAGGATGGGGACCACTCCGCGCTTCTCCAGGTCGCGGTCGACCGATTCCAGCTCGGGCGTGCGACCGACGAACCGCTGGGCCGATTCGAGCGCAAAGGACGCGTGGCGTGCCCAGTCCGGGTCGACTGCCGACAGCGATCGCTCCCCGACCCGATGGTCGTGGGCCGTGAACGCCTGGGCGAGCGCCGCGATGAGGTCGTCGGCCACACGCAGACCGAAGGAGCCGGTGCCACAGCGCAGGTTTCCGAACCTTGGACCCCCACGTTCGGCACGACACGTCGCCTGGTACTGGCGAACCGAATCGGGGATCATTCCCTGCTGGATGCGCTGGCGAAGCGCGGCGATGCCACGCGCACGGTGTGCCTGCGGCCAGCGGCCGTCGGGAGCGTCCAGGACCGGTTCAATCGTGGCCGCATCCATGTGGCGAGCGGCCAGCGCGCGTTCGTCCGGCGAGAGCTCATCGAGCCACGCCGGGTCTCGCAGGTAGAAGAGCGCGGTGCGATTCGAGGATTCACCGGCACCGGCGTCGTTCGACCACAAGGCAGGGCAGGCCTGGCGAATCTCGAGCTCCGTCAGCGAGACCCCCCCGGCGAGCAATTCCCGCAGACCGGGGCGCTGCAGCAGCGTGGCCTTCGAGATTGACTCGAGCGGGGGGATGAATCCGTACCGGCTACCGATGAGCGCGATGAAGACACTGCACTGATCGACGGAGGAGAGGCATTTGTCGACGAGAGCACCGCTCGCGGCGGCGTTGTCCGGAATGCCCCACCGGAGGTCCACCTCGCGCAACAAGAGCCGGCGAGCCAAGCACCACTCCCGGACCACCGGAAAGACCTGGGCCGCCAGGACTTCGCGCTCGGCCTCCATGTCCTTGAAAGTGCTCGAGACGAAGACACGCACCGTTTCCCAGTCGGGACCTCCGAGCGCGAAGGGGTCCCTTTTCGAAGAAACACGCGGGCTGCGATCTTTCTTTGCCATCGTTCGCGACAGTAACCTGGACGGAATTTCATCGCCGGGCTTGATTTGCTCCTCGTCAAACCAACACGCTGGTCTAGTGCGACATCTCGCGTGAAACGCATGGGATCTTACGTGCTACGCGCGTCCGGGATTCGGACAGTGGCCGTCCGCGCGGACACTCGCCGCCTGCCGCGATCTCACCGGATCAACCTGGGAGGGGTAATCGGGTGAGAAGCTGACGGTACCTACCAACTTCATTCCGGCGCGGCTTCTAGCACGCGGAAAACGGTGGATCGGATCCGCGCGGAGGCAAGAGCCAAGACCTTTGCGCGCCGCCGGACAGCATTTGTCACACAAACCTGCTGGCAATACGTCCGGCCCCGTGGCTTATCATCCACGCGCCGGCCGCGAGCAGCGACCAGGGGGGGCGACCGGAGGTGGCAGGACAACGAAAGGGGAAATCCAATGGCGGAGATCATCGGGGCCAGGGCAGACGCGGGACGGATTGAGGATCATGTGAGACGGTCGTTGCGCGCGGCGCTCGCGCGCGGAGGAGATATCGCGACGGCGGCGCAGAATCGATTGGCGCCCGCGGTGACGAGCATCGACGCCGCCGCCGCGCTGGCGAAGACAACCGAAGAGGCCGAAGCGACCGCGTGGGCGGCGTTGACCGCCGAGGACGCGAAGGCCGACAGCGGTATCGGCGCCGTCCGCGACGCCATGTGGAACGCGCTCGGGCGCCCGCGCACGAGCCCGCTCATGGACCAAGTCTTCCCCGGCGGCGTCAGCACATACACATCGGGCGACCCGCGCGGCCAGCCGATCCTGATGCAGATCTTGCGGTCGCGCATCCTGGCCGCGTCCGCGCCGCAATGGACCCAGCCCCTGCGCGAAGGCTGGGCCGCGGAGATCGATGCCTTGCTCGCGCCGTACACCGCCGCCGTGGAAGCGCACCGGCCGATCGAGGCGTCCTCGACGGTCGCCGCGGCCGGATTGCGCGCCGCCATCCGAACGGCGCAGGCGCGTCTGTCGGCGTTCAAGCGCGACCTCCTGAGCCTCGGGCTGACGCAGTCACAGATCCACGAGATCATCCCGGACGCGTCGGCGGGCAGCGGGACGTCAGGGGCGTCACCGGGGAACGGCGCGGGGGCGACTCCGGCGTCTCCGGCGGGGGGCGCGAGCGCTTAGGGCGGGGCGCGAGAGATAACAGTTTCGCTGGGTTACGGCTGGGATCGGCGGTGGAACCGATCCCGGCCGGGTTCACCCGGCGGTAATCGCCGCCGAACCTTCGAAGAACGAGTACGGTCGCCGCGCGTGGCGGGCGAAGGGTCGGCGGCGGTGCAACGGCGGCGCGCGGCGGACGGCGAAGGTTCGGCGGGTGAATGCCGGTGGCGCGGGGGAGCCGCGAAGGTTCGGTGGCGCGCTGACGCCGACTGATACACGCGAGTGGACGTTGGGCGCGTTGATGTAAATCACGGGCAGCGCTTGCGACGGCTCGCGCGCCGCGCGCGGCGGGTGGACGAGGATCGCGAAGGTTCACACGAGGAGTGCACTTGCCGCGGAGCGCGCGCGAAGATTCGACGATCGATCGCGCCTGGCCGGCGAGGGGGGAGATCGGTTGCGGACGTAAGGGTCGGTAGAATCGCACCATGACGAAGCAGCAAGTTCTTGACGAGGTTCGTCGTCTCGGACACGACGAGCAAGTCGAGGTGCTCGAGTATCTCGCGGAGCTGGTCGCCCCTCCCCTCACCGCGTAAGAGCAGCGCGGGATTGCCGAGGCGATCGACGAGGCCGAGCGCGGGAACTCGGAGATGGGCCTGAAAAATTCAGGTCACACCGCGGCGGTCGTACCGGTGAGTAAGGTTCATCGATCAACTCGAGCGCGGAATCGTTGCCCTGGCATCGCACGAATACGAAGGTCCCGAAGTCACCATAGCCCACCCGCCAACGCTCCAAGGTTGACTTCGATCCGCCCCGTTCGCCCAGTTGGCATGACACGTGTCGCCG
>Ga0265342_10004016_pt1 | contig 11753 bp, 8 predicted proteins | sample 4CB327metaG_FD_203125 | JGI IMG/M metagenome (GOLD analysis project Ga0265342, IMG submission 203125) | Rhizosphere microbial communities from Carex aquatilis grown in University of Washington, Seatle, WA, United States - 4-CB3-27 metaG | ecosystem: Host-associated > Plants > Roots > Rhizosphere...
CATCTCCAGGAGTATCTTGCGAACCTCTGGATCTTCCTCGATGACGAGAACGCGCCCCATACTGAGAGTCGTCTTTCTGTAACGAGAGTTTAGCACGCCAATAGCTGAATGAACTTTGATCTGGAGCAAAAAAGCCGCCCGCTTTCGGGCGGCCGCTGGCAGGCGAGCTGCGCTGCGATTCGGCGGCGGATCGGCGATTTGGTGAGAGGAAGAACCGCGGCGCACACGGCATGGGAAAGCGCAAAGCCGCGGCCGCTCGCTGGTGGGAGATTACAGCCGAAGGAGGATCGCGCTACTTCGTCCCGCGGACCAGGACGTCGTCAAAGATGAACTTCCGGTCCTGAGAATACCAGACGACCTCTAAGGAATCGGCCCGGTTCGGCAGGCGGATCAGCTCGATGCTGCCCTTCATGCCGTCGCTGGCAGCCCAGGGAAAGCGCATGTTCCCGGCGTGCGCGGGTCCCTGGAAGTTGAATCGAACGTCCGGTTTCATCCCGCTCGATTTGGGCGTTCGGTACCGGCCGGCAAGACTGCCCTGAATCACGCCGCCGTTCTCGGAGAGTGATAGCGCCACCGATTCCGGAGGGAAGGGCGATCCCGAAGGCGACGTCCGCCCAAACGTCCAGTGACCGGAAACAGACGGCGCCGCGACCGCGGGCCGAGTCGCCGGTTCCACTCTCGCGGGAGGCGCGACCGTATTCAAGGGTGGCGTGGGCCTGCTTTCGGGCGGTTTCGCGATGGGCTCCGCGCTGGCCGGGGCCGCAACGTTGCCCGCCTGCGGCGCGGGCCTGCTCGTTGCCGGATTCGATGGGGTGGGAGGCGGAGGTTGAACTGCCTGGGCTACCTGCCTGCTGACCGGAGTCGGAGACGGCGCCGCCGGCGCGGGTGGCGGCTGCGTCCTCCCCCGCACGGTGGCAGCAATTGTATTGGAAGGCGGCGGCTGATTCCTGGCGGCAGCAGTCCCCGGGCGAGGCGTGGACGATGGGCGTGGAGGCGTGGGTGATGGGCGTGGAGCCTTGGCCTGCACGGGCGCTCGGGTGCTGGCAGGGACCGCCAACTTCGGGGGCGGCGTCGCTGCGGGCGGCGACGGCTTTGCGACCGGAGGTTGCGCCGCTGCGACGCGGGATGCCGGAGCAGGCGCGCCCTGGGTAGCCTGAGGTGCAGGACTCTGCCGGGCTTGTTCCAGCTCCCGAAGCGCCTGAATCTCGGCCACGTGGCCACGCGCCGATTCGGGCGTTTTCTCCGGTGCGGCAGGTTGCTGTGCGACCGCTTGGCCCGGCACCGCGCGGCCGGATCCCATGTCGCCGACATACGCCCATCGCTGATGCACCTCGGAGCCATCCTGCAGCGTCACCGAGATGCGGACGGTCACGACCTCGGAACGCCGCGCGTAACTGATTGAGCCCCCTCGCAGGAACTCCGCATCCACCGGGAAGATATGGCTGCGGGACCCCTCGCTGATCTCAAGGGTCCCGCTCCGAGCCTGACGCAAGGCAGGCGAGTTCCCATTCCACTGGATCTCGAGCAGTCCGTTCCGGTCCGTGGCGTGCAGTTCGAGACCGGCCAGCGCTGGCGCCGGCCGCTGCGGCCGCCAGTGGAGCCAGCCCGCCGAGGCGGCAAGCGCCAGGAAAAGGACTGCGGCCACAGGCCAGCGCCAGCCCCTTCTCCACACGGGCTTCGGCGCGGCCGCGACGTCGGGCTCCGGCGTCACCAGAGCCATGGCCTCCGGCGCCGCCATGATCGGTTCCGGCGACACCGCGGCCGTGGGTTCCGGCTCCACCACGGCGATCCGATTGCGGTGGGGGCCGGTCCGCGGCGCGGCAGCGGCGCCCGTGGCCGTCGGCGCGCGTTCATTCCGAACGGTGGCGGCCAGCACCAACGAGACCTCGGCGCCTGGCTCGGAGCGGCGCATGGCGCCGTCCGCCCTTTTTACGAATAGGCCCACCACGGTGGGCCTCATGGCAGTGGGTTTCAGGACGAGCGCCACCTGCCACGGCTTCGGGAAGAACCTGTCGTGAATCTCGCTGTCCGCGTCGGTAAACGAAATCTCGCTGCGAGTGTGGGAATGGTACCAACCGACCACGGCCATTCCCGCGAAATCCGGTTCGCGCGCCGGCGCCTGCAGCAGGGCCGCCAGATGCGAGTAATCCGTTACGGAGAGCTTGAAGGAAGGACCGTAGGCGTGCTCGCACACCAAGGGGCGAGCCGCCTGGATCAGGATCCGCGAGCCGTCGTAAGAGCCATACAGGGCACCGCCCACCTCCGCGCCGCCGTGCGGCACGGAGTAGAACCCTTGTTCAACATCCGCGAATATCTGTTGGAGGACGGCGGGCGCGCACTCAATCGCCAAGCGGGGGTTGGACCCTCCGTGCAACTGAGCCTCGTTCAGGTTGAGCTCCATCCGGCACTGCCAAAGCGGCCCGAGGCCGCTCCCCTTCTAACGGTGCGGCAAGGCACACCAATCAGTCTCCGGTGAACGCTGCCATGACGCGACTCTGCACTGGGTTGGTACCGACAGTGTGGCCGGCCAGGGCCAGAAACTTCTGGTTATTGTAGCGCACATCCGTGTAGTCGGAGACTGCGTTCCGCTCAAAAGAGTCGCGCAACGCCGCGATCCCTTCATCAAGCCCCAGAATACACCGAAAGCCAAGCCGGTCGTGGATTCTGCGGAATGAGACCCGGTAGTTCCGGCGGTCCGGGTTGTCGACGTTCAGGATGCGGGCCTCGGGGAAGACCCTGCGAATCTTCTCTGCGACCTCGGTCAGAGTGTGATTCAAGCGGGAATCGCCCAGGTTGAAGGTTTCGGCGCTGACCAGCGCGAGGGGAGCCTTCAGGGTCAGCAGGATGCCATCCGCGACGTCCCGGACATGGATGAACGGGCGCCACTGCCCGCCGTTGTAGATTGTGATGAGCCGGCGGTGGTACGCCTCGGCCGCCAGCAGATTGACCACCAGATCGAATCGCGGCCGGTACCCATCTCCGAACACCGTCGCCAGCCGCAGGACCACCGGATGAAAACTGTCCGTGCGCGCCTCGATCAGCACTTTTTCCGAATCCACTTTCGTCTGGGCATACAACGAGATCGGGTTGAGGGCCGAATGCTCGTCCGCGAGGTGATCGCTGGCCCCGTAGACGCTGCAACTGGAGGCGAAGACGAAACGCTCGACGCCGTTGCCCTTCGCGATCTCGATCATCATCCGGGTGGCGGCATAATTCACTTCAAGAGCCGTGTGCCGGTCCTGCTCGCAGGCCCCGTCGCCGACGATCGCCGCCAGGTGGACCACGGATTTCACTCCGCGCATGGCGCTCACGACGCTCTGGATGTCGCGGCAGTCTCCTGCCATCAGCTCAAAGCCAGGGTGATTGAGCAAGCCGCGGATCGCGAAGTCGCCGTACACCAGGCTATCGAGCACCCGGACCGTCTCGCCCGCCTCCAGCAGCTTGCGGCACAGGATGGATCCGATGTACCCGGCTCCTCCCACAACCAGGACCGGCATCTGCCTCGAGAACGCGCGCGCGCCGGCCGCAGGCTCCAGGGCGGCATCGAGAAGCGAGGTTTTCAGCCACCGAGCCGCTACCGTCCCGCAACTGACCAGGATGCCGAAAACCAGGACCGAACTTCGAGGCATGATTTCGGTCCGGCAAAGCAGGAAGTTGAGAAACAGGAACAGGAGAATGGCCGTCCCCGACCCCCGCAGCACCACCAGCGACTTGTAGCGGCCCACGTAGGCTCGCGACCGCGTGTACAAACCGTTGAACAGGAACACCAGCGGGAAGATCAGCGACAGCGGCAGGAATCGTACTGCGTAGTAGCTCTCGAGAGTCCGTATGAGCGTGATCGTTTCGGCCCAATCGAGCTGGGTGGTTTGCCAGAGGAAGGTTCCGATGAGTGACACCACCGCGCAGGCCTGGACGATAGCCAGATCGGCCAGCATCCGCGGGAGAGCCTGCTTCTTGTCGAAATTATCGAGGCATTCGAGCATGTTGGGCCACGCTCCGGATGGTTCGGGCCGGGGGGCGATCCGCCGGCGACCACTCCCTTGCGGTCGTGGCTCAGAACCCCCAACAGAGCCGCGACCGCAAGGGAGCGGATGCGCAAACATTTATGGCTCTCCGTTTTAGCTCACGCCCGGGCTTGTGCGGCACAGCTCCGGCATCGCTTCCCTGACCGCCAGGGCGATCCTGGCGACCGTCTCCAGCGGAAGGTCGTGATAGATGGGCAGGCTCAGGATTCCGTCCGCAAGCAGCTCGGTCCGCCGCAGGCTACCCCGTACCGCTGCGGAGAAGGTCCGATAGAGTCCCTGCTGGTGCACGGCGGGGGAGAAGTAGGCCCTGGTCTCGATGTTCCGCGCCAGAAGCTCGGCACGCAGCTCATCGCGCGAAATCCCGCAGGCGCCGGCGTCGATGTGGACGGAGTAGTCTTTGTAGCTGCTGACATTGCCGGGCCGCACAACCTGGAACCCGACTCCCCTCATCGAGCCGAGCAGTCTGGCATACTCCGCCGCGATGAGGTTGTGACGCTCCACCTTGGCGTCCACCATCCCGAGGCCGGCCAGACCCAGAGCCGCGTTGAACTCGGTCATGCGCGAGTTCAAGCCGAGCAGCTCTGGGTCATAATTGCCCGCGTCGCCGTAGTTGCGTCCCGCGCGGACGCGTTTTGCGAGGGCCGCGTCGTTGGTCGTCACCAGTCCGCCTTCTCCAGCGACAAGCAGCTTGGTCGGGGAGAGCGAGAAGACCTCGGCGTCGCCGAACTGGCCGACCGGCCGTCCCTGGAATTCGCTCCCGAACGCGTGCGCGGCATCGAAAATGAGCTTCAGCCCGTTGCGGGACGCAACCTCGCTCAGTGGTTCGACTTCGCACGGATTACCGTAGAGGTGCACTCCCAGAATCGCGGCCGTGCGCGAAGTGATCTTCCGCTCGGCGTCCTCCGGGGAGATGGTCCACGTCTCGGGGTCGCAATCGGCGAAGACGGGACGGAGGCGGCTCCAAAGCGCCGAGTGCGCCGTCGCGAAAAAGGTGAAGCTCGGAAGGATCACCTCCCCTTCGAGTCCCAGCGCTTTGAAAACCAGCATCAGCCCGCAGGTGCAACTGGAGACCGCAACGCAATGCCTGACGCCGAGCCGTTCGGCTACCGCGGCTTCGAACCGGGCGACGAGGCGTGAATTGGTGATCATTCCCTGACGGTAGGCCGGCGCATAGAAGGCCAGAACCTCTTCGAGGGGCGGCAGCGTGGGCGCGATGAAGCGGAACGGTTCCAGAACGGTCCGGTCAAGAGTTGGGATCATTGGTTCTCCCCGTGGGGCAGGACTCCAGCCCTGCAGCGGGCGTCCACGCCCGCCTCCGTGCAAAGACAGCCAGACGTGGACGTCCGGCGCAGCTCTGGGGAGCCGCCCCACTACGGCTGCACTGCGGCGTCGAGATGAGTCGCGACGCGGCACGCATGAGTGCGTGCGCCACAAAGCACTGCCTCGTTTGGGCGTTCCATAAGACGTTACGCACAGCGCACCACGGAACCGAGATATGGCTCGCCAGGCTCCCTGGCGCGAATGACTCGCGCGGGCGTACCGTACGCCACCACTCTGGGCGGCATGTTCTCGAACACCGTCGCGCCCGCGCCGATCACGGTGTGCTCGCCGATCTCCACGCGGTGAATGATGTTGGCGCCCTGGCAGACCGCGGCGAACGCGCCGATGACCACGTTGCCGCCTGTCACGGCGTTGGGCAGCAGGCCTGAGAAGTCTCCCATCACGCTGCCGTGGTCCAAAGAGGCATTGGTGTTGACCACGCAGAACGCCCCCACGCGCGCGTTCGGGTTGATGACTGCGCCGGCCATGACCACGCTGCCCCGGCCGATCGTCGCGTTCCGGCCGATCTGCGCCGACGGGTGAACGGTGGTGACGAAGGCGAAATCCGGGAGCAGGGCAGTCAGCGCATTCACCACGCGATGGCGGGTCCAGTTGTCCCCGATCGCGACGATGCCGCCGGCGATTTCGCGTTCCCGAACGATGCCGGGCAGGTCCGATTCCGTTCCCAGGATGTCGTACCCCATCACCTGCCCCTTCGCCGAGCGGTCGATCAGGCCCGCGATGCGGTAGATGCCTTGCTTTTCCAGGATGTCGATCACAACCTCTGCATGCCCGGAAGCGCCGACCACGACGATGTCTTTCATCGCGCCGCGTCTCCCTGCGCCTGCGGGCCCAGGTATTCGGGCATGGTGACGTGTCCCGGCTGGCTGATCCCAGTCCGATCCCGGCCGAGCACCTTGCCCAGCGTGGCCGCCAGGATTCGGAGGTCGAGAGCGAGGCTGCGGTTCTCCACGTACCACACGTCCAGCTCGAACTTCTGCTCCCAGGTGAGCTCGTTTCGCCCGTGGATCTGGGCCCATCCCGTCAAGCCGGGGCTGACCTCGAGTCGGCGCCGCTGCTCGGGAGTATACCGGGCGACGTATTTGGCGAAGAGCGGCCGCGGTCCCACCAGGCTCATCTCGCCCTTCAGGACGTTCCAGAGCTGCGGCAACTCGTCGAGGCTGGTTCTCCTGAGGAACCGCCCCAGCCGGGTGAGGCGCTCCGAATCCGGCAGCAACGCGCCGGCGCTGTCTATGGCGTCCGCCATGGTGCGGAACTTGTACAGGAGGAATGGCTGTCCGCCGCGCCCGGCGCGGGGCTGCCGGAACAGCACGGGCCGACCCATGCGGAGAAGGATCGCGATAGAGGCCGCGGCCAGGAGCGGCGCCGAGACCACCAAGCCGGCGATGGCGCCGCAAACATCGACCAGCCGCTTCCGGAAGCCGCCGAGGCTCCGGCTATCGCCGAGCAGCCGCCGGTATTCGCTCAACACGTTCCCGAGGACGATTTCCTCGGAGAATTTCACTCGGACGAACTCGCGGGCCGCTCTGCCCATTTCCTTTCCGAGGTGGGGTTCATGCAGCAGCCGCGCGATCGCGCGCCAGAGTGCATCCACGGAGTGCGCCTCCACCAGAAGGCCGGTCACGCCGTCCCGTACGGCGTCGGTGCATCCGGGGACCCGCGTCGCAACCAGCGGGACCTCCATGGCGGCGCATTCGAGCGCCACCGTAGGTAGCCCCTCGCGGTAGGTGGGGAGCACGCAGACGTCCAGAGCCGCATAGACGGGAGGCATGTCGGCGACAAAGCCGTCCGTGAAGTGCACGCGCGGGTCGTTTTGCAGGCGCTCGCGAACTTCCGCCGGAACCGGGTCCTGCGGCTCGAACTCGCCGCAACAGAGCAGGTGCAGATTCGGGAACTCCTCCCGCAGCCGTTGCCAGGCGGCGGCCAGTTCCCCAATGCCCTTGTCGCGGACCAGCCGGCCGACGAAACCGAGCAGCAGCGCGTCTGCTGGAATTCCGTGCTGCGCGCGGACTCGGGCGCGGTCCGCCGGATCGCAGGCGGCTGGATCGAACCGATTGAGATTGACTCCGGAACAGGAACCGTATCCCAGGGTTCGGACTTTCGGTTCGGGACAGATGCCCAAGTCGACGACGACCCGCCGCACCGATTCGCTGACGCAATTCACGCTGGTGGCCAGCCGGCACGCCAGGGTTTCCGCTAGCCGCAAGACGTGGAACTGCCAGCCCGTGCGGGTCATGAGGGGCAACCCGTGGATCGTGTAGATGCGGATCTTCACCAGCGCCAAACGCGCCGCGATCATGCCCAGCAAGCCGGCCTTCGGAGTATGCGCGTGGACAATGGCCGGCCTGTACCGGCGGATGAGCCGCCACAACCGCCATACCGCGGGCAGGTCGCTAAGCGGGCTGATCTGCCGCTTCATTCCGACCGCATGAACGGGCACGCCGGCCCAAGCGCGGAACTCGTCCAGTTTCCTTCCTGGCGAGCTGACAGCCACGGTCTCGAATCCCTGCTCGCCGAGGAACCGGGTCATGTTCCGGAAAAAGGACCACAGCGCCAAAGGGGATGTGGTGATGCGGAGGACGCGGACGCGCCCGGCCTGTCCCCTGTTCTCATCCATTGGCTGCCCTCTCGAGAACATTGCAGAACTCCTGCGCTCTGGCCTGGAGCGAGTAGCGCTCCTCCACTCTCCGCCGGCCGGCGCGGCCGACTCGGGCCCGCAGCGCCGCGTCTACGGCGAGGCGCTCGATGACTTCCACGTAGTCCTCGTCCCCGGCCGCGAGGAATCCGTCTACGCCATGCCGGATAATCTCTGTGTTGGCGCCCAGCTTCGCGCCGACCGCGGGCACTCCACAGGCCATGTACTGAATCAACTTCAGGCCGCATTTGCCCTCGGCAAACGGCTCCTGGGCAAGCGGCATCACGCCGATGTCGAAGGTGCGAATGATCCCGGCTTCCGTTGCCTCGCTCCACGGAACGCTCTCGACCAACACGCCCGGGATTGAGAAGCCAGCCGGTGTGCCGACGCATCGCACCACAACCGCGCGGTCCCGTGCCACCCGTCGGAGAGTTCCAGCCAACGTGGAGAGGTACCGTGCCGTGACGGGTGTGCCAACCCATCCGATCACGAGGCCCTGCTCGTCGTGGCATTCGTAGTCCTCTCTCGGGCTGTAACGGGCGAGATCGACCACGGTCGGGATCACGGAAACGCGCTCGCTGTACCGGCTCGCGTACTGCGAGAGGAAGTCGTTCCCGACGATCACGGCGCGCGCCTGGCGCATCAGCGAGGCAATCTTGCCGCGCAGGAACGGCCTCCCGTCGTAGGGAATGAAAGCGGCATCATCGTAGTCGAGAACCAGGTTGCCCGCGGGCGCCAGCAACGAGGACTCCAGCCACGCCGGGATGTAGGGAAAGAGCTCGCACTGTACGTAAACCGCATCGAAGCTTCCGAGATCTCCCTTGCACAGATACGCCAGCCTCTTTCCGTACGCCCGGCACACTTCCACGAACGAGCGCTGGCCGCGGAGGTAGAGTTCCTGCAGGTAATGGTCCGGCAGGAGCGGCTGCCACTCCACATTCCAGCCCCGCGCGGCTAGGGAGGGCAGGTACTGCAGCGCGCGATACCGGCTGCTCGCTCCCTGCGCTCCGTATTTCGTCAGAAACAGCGCTCGCATCAGTTCCGGCTGACCGGCCCCTGCAACAGAGAGCCACCGAGAGCCCCGTAGGCCTCCACCGTGTGACTCATTTCGCGAAAAGAGAAATGCGCGCAAGCCCGCGCGAATCGCGCCAGTGGCTCAACCGCCAGGCTCGCGAGCAGCACCGAGAAGAAGCCGAGCGGGGAGAAGTGCTTCCTCGCATAAGCCAGGCGGCTCTCGAGCGAATAGAACAAACGCCGCCCCGGTACGGACCGGCTGCAGCCGCCCCCAATGTGGACCGCGGTTACATTGCTGAGGTAGTAAGCGGAGAATCCGCGCGCCCTTGCCCGCGCGCAGAAGTCGACTTCCTCGTAGTACATGAAGAAGCGCTCGTCGAATCCGTGCAACGAATCGTAGACCGGCCGCCGCACCAGGAAGAACGCCCCCATGATCTGTTCGGCGCAGCCGCTCCGCGCGAGTTCGTCGCCCGACAGGAAGCGCGGTGGGAACAGCCTTGGAAAGCACCGGTCAAGCCCGAACGACTGATACACCAGGTTGCCCGGACGAGGCAGACGCGCGCAGGAGGTGCTATCTGTTCCTTTCGCGTCGGTAAGCCGGATTCCGCAGATGCCAACGGCGCTGGCCTTCGGCCTCTCCATGAAGGCAATTGGCTCGGCAAGAGCGCCTGGCGACAGGCGGACATCTGGATTCAGGAACAGCACGTACTTGGCCGCTCCGCCGCTGGCCCCCTGGTTGCAGGCTCGTGCATAGCCCAGGTTCTCGGAATTGGGAAGCACCCTCAAAGGCAGCCGGCTTACGCGGCAGCAGTCGAGGGAATGGTCTATGGAGGCGTTATCGACCACGACGATCTGGCTTAGGACGAACCTGTCACTCTGCGCGACCATGATCGAGGCCAGGCAGTCCGCCAGCGCGGAACCCGAGTTCCAGTTCACGATAACGATGTCGAGCGCTGGTGTCATTTATCCGGCGGCGCATTCGACCGCGCCCATCTCCGTGTCCTTGCGACTTCGGTCGCGCGCCAGTAATGGCCAGCGATACACGGCCAAGGTGCATAGCACGGCCTGGATCCAATAGCTCAAGGCAACCAGGAAACCATCGGCAGCCGCACTCACCACCAGTGCGGCGACTGCGACGCCGAACAGAATGACCGCCTCGGGCCGTCCGCGGGTGGCTGCCTGGTAGAGCATCGTGATGACAAACCCGTGGAAACAGAGGAGCACGCCGATGCCTATCAAGCCAAAATCGGCGAGATACGAGGCGTAGATGGTGTAGATGTTCGTAGGCGCCGGGGTGGGTGCAAACGGCAAGATGATTGGCGGCACATCGACATCCATGCCAATGGTGTGCCCGAGTTTCAAGAAGAATCGAAAACTGAGCCACGGGGGCAACACACTTGCGTCATCCACTACGTCGTTGAACGCGACGAGTCCGCTCACCGTGTAATGGCGTAAACTCTCCAGCACTCCGCTGGCATTCTCCCCGAGACTTTTCAGAGGGTCCCCGCCCTTATTCAGCAAAACAGCCGGCACCGTAAAAACGATCGCCAGTAATACCGCTCCAACGCACCAGGATTTCCAGTGGATCCTGCCTGAGCGGATCCGAGACACCACCAAAACACCGAAGAGGGTCGTCATCGCACCGAGACGGGCAGCCGTTAAGAGGTGGTAGAGCAGAGTGATGGCGAGGATGAGCCCCGTTCGGATTCGTGCCTTGCGTGAGCCGTCATTCTGATAAACTGCAACCATCGCCATAAACGATGCCACTCCGAGTAGGTAGTTGAAGCTCCCGAGCGGACTATCGCCTGGCACATCCGAACTCGTTTGTTGTCTTACTCCCCGCCAGAAGTCGCTGTAAGTCGACGCAGCGTGGAGTTCCTGAAGCCTCTGCCAGTAAAACGGAAACGCGACCACAAGTACGACCGCACTCAGAATCAGGAAGCGGCCGGCCGCCCGATTCTGGGTTTCGGTGAGCGCTGGCGCAGGCGTTTCGGAAGGGTGGGAGAGCAACCTGAGCAGGCCTCCGAGGGTGAACGCCATCGCGCCCAGGACATAGATGGCCAGTGTCTTGAGCGACAGCGGGTAGAAGACATCTCCCGATAGCCACAGCACGATCAGCAAGACCGCCCACCAGGCCGAGTACAGCGCAGGCGGGTAGAACAGCGAGCGGCGAACGCGAAAGTTGACCGCGGCGAGAAGCGCCAGGAATATGCCAGCTGCCAAAGTCATCATGGCTTGAGGCTCACGACGTTCTCGCACCCGAGAAAACGGGCACGGCCAGCCTTGGCGCGACACTGAAGTTCCAGCGGCGCGCGAGCAGAAGCAGGGCGACGGCATCCACGAGCGCGCGGCCCGCCCAGGCCAGCGCCGCTCCGTCGATGCCGAAGCGCTGCGTGAAGTACCAGCAGGCCGCGAGAAAGACCGGCGCCTCGGCCAGGTGCAACTTCGCGGTGATGTCCGGCCTCGCGGCTGCCTGTATCAGCGCGAAGGGAATGCCCGCAAGCCCGTTGACGAACACTCCCATGCTCAGAATGGGCAGGACGTGGCAGGTGTTGTTCGCGAAAACCGGTCCGAGCCACAGTTTCAGCCCGAACTTGCCGAAAGCGGCCAGGGCCAGCGACAGAGGCAGGAGGATGAAGACCACCACCGCCAGCGACCGCCGATAGAGCGCACCGGCCGAGGCTCTGTCGCCGGCCAGCGCTCCGCTGAAAGCCGGAAACAGAACGCCTGCGAGGGCG
>Ga0265342_10004017_pt1 | contig 11751 bp, 5 predicted proteins | sample 4CB327metaG_FD_203125 | JGI IMG/M metagenome (GOLD analysis project Ga0265342, IMG submission 203125) | Rhizosphere microbial communities from Carex aquatilis grown in University of Washington, Seatle, WA, United States - 4-CB3-27 metaG | ecosystem: Host-associated > Plants > Roots > Rhizosphere...
ACTAAAATGTCGTGACTGTAGGCGCCAAAGTCGGTTGGTGCCTGCGCAATGCCCCAGGGACCATTCATCCACCAGCCCGACTGAAGCCGGAGAAGCAAACGGCCCGTTGGCGAGAACACATCAACATAGCCCAACCCGGACCCGTCTACCTCGTCGTGCTTTTCCGAGTCCTGCTTGGCGAACGCAACGTAGATATTTCCGCCAATATTCTGAACGTTGAACGGTGCAAATCCTCTGGGAAGGCGTTCGTCTCTGAACGAATCGCCGTCGAGATGAATGAGATGGAAGTTCGCGTCGTAGACGTTCACGTGCCCCTTGCGGAAGTCGGCGACATAGAGAAAATTGACTGGCCCCTGGCGCGGATCGTCGATGGTGGCGACCGCGAGGCCTTTGAACACGGACGCGCTCTTTGTATCCACGGTGATCACTGCACTGGTCGCGTTCACTCCGGGATTCCAGCCTGAAATCGTTCCGTCTTCGGTTACGAACATGAATAGGGCGGGTTTGCCTGCTGCCAGTTGAAAGCTGGTAGTGCCGTTGTAAATCTGGCCGCTGGGCGTTCCCGACCCACCGGCACCTCCTCCTGCAGGGACAGCGACTACAAGCGAAGCAGGCGTTCCCGTTCCGCCATAGAGCGTTGCGAGGCCTGGACCGTTATCCGAGATCCACCAGGGGCTACCGGAACTCCGGGCCATACCCCAGGGATTGACGAGGTTTGGATCAGTGGTTTGCGCTACTCCGGGCAAATCTGCAACCAGATTCGTCTGCTTGTAGTGCTGCGACGGCAATGCCTGCTGGGCGGGAAGGGCTATGGAGAGGGATAGAAGGCCAGCCGTTGCAATGCCGATGCTCTTTGCCAACGTAGGTGATGCGATGTTAACCATGGGACTCCTTCGCGACTGGTCCGAATTACTGGAACAGTTCGTTCGGGCGAAACGGGCTATTGCCGTTCAGCTCGAAGTCAACATAGGCCGAGCAGATTCCCTATTTGTCAGCCAATTGTCTTTTAGGTGTCATTTCTTTTAGATGATTCGAGAGAACTAGGAAAGATCTGGATGCATGGCCCCTGGGACACGGGCCGAAGAGATATGCTCAGGCGAAGCCGCTCGGTCCCATAGCTCGGATGATGGGTGTAAGGGCCGGAGACTCGGCCCCTTCTGTCCTCCAATTTTGGGCTTTTCTCGATTTATAGATGGGATTTGCCGATTCTCGACAACTCCGCGGAAACCGAGAATTCATAAATTCGCGTCGCGCGCCTTCGCCACATGATCACCGTCTAGAGAACCGCAAGCAAGAAAGTGCAATTGTCCTGATTGGTTGCGGCACTCGATCGACCTATGACTTAGGCGGGCGATGAATCTCTGCAGCCAGCGATTGAATTGCGGTAGAATCGCCAGCGCCGCGCCAGTCCTCGACTCGACGGGCCCGCGTTTACGAATTTATCCAACTTGGCCGTAGAACCGGCTTCTCGGACAAGTGATTCCGAAATCTACAACGGGTTTAGCGACCGGGGGAGTGAGGCTGAGTGCTAAGAGGTTGAGATGCTTCGATCACACATCGTCGCAGGAGCGCATTCCAACAAGTTGCACTTCAACTACCAGGGTGTGTTCGATCGAGCCTGACTGAATTTGCCCTTCGATGAATTCGGACGCGGAATTTGGTGCCAATCTCGGAGGTATTTCGTCAGGGACTCTTGTGCGCTTTGTTATATCTCAATATGGCGATATTTACAGGGCCGTTCTGCTTTCTATGGCGTCACCTTTCCCCTAGTTGATCGAGGGCATCGGCCCATGCTTGCATCATCGCAGCGCGAGGCTCGAGGTACTTTGCGTAGTTGTATGCTCCCGACACCTTGTCCTCCTTTGAGTGAGCGAGTTGCAACTCAATGTGCTCGTGATCAAAACCCTTCTCGTGAAGATAGGTTGAAGCGATTGACCTCCAACCGTGACCTGTCATGAGGCCTTTATATCCCATCCGCTCCAATCCCTTCAGGATCGTGTTGTTGCTCATATATCCAACGGCATCGGTCGCGGACGGGAACAATCTGCCGCTGTCGCCGGTGATGATACGGAGTCGCTTCAACATGGCGATCGACTGCTTGGATAGAGGAACGATGTGAGGTTTCTTCAAATCCGGTCTGCCCTTCATCCTCTCCTTCGGGATGCGCCAGAGCTTGTTCTTCCAATCGATCTCCGGCCACAGGCCTTCTATCAGCTCATTAGTTCGAAGGAAGGTGAGACTCAACAACTCCATGGCTATGCGTGTCAGAGCAGATCCGTTGTAGTCACGCATCTTTCGAAGCAAATCAGGCACCTTACTTATGGGAAGGCTCGCAAAGTGTTCTTCCACGACCTTGCTCAGGATCTTGTCCGGCCGAATGCCAGCGACGGGGTTCACTCCGTTCTGATCAAGAAAGCCGTTGTCCATCCCGAACTCATAAATCTGGTTTACGTTGTGTAAGGCGCGACGTGCGAGATCACGAGCGCCTCGCTCGTCAATCGCCTGGATGACCGACACCCATTCCATTCGTTTTACATCTTCAGGAGCCCTTTTGCCGACCTTGGGGATGATGTCGCGTTTCAACCTGGACTCCACGTCGTCGACATAATCTGACTTCTTGTCCCTTTTCCACCACGCAAACCACTTCCATGTCAGATTTTCGAATGTCAGCCCACTTGGTTTCTCGATCGCAGCTTCGAATTGCTCAGCCCTCTTCTTCTGCTCTTTCGTTTGCTTCCGCAGCGCCATAGGGTCGACACCGTTGGCAAGCAACTGCCTCGCTTGTGCATGGCGCGCTCGGGCATCAACGGGTGACACATCCGGATACAAACCGAAAGCCATCTGCTTCATCTTTCCTTCGAAGCGGTATCTCCATCGCCATAACTTCCCTCCCCCCGGGGTGACCAATAACGCAAGGCCGCCGCTGTCCGGAATGCGGTAAGGTCTCCTCTTAGGGATGGCCTTCTGACACTTGAGGTTGGATAATCCGGCTGCTTTCACCATTTCCTCGCTGTGGTCACTTTTTCTCTTTCTGTGGTCACTTTTCTCCTGCGTGGCGACGTCCCCTGTGGTCACTTTACGGGTCACGGGTCCGAAATGACCACAGAAATGCGGTGGTTGGGAGGTACTTCTCGACACACGATTTGTTCCTTGGCTTAGACATTACGCGGAGAAACTATCCCTTAAACTATTAATTCTAAAAGGCTAAAAGAGTCGATCAACGCCCATGGACGTCGAGATGGGTCGAGAAAGGTTGAGAAGGAAATTGGGTTATTGGCTGCCCCCCAGGGATTCGAACCCCGATAGGCTGCTCCAGAGGCAGCTGTCCTACCATTGAACGAGGGGGCAACATGCGAAAATCAGCAAATTCGCAGCCATGATGGACATGCTCACACAGGATGCATGAGCAGAATGGCCAACTTGACTATCATAAGGGGAATCCAGGGCACGGTCAATCTCATCTAGATGCGCCGATGTTATGTCTTTCAGAAGCAATTTGCGTCTAACTGAAACCTGATAGGGCCCGACAAACGCACTTTACTGCCCTGTTCCTCGGGATCGCGGCAATTGCCGTTCATTGCCGTCCGCTCCTTCGCAATACTCCTGACCGTTTCCGACGTTAGTGTAAAATCTCGGCAGACAATGGAGTTTGTCCTCAATTTCGCATGGGTCCTGCTCGCCGTGGTCTGCGCGTGTTTTTGGTTGCGCATGGAGCGCCGATCGGGACTGCAGCGCGGTTTGTCCGCCACTGCGCTGGTCATGCTTATCGTCATCCTTTTTCCAGTCATATCGGTTAGTGATGACCTGTGGGCCATGCAGAACCCCGCGGAGACAGACACATGCCTGCGCCGCGACCACGGCTCCACCTGCCCGCACTGCATTGTCCCTGCGACCGCAGCAATGCCAATCGCGATCTTCGCTGATGCAGCGGTCACTTCGACACGCATCGGCCTGCCGCAATCGCCGGCCACCCCAGCGGTCGACTGTCCCGCCTCTCGCAATATCCATAGCCGCCCTCCACCGCCTGCTTAAGCGCCCATTTTCATTTTCTCGTCCTTCTATCTGAAAACTTTATCTTCCTGTAATCGCCTTGCGCTCGACGGCGAAAGGATGCGTATGATTCTGAGATTCCCCTCAGGGACTGCCCTGTCGGCAGCCGTTCTTCTGTTTGTTGCCGCAGGTCCGTGTCCCGCCCAGCAAAGCCTCACCTGGGAGCAAGTGAAATCTAGATTCGAATCGGCAAACCCCGCGCTGAAAGCTGACGCCCTCAACGTCGACGAATCGCGCGCGGAGGAAATCACGGCATACCTTCGGCCCAACCCGCAATTCACACTCGCTGCCGATGGCACTCAGATCGCTCCCCACAACGGCGTTTGGAAACCCCTCGCTGGCACCGACTTGGTACCCACGTTGAGCTATTTACACGAGCGTGACCATAAGCGGGAACTCCGGCTTGAAAGCGCCAAGGAAGGCACTCAAATTGCCGCCTCTCAGCACATCGATCTGCAACGAACCCTCGAATTCACGCTGCGTACCGCGTTCGTCAACACACTGCAGGCAAAAGTCGTCCTCGATCTCGCCAAATCGGACCTGGAGTATTACGATCACATCATCGAAATCAGCCGCGATCGCTTCAAAGCCGGCGACATCGCCCAAATCGACCTCGATCGCATCGAGCTGATTCGCGTGCAATACGAAACCGAAATTCAAACAGCGACAGTCAATCTGCGTACGTCGAAAATCCAGCTTCAGCAGTTGTTAAATGACCGCACGCCCGTTGAGCAATTCGATGTCACCGGCCCTTTTGATTTTGCCGACACGCTCGAGCCTCTCGAGCACGTCCGCCAAATAGCCCTAGATGCGCGCCCTGATCTTCAGGCTGCGCTCCAGACGATTCAACAATCCCAGACCAATTACAAACTGGCTGTTGCCAACGGATCGACCGATCCAACCTTCAGTGGCTGGTACACCTACAATGCCTCGAACAATAACCCCAACGGCATCCAGACCGTCGGTGTGAGCGCGAACATTCCTCTCCGCATCTTCGATCGCAATCAGGGCGAGAAACAACGCACACTGATCGATATCGGCCGTAGCCAGCAGACCAGCGAATCCATACGCGCCCAGGTTTTCAGCGATGTCGACTCCGCCTATGCCCAGGTCGAGAGTGACGTTGCACTGCTCAAACCTTACAAAGAGAAATACAAGGATCAAGCCACGCGCGTGCGCGACACCGTCACCTATTCCTATCAGCATGGAGGCGCCTCGCTGGTCGATTTCCTAGTCGCGCAAAGCGACTACCGCGCGGTGCAGCAAGCTTACCTGCAACTCATCGGCTCCTATCTGACCGCCGCCGCGCAGCTCAACCTTGCTGCGGGACGTGAGGTGATTCAATGAGCACGCTCCGACTTAAGTCATCCCCCCTCATCCTGGCAGCGATCATCGCCTGCGCTTTTCTTGGCTTGATGATTCCCGGCTGCAAGGCCAAGGAGCAGGGAGACACCGCTCCACCGCCGTCGAAGGTAGTTCAGGTGACCGACATGAACCTGATCACCATCGACAACAACGATGTGCCCAAGTTCCCTCTCGCCACAGCAGGCCAGATGGAGGCTCCGGCGGAGCTCACCGTAACCGGCACGGTGTTTCCCGACATCGCGCGCGAAGTCCCGGTCATCTCGCTCGCCAACGGACGTGTGGTCGATATCAAGGCTCGTCTTGACGACAATGTGAAGAAGGGCCAACTGCTCTTCAGCGTACAAAGCCCCGACATCAGCACTGCATTTAACGGCTATTTGAAGGCCGTCAACGACGAACAACTCGCCAACAAGGCCTACGCGCGCGCCGACGATCTCTTCCAACATGGCGCGATTTCACAGGCGGTGCTTGATCAGGCCGAAGATGCGGAGAAAAATGCGAGGGCAGACCTTTCGGCTGCAGAGGAACAACTGAAAATTCTCGGCGTCGACAAGAATCATCCCAGCAGCGTCGTCAATGTGTATGCGCCCACTTCCGGCGTGATCATCTCTCAGAACGTAACCAATGCAGCCGCGGCGGGCGTCACTCTCTCCGGCTCGGCCACCGCCTTCACGGTCGCAGACCTCAGCTCCGTCTGGATCATTTGCGATGTCTATGAGAACGACATCCCAAAACTTCAGGTGGGTCAGGAGGCGCGAATCAAGCTGGAGGCCTATCCCGACCGCCCGCTGACTGGGCGCATCAGCGATGTCGGCCCAGTTCTTGACCCAACAACTCGCGCCGCGAAAGTTCGCATCCAGGTCCCCAACCCGGGCATTCTTCGTCTCGGCATGTTCGTCACCGCCACCTTCTCGAGTCTGAAGAAAGCAACCTTCACAGTCGTTCCGGCGGACGCCGTCTTACACCTGCACGATCGCGATTGGGTTTACATCCCTGCGGGCGGCAATCAATTCCGGCGCACCGAGGTGCGCGCCGGCAACATGCTCCCGGGAAATCGCCAGCAGATACTCTCCGGACTTCAACCCGGTCAACAAGTCGTGACCAACGCTCTTCTTCTCGAAACCGCGGGGAACCAGTAGGATGATTCGCGCATTCGTTGATTTCGCGCTGAGAACCGCTGGCTCGTCCTCGGCGGCGTGGCGGTTCTTACAGCATGGGGCGTCGTCTCCTTTCGCAATCTTCCCATCGAAGCCTATCCCGACGTCGCCAATAACTACGTCCAGATCATTACTCAATGGCCCGGTCGCAGCGCCGAGGAGATCGAGCGCCAGGTTACAGTGCCGGTCGAGATTCAAATGGCCGGCATTCCCCACCTCACGCATCTCCGCTCTACCACACTGGCTGGACTCTCCAGCTTGATGCTGATCTTCGACGACAACTCCTCGAGCGACGTTAACCGCGAACACGTGCTCGAGCGCCTCAACCAGGTGAACTTACCCGCCGGCCTCATTCCGCAAATGGGCACGGATTGGAGCCCCGTCGGCCAGATCTATTGGTACACCGTCGAAAGCTCTAACCCGGCCTATGACGTCATGGAGACAAAGTCCCTCGAAGATTGGCTGCTCGAAAAGTCGTTCAAGGGTGTCAATGGAGTCGTAGACGTCTCCAGCTTTGGCGGGCCCACGAAGGAATACCAGATCAACCTCGATCCCGAAAAGCTCGTTTCCTATGGCCTCTCCATCAGCCAGGTTGAGCAGCAAATCGCCAACAACAACACCAATGGCGGCGGCAGCTTTATTGAGCAAGGCACTCAACAAATCAATGTGCAATCGCTCGGTCTTTATACCGGTGTGCACGACATTGAAAACACAGTCGTCAAAACTGCGAACGGCGCGCCCATCCGCATTCGCGACATTGCAACCGTTGCGCAAGGTCCGAAGATTCGCCTCGGGCAAATTGGCCGCTCCACTCACCTTTCCAACGGCACCATCGTCGACAACCCCGACACCGTCGAGGGCATTGTGCTTCTGCAAAAGGGTGACGATTCCGACCCGGTTCTGCAGGGTATTCACGAAGAGGTGCAAAAACTCAACTCCGGCATACTTCCCAAGGGCGTGAAGATTGTTCCCTTCCTCGATCGCTCCGACCTGGTCAAATACACCGTGAGCACGGTCGAGAGTAACCTCACCGCCGGCATGATCCTGGTTTCGATCATCCTCTTTCTCTTTCTTGGCAACGTTCGCGGCGCCATCATCGTTGCCCTTACCATTCCTTTCGCTTTGATGTTTGCCGCCATCTGCCTTGACCTGAGTCATATTCCCGCCAACCTGCTCTCGCTGGGCGCTCTTGACTTCGGCATGGTCGTCGACGGAACCGTTGTGATGATCGAGAACATGGTGCGGCACCTCGCCCATCCTGACGACACGCGCACGCCAGCGCAGAAAATTCGTGAAGCCGCACATGAAGTGCTGCGCCCGGTCTTCTTTGCCCGCGGCATCATCATCACTTCGTATTTGCCGATCTTCACTCTGCAGGCGGTGGAAGGACGCCTCTTCAAACCCATGGCGTGGACCGTCAGCTTTGCCCTGATTGGTGCCCTCATCTTTGCCATTCTTGTTGCCCCCGTTGCGGCCAGCTTTCTGTTTCGCAACGGTGCGAAAGAATGGCAAAACCCGATCATGGCGTGGCTCATTCGCCACTATCGCACCGCCGTGCGAGCCGCCATCGTGCACCGTAATATCACCTTCGGCATCTCGGCCGCTCTATTCGTCATTGCCCTCTATCTCACCTTCGGCGGCCCAGTTGGCTCTGAGTTCTTGCCTCATCTCGATGAGGGTTCCATCTGGGTGCGCGGCACTCTGCCTCCCAGCGAAGGTCCCACGGCCAGCATCGACTTCACCAACAAGGCACGCGTTGTGATGGCGTCGTTTCCAGAAGTAACTGAGGTCATCAGCCAAACCGGCCGACCCGATGACGGCACCGATACTGCGGGCTTCTTCAACACGGAATACTTTGTCGATCTGAAGCCGAAGAACGAATGGCGCCCCGTCTTCCATCAAGACAAGGAAGCGCTAATCGCCGCGATTGACAAAGAGCTCTCTAAGTTTCCCGGTGTCATCTGGAACTATTCTCAGCCCATCTCCGACAACATGGAGGAGGCCGTCTCCGGAGTCAAGGGCGAACTCGCGGTGAAGTTATATGGGGACAATCTCCGCACTCTCGAACACACGGCTGAAATCATTCAAAGCCAAATGGCATCCGTGCCCGGCGTTGCCGATCTTGGCATCTTCCGCATCGTCGGTCAGCCCAATCTCAACTTCACCGTGGACCGCGACGCGGCCGCACGGTGGGGCATCAACGTTGCAGACATCCAGGACGCAATGCAGACAGCCGCAGGCGCCAACACGGTGACGCAGGTGCAGCAGGGCGAAGCTCGATACGACGTAACTCTTCGCTACCAGAAGACCTATCGCGATACGCGCGAGGCCATCGAAAATATACGGCTGCTTGCGCCGTCAGGCGAACGAGTTTCTCTGGCGCAGCTCACCCATGTCTCGACCGATGACGGCGCCGAGGCCATCAATCGCGAAGGAGGGCAACGCTACATCGCAATCAAATTCTCGGTAGAGGGCCGCGACCTTGGCTCGACCGTGAAAGAAGCCATCAGCCGCGTCGACAACAACGTCAAACTCCCTGCTGGCTACCACGTGGAGTGGGCCGGTGAATACGCTAGCCAACAACGCGCCAACAAGCGCATGGCACTCGTTATCCCCATTACCGTTCTCGCGATATTCCTCATCCTTTACACGATGTTCCGCTCGGTGAAGTGGGCCATGCTGATCCTTGTCTCTGTAGTCATGGCATCAATCGGCGGCCCGCTTGCACTCTTCCTGACCGACACGAATTTCTCCGTCTCATCGGCAGTCGGCTTTCTGGCTCTCTTTGGCGTCTCCGTTGAGACCGGTGTCATCATGATTGAGTTCATCAATCAGTTACGCTCTCAGCGCAAGGGCATGGAGGAATCCAGTGAGGAACACATCGTCGAGGCTGCTGTCGAAGGCTCCGTCCTGCGGCTGCGCCCCGTCATGATGACCATGCTGGTGGCCACGCTCGGCTTGCTGCCTGCAGCACTTTCACACGCCATTGGAAGCGACTCGCAACGGCCCTTCGCGATCGTCATCGTCGGAGGTCTGCTGGCAAACCTTATCATCGGCGTCTTCCTGATGCCGGCAATGTACGTATGGCTGGCACGCGAGGACGACGTATTGCCGGTTGCCGAAATCAGCGAGGAATTCTAGGGCGAACCCGCAGTCTACTCCTCGCGAAGCACTTCCAGCGGGCGCAATCCGAGAATGCGATAGCTCGCAATCCATCCGGTTGCAGTGGCCAGAATTGCGGTGCCAACGAGCGCAACAAGGGTCGCAAGCCAATCGATGTGGAATCCGACTTCGAGCTTGCGCAGCAGAACGCGTGTCAGCACATTGGCGAAAACCACGCCGACCGATCCGGCCAACAGTCCAAGCACGCTGAATTCCACGCTAAAGGTCCGCACAATCCGCATCCGCGTCGCCCCCAGCGTCTTCAACACCACGGCCTCCCGCATACGGCGGAATCGCGCGCTCGCAATGCTCGACGCCAGAATCATCAGGCCCGCCACGATCGAGAAGCCCGCCAAAAACCGCACAACGAACGTAATCTGATCCACAACCGTTTCAATCCGATTCAACACATCGGCAAGGTTGATCACGGTCACCGTCGGATACGCAGCAAACAGCGCACGTTCCATCGCTGGTACTTGCTTCATGTCGATATGCAAGCCGCCGTACCACGTCGCCTGCTCACCTTTCAGTTGCGTCGATGGCAGGACAAACGACATGCGCGCGCCAGGATGTTCGCCATCGGCCCGAAAGATTGCCGCGACTTTCAGGAACATGTCCCGCCCGCCGACTTCCAGTTCCACGACGGAGCCCACACTCAGGTTCAGCCGCTTGGCAACGCCCTCTCCTATTGCGATTTCAGCCGCATCCGGCTTATTCCACCACTTCCCTTCCGTGATCTTGTCGCCGGCAGGAGGCGCATCGGCCCAGCTCAACTCGGCATTCTCCAACATGCGGCGCGGAAAATGCTGATCTTTCATCTGATCCAGGGTTTTCCCATTCAGTGAAACAAATCGACCCGTGATCACCGGCAACAAATCCAATTGTTCCGTGACTCCCGGCTGATGCTGAAAGAAGTCCCTGATGCCCGCGACCTCGTCGCCCGTCACGTCAATCAGAAAAACATTGGGCAGTTTTGGCGATGCGGTATCGCGAATATCCCGCAAGAGGGACCCCTGCATCAGGTACACCGCCAATATCAGCATGACTCCGGTTCCCAGCGAAGCCAACACGGCTGCCGACTGGTTGCCGGGTCGGTAAAGGTTCGCAAGACCGTGCCGTAACGACGAAGGCAATCGCAGTCGCACGCGATTCAAACCGAAACGAAGCGTACCCAGCGCAACGGCCGCCAGTACCAGCAGAACGACAAGTGTCACCGCAAAGACAATGGCAAATGCGCCGCCCACCTTCGCAGAGTCAGACAGCGCCCATGCAATGCCGCCTAACGCGAGCAAGACCACGACCGCGATTCCGAGCTGCAACCGCCGTGCCCACCATCGCGAGAGCCATGCACGAAATCCCGAAGGCGCCTGTTCCACCAGTCTGCGCAATACAAGTACGGGCCGCACCGCACGGACATCCAACAGGGGTGGCAAACAAAACAACACCGTCGTAAGCAAACCTGTACCCAGACCCGCAAGCACCGAGCGCCACGGAAAGCCAAGCGCGGTATGCACCGGCAGCAGCTTTCCGAAAACCGCCGGAAGCAACGCCATCACCCCAACGCCGGCGCCGACACCAAGCAACCCGCCCGCGAGACCCAGACCCAAGGTCTGCAGCAAAAATATCCTCAGTAGATCCGCGGAGCTTGCGCCCACCGCTTTCAAAATCGCCAGCATATCCATGCGCTGTTCCAAATGCGCATGCATCGCCATCGCCACACCAATTGCTCCCAGCACCATTGCGACCAGGCAAATCAAACTCAAGATTGCTGTCGCATTGTCCAATCCCTGGCTCAGCGCCGGATTGCCTTCCTTGAAGTCCATCACCTGTGCGTCTGGCAGCGCCGCCTCCACCTGTTTGCGTACCGCGGCGGGGTCGGCCTTGGCGGGTAGCTTCATCAGCAGACGCTGGCTCGCGCGGCTCCCCGGCGCCAGCAGCCCGGTCTCGTCCAGCGCGGCACGCGAAATCATCACGCGCGGCCCCATGCCCGCGCCTGCCGACATGCGATCGGGTTCTT
>Ga0265342_10004018_pt1 | contig 11749 bp, 13 predicted proteins | sample 4CB327metaG_FD_203125 | JGI IMG/M metagenome (GOLD analysis project Ga0265342, IMG submission 203125) | Rhizosphere microbial communities from Carex aquatilis grown in University of Washington, Seatle, WA, United States - 4-CB3-27 metaG | ecosystem: Host-associated > Plants > Roots >...
CACTTTCGCTGGCTACGACGCCGCCCGAATCTCGGTGGTGTCCACCTCGCCCGCCTGCTCTGGAGCGGTCTCCTCGGCACGCGGACGCGGCAGGATGAGCGCCACGACCTTCCCTAGCCCACTTCGTACCTCATCCCCGCTCACGCTGCTGTAGTGCTCCTGCATGGCCGTGGTCGCGTACCCGGAAATGGCCCGTAGTGTCCTGGAACCCATCGCCGCTGGTCATGCAGCCTCTCGATAGTAGAAATTGAGAATTCCACCGAGGCGAGACCGGCACACCACCTTGCCACTCGTCCGTTTGTCGGTCGCCGAGCTCGCCTGCTTCTCGATTAACTGCCCACCGATCCCCTGACGAAACCGCTCGCGATGGTAGTGCGCAATGAATTCCTTGACCACGTAGCGCAGGTGCCGTTCCCCGAACAAGACGAGATGGTTCAGACACTCGGATTTGATGGTTCTGACAAACCGTTCCGCATGAGGGTTGCAGTTGGGGCTCTGCGCTGGAATCTTCGCGCACTTCACCCCTCGCTCCTTCAGGATGGCCTCGACGCTGCCGTGAACAGCGGGTCTCGATCGTGGATCAGGTGCTTCGCGTGCCGAAGAAAGCCGTCCACCTGGTCGGTCAGATTGCGCGCCATCTGCTTCATCCATTCGCCATCGGGGTCCACGCGGATCCCCGCGATCACCACGGCGCGCGTCTTCAGGGAGATGACGAAGAAGACCAGGTAGCGAACCGTTCCGCCCAGCCCTAGCGTCTCGACGCTGAAGAAGTCGCACCCACAAAGCGAGTCTCAATGCGCCGTGATGAACTGCTTCCACGTTCGCTTCTTCTCTCGCTCCGGCGACGGCTCGATGCCGGCCGCGGCCAGGATCTCCGCCACCGTCGTGCGACCGATCTCGATCCCGAGGCCGGTCCGCAACGCGTCCCTTATCTTGGTGTAACCCCAGCCGCGGTTCGCCATGGCCATCTCAACGACGAGTTTGCGAACATCTTTAGGTTTGGGAGGCCGGCCCCGTCTGGCCTCAGAGCTGTCGTATTTCCTCGCGGCCAATTGGCGAAACCACGCCAGAATCGTCGCCGGCTTGACGAGCTGGCAGCACCTCCGGCGTTCCTCAGGCGTGAGCAACTTACCTGCCTCGGCGAGACGACGTCGCTGGTGGGCGGTGAACGAGATCTTCTTGCCCCGCTGAGGGCCTCGACTTCCTCCCAGAGGATACGTCTCTCTTCCTCCACGTAGTCGAGCTTTCGCTGGAGCCTGTCGTTGATCGCTGAGGCGATCGTCACGATGAGGAACTGCAGCGTGGCGGGCAACATCCTCAGGTACCCTGCCCCCTCATACCTGTCTTTCCAAGCTCCATATCCCATCGAATTCATGCGAGAATCGGCGCGACCATTTTCCGGACACTACGGGCACAGCAGCGGCGCATTCTCCGGCAAGGGCGACGTCTGCCTGGCGTCCGAAAGAAACATCAAGTGGCGCGCTTCAGGCATTTCCAAAACCTCCAATCCAAGGCCAAAGGCGTTCTCGGCCAGTCGATTTGACCTCGAGCTGCGTGCTCAAATGTCGTGCTCCTCCGTTGGCGAATATCGATAGACCACTGTAGATGGCACCATCCTCCCGGAAAAGGTGCTGCCGTGTGGCCCCATGTGCCTGACGATTTACAATCTGCCCGCAGATGGAATTATCGGCACAGAATTGTAAAACTGAAGGACGACGCTGAACGCCGGCGACTTAAGTTAGCCATCGATATGCCGAGGTATGCTTTGAGGTGACCGTGAAAGACCCTCGAGGCCGTGGCGACCGATGTGGAGATGCCAAATTTGAAGGGAGACTGCGTCTGGCGACGCGCATCCGCCAGGACGCGCACCTGCCCATCCTGGCGCTGACCAGCCTGGCCACCGAGGAAGATATGGCCAAGCGCAAGGCCGCGGGTATGGACGATTACCAGATCAAACTGCGCCGGGACAACCTGTTACTGTCGTTACCGGCATTGCTCGCGGCGCGAGACGAGGACGGGCTAGGCAGGCAGGCAGCAGCCTGCAAGCTCAAGAGAGGGCCAGCTAGGCGAGATTCACGGGAAGAAACGTGAAGACGATGACTGGAATGGCGAATATGCGAATTGGCAAGCGACTGACGTTGGCCTTTGGCACTTTGACCGTTCTGATGCTGGCAATGACCAGCGTGTCGCTTTGGGCGCAAAATGCTCTCAACGAGATGAATGGGGCCTCATTGCAGAGCGATGGCCGCGCCACTCTTGCTGCTAGAGTTCAAGGGGAGGTGCACGCCATTGGACGCAACATGGCCGTCGTGATGTTCGCTCGGGACAAGACGGGCAAGGAGGAACGGCTAGAGGTATTACAAACTTCGCGAGTGGCTTACGCTAAAATCCTGGAGGCCTTTAAAGCCTCAAACCCATCCCCGCTGGACGTGGCCTTGATCAATCGCATGACCGATGAGCTCGCCGAAGGGCGGGAAGCGAATCAGAGGGTTGCGAAGCTCACGCTGGGCGGGCAGGCCGCAGAGGCCACGAATCTCTTCGTAACAGTCAGCGTTCCTAAAATGGACAAGATCGTCAAGACTTGCGGTGAGCTCATCGCGCTAACCGCGGGCGAAGTCAACGAGGCCCAGGACAAGGCCCAGGCTCTGGTCTTAACCACCCGACGCATCCTCATCGGCGTAGGGATGCTGATGGTTGGTGTAGCAATCTTCTTCGGTTTGTCCATCACCCGATCGATGGCCGCTCCTATCAACACAATGGTGAAGACACTGTCCGATGTCGCCAAGGGCAATCTGACAGTCGAAGGCTCCGCGGAGCTTTTGGCCCGAAGAGACGAGGTCGGCGACTTGGCTCGCAGCACGCAGGAATTGGCAAACAACCTACGCACCATGATTGGCGGTGTGAGCGGTGGGGCGGACACTCTGGCGGTGGCGTCTGGCGAGATGGCTACGATCGCGAACGGTCTGTCGACGGGAAGCAACGAAGTGGCGGGGCTGGCCAACACGGTGGCGGCGGCAGCCGAGAAATCCAGCGCCAACACGACGTCGGTCGCCGCGGCCATGGAACAAGCCACCACCAACCTGACTTCCGTGGCCAGTGCCACGGACGAAATGAGCGCCACCGTCAGTGAGATCGCCTCCAACGCCGAGAGAGCACGTGCGATCAGCAGCGGGGCCACCAGCCAGGCGCAGGCCATCTCGGCCATGATGAAAGAGCTGGGACGGGCTGCCCAGGACGTCGGCAAGGTCACCGAGACCATCACCAGCATTTCGGCCCAGACCAACCTGTTGGCGCTCAACGCCACCATCGAGGCCGCGCGCGCAGGCGCGGCGGGCAAGGGCTTCGCGGTGGTGGCCAATGAGATCAAGGAACTGGCGCAGCAGACGGCCGCGGCCACCGAGGACATCAAGAGCAAGATCTCGGGCATACAGGCCTCCACTGGTGGAGCCATGGGCGACATCGAGAAGATCGCCCAAGTGATCAAGGAAGTCGGCGATATCGTGGCGTCCATCGCGGCGGCCATCGAGGAGCAGTCGACGGTGACCAAGGACGTTACCACCAACATCGCGCAGGCAAGCGCGGGCGTTAGGGACGCTAACGAACAGGTGTCGCAGACGGCGACCGTCTCGCAGACGATTGCCAAGGACATCGCCACTGTGAACATCACGGTCACCAACCTGGTGAGCGGGGCCGATCAGGTTCGCGCAGCCGCCTCGGAGTTGACTAGTCTGGCCGTTCAACTGAAAGAACGCGTGGCCCAGTTCAAAATTTGAGACGGGACTTCTCGGGCAGAGGAGATAGTTGCGATAGTTCTTCGGACAGCACGGCTTGCCGGCCGTGGCGAGGCGGCGACGCTGATCGGCGGTGAAGAAGAGCTTCTTGCCACCCGTGACGGCGTCGAGCTGCTCCTGGAAAATGCGTCTCTCTTCCTCCACGTAGTCGAGCTTGCGTTGCAGCCGCTCGTTGATCGCGGAGGCGATCCTCACGATGAGGAACTGCAACGTCATGGGCAACATCGGCGGCCACGCTGCCTGCTCAAGCCTGCTTTTCCAAGCACCCTATCTCGGCGATTTCGTGGAAAAATATTGGCGACGAATTCGTGGACATCACGGCATCTGCACACGTCATCGTGTTGGACACGAAGGTCGAGATCTGTCGGCAGCCGAGCCACGATCTTCAGGCGACCGGACGGCAACCTGGCGAAGGACAGCCTTCGACTTCGACTGCTGACGCCCTCAGAAGCCCAGTTCTCCCGCGATCTCGATGAGCTGATCGTGAGGCGCCTGCGCCCGCGCATAGAATCCAATCTCGACATTGGCAATGAAGGTTAGCTCCAAGGTTGGGCCGAAATAGTCGCTGCCATGCACGTGGAGGTGGTGGAAGTCTCCCCAGCGATGGAGCCAGGACACCTTGACCGCACCTGCGACCAAGGCCGGAGGACGCAGCCAGGATACCCCCAGCCAACTGCAGGCCCCGGTAAGAGCGGGAGCGCCGACCATCGCCGCGCAGACGACCATGAGCGGCGAAGCCCAATGAATCCCTGTCCGTAACGATTGAGAGCGCATCGAACTCCTCCCTCGTGAAATCAAGGACATCTTCCTCTGCCGGTCACATCACCGTCCGGCCATGGCGTGATAGCGCCGGGCGTTCGGGCCGGAGGCGCCGGGTTGCGACCACGCGCTGCCGTCCCACTGCCAGGTGTCGCCCAGGGTGCCCGAGGCGCTATTGAGACCGCCTCCTCGCGGCCATGGCGTGTCGATCGCGCCCGGCAGGTCCGGATGTGCCCGCGCCGTACACGCCATATTGCACCCACGCCGTGCCGTCCCAGTTCCAGGTGTCACCGAGCTCGGTGAATCCATCGCTGCCGCCGAAAAGAACGACCTTGCCCACCAGCGAAGCCATGGCGGGGTTCATGCGTGCGCTGGGCCCAGGCGCACCGATCTGAGTCCAGGTATTCCCGTCCCACTGCCACCAATCGTTGAAGCCCCCGCCGACGAGCACGATCTTGTCGCCGAGCGTGGCCAGGGCATGCGATTGATGCGGCCCGGGGCTCGATCCCGTGCGCAAAGTCCAGGCAGTCCCGTCCCATTCCCAGGTATCGTCGCCGACCGTCGCCAAATCATAGGAGCCCCCGACGAGCACAACCTTGCCGCTAAGCGCTGCCATGGCATGACCAAATCTGGCCTCGGGTCCGCTGACTACCCGCTCGAACCACGCGGCCCCGTCCCATTCCCAGGTGTCACCAAAAGATTGTATCCCGTTGGCTCCTCCGAAAAGCACGACCCTGTCACCGAGGGTGGCCATGGCGTGGCCCCAGCGGGCCGGGATGCCGGACGTGGGGAGCGAAGAGGCGCGCAAGGTCCACGCGCTTCCGTCCCATTCCCAGGTATCGGCCAGCGCTTTGGTTCCGTCGACTCCGCCGAAGAGCACGACCTTTCCATGCAGCGATGCCATGGCAGCCCCCGACCGCGGTCCCGGCCCCGGCACATCGTGCTCGGTCCACGTCTTTCCGTCGCCTTCCCAGGTGTCCGCCATCTGTCCCGTCTTGTCTTCTCCGCCGAACAAGACCACCACGTTTCCGACGCCATCGGCGCACGGCCCCGGGCTGCATGCGCCCGTCGAGCCGCCGGTCGACGCTTCGGCACCGGCTCCGCTCGCGCTGTCCGCCCTCGCCGCGGCCAAGTCCTTCCCGCCATCATCGCCGGGCGCGCTGCCGGAATCGCTTGCCTGCCGGCTCGCGGCCGACTCGCATCCGAACGCGACGACGAGCAGCGCCGCCAGCCATCCGGTCATCTTGTTTGTCGTTCGAGAAACCATCTGTACCTCGTTGGCCATGAGCGCGATCACCTGGTTGCCATCGCTTCGCCGACCTGCGCACTGGGACCTATCACGTTGCGCTGAGCCCACGAATTGCCGTCCCAGACCCAAGTGTCTCCGACGTAGTAACCCGGCCAGGTGGTGTAGCCGCCGAAGAGTACGACCACGTCGCCGAGCGTAGTCATCACGTGGCCCGAGCGCGGGCCGGGACCGCTGACCATGCGCTCGGTCCAGACGTTTCCGTTCCATTCCCAGGTGTCGCCGACGAAGTTGTCCCCACCCGTGTCACCCCCGAAAAGCACGAGCTTGGAGCCGAGCCTGGCCATGGCGTGCCGGGAGCGACCGAGAGGGCCGGCAACCATACGCTGGGTCCACGAGCTGCCGTCCCACTCCCACGTTTCGCCGCTGCCATCGCCATTGCCCCCGAAGAGCACGACCTTGTTCCCGAGCGTGGCCATGGCGTGCCCGCTGCGTGCGGAGGGGCCGGTGACGCTGCGCTGGTTCCATGCGCTGCCGTCCCACTCCCACGTACCGGGGTCTGCGCTGGTAAAGCGGTCTCCACCAAAGAGGACGACCTTTCCGTTGAGCTCGGCCATGGCATGCGCAGAACGCGGCGGAGGATTTGCGTTGGGGTCGGAGGCAATGAGCTGTTGCCAAGTGCTGCCGTCCCAAGTCCAGGTGTCGTTGGCGTAGCCGGTCGCCGCCTGGCCCCCAAAGAGCAGCAGCTTGCCGTTCCACGGGGCCATGGCGTGGTAGGCCCGCGCGGTCAGGCCGGCGTACAAGTGGTTCCACTCGCTGCCGTCCCAGTTCCACGTACCCGTGTCGCCGCCGACGAGGATGGCGCCGGCGGCAACGCCGGTCGAGCCGGGGCAGGTCCCTGTGATGCACTGGCCGTTCGAGCAGCAGCCGGTGCAGACGTTCGGGCTGCATAGGCAGACGTCGGTACTACAGAAATAGCCGTCCGCGCAGATCCCATTCGTGCAGACGCCGGCGCAGCCGTCGCTGGCGCCGCAAACTTTGCCGTCGCAGCTCGGTGTGCAAGCTCCGGCCCCGCACAGGTTGGGGCCGCCACCGCCGCACACCTGATTCGACGCACACACGCCGCAGTCGATCAGGTTGCTGCACCCGTCGGAAACCTGCCCGCACTTGCCGGCGCACAGCCCTGCCGGGTCGGCGCCACAGTGTCCGCCAGAACCTGCGCCGCCTTGCGGGTTCGGTACTGGCCCGCTCCCGCCGGGGACATGGTTCGAGCTCGATTGGCAGCCCGTGGCCAGGCCGAGCATCAGGATCGCCAGAATGGATAGAATTGACCGTGTCATTCGAAGTGACCTCCCATGCCCAGGCCCGCGCTGCTTGGGCCGCCCCGGCTTGTTCGGCCGTCGAAAGTGCTTTCGGAACGAGGGCTGCATTCCACGATGCTCGCGAGAATGGGCATTCCCAGCGCTGCCGGGAACAGGGGGCTCGATAAGTGACTTTTCATCCGACGTTTGGTTCCGATGGCTTTTGCTCGCACCTCGGCCTATTCCGCCACGACGGTCAAACGATCACGAAATGCGGGGACTCGGCAATGCTTCAACGCGTGCGCGACCTTTCGAGAAGACAGCGGTCACCGATTGCGTGCATCGAGGAGCACATGATGCAGATGAGACGCATGCGGGCTGGCGGGGTGCGCTGCCAAGAAGCGATGGGCGAGCGCAGTGGCAGCGGCCGGGTTCCCGTGCTGTTCGAGAGCGTCGACACGTAGAACCGTGGCCTCGTCGGCCAGCGATGAGCTGGGGAATTCGCGATCGTAGGCGTCAAGGAGCAAGAGCGCTCGACGCGCATCCCGCTGCACCAACGCCGAGCGTACTTTTTCCAAGGCCGCGACTTCAGCATCCAACATCGAAGGCGAACGAGGGAGAACAAGGTGTTCGGTCGGTACCGTGTCGCGGGCAGAAGCCGTGACGAGCGGATGTCGCCGGTCCGCTTCGCGTGCCGGCCGAGCGGGCGCTCGTACCTGCTCATGCGCCACGGGGAGGCTGGCAGGCGAGTGCGAAGGCGCGTCCGGAAAAAACGCGGGTGCCGAGGTGCGCGGCGACGGCGTAGCGCCTGCGCCGTGGAAGGCCGAGTCGAGTGGCGGTTGGGGTGGCCGGGGCTTGGCGTGCATGAAATACGCCCCCGTCCCCACACCCGCCACTAGAGTACAGACGCCGATCCACCTCGCGAACACGACCAGGCTGGTACCGCCGACAGGGGAGGTTGCCATCCCAGTAGCCACACCTGACTTGGCGCCCGCAGCTGTGCCCGCCAGCGTTGTCGCTGCACCGACCGCCGCCACGGACACTGTCCCCAATGCCGCAAGCGTCTTCTTGAAGCCCTCATCGGACCCGGCGTCCAGGCGCGCAGAAGCCAGTACTTCGCGCTCGAACTGCGTCCCTTCTTCGAGCAGTCGTCGGCGTTGATTCATCTTCTTGACCTCCTTTCCAGACGCTCGCGAAGGCGTGCGGCCTTGTCGTGAAAAGTCTTGCGGGCTCGCCGCAGGCGCGAGGCGACCGTCCCGACCGGTATCTCGAGCATCAAAGCGATTTCCGGAGATTCCAGTCCCTCGATCTCGAACAAGACGAATACCGTGCGCAGATCCATGGGCAGCGCAGCGAGTATCGCGTCGAGGAATCGGCGCCGTTGTACTTCTTCAGCGATGGCATCCGGAAGCGGAGCCGAATCGGCGATCCCATCGAGATCGTCTCCCATCATCGCTTCACGCCGCTGGGCAAAGTCGCGCCGCACGGACATAGCGACGCGCACGGCGGTCTGAAAGAGAAAGGCCCGCTCACAACCCAGGGTGATTCTGTCGACCTTTTCGGAGGCAAGCAGGAACACCTGTTGGGCCGCGTCGTCAACCGCCTGCTGTGCCACCCCTAGCCGACGCAACGACCTCCAGATGAACTGGTAGTGCTCGGTCGCCATTTGCACCGGGCGACTCCCATCCGCGGGCCATGCCCCAGGCTCTTGGGCATCTCTGTCCAAAAGCTGTCCGGCCTCGCTTTCTTGGGTCATCCAACCTGTATTCCGTCGCCCGGGCTGGGCGATCACCAAAAACGAACACCGACACTGACTTCAGCGAATGCCATCCACGCTGGAAGGCGATACGCGGTCGTATCAGGTGAAAAATAGAGACGATAACGAGAGAGTGGCACACCACCCCCAAGCAGGAGCCCAAGCGCGACGCGGTCCTTGATCGTCCATGTCGGGCGGAGTGCGAGGCCGAGATCTACCGAGGCGCGACTCCCACTTTGCGCATCGATGGTATTCGTTCCTCGTGCGCTCAGGACGGCAAGCTCCAGGATTCCGCAAACAGGCACGCGAAGGGTGGAAGGTGACCAGACATCGAAGCAGGGTTCGAAGCGCGCGTCAGTAGGCGTAATGTCTGCGGTGCCAACCGACGTCGACACTCGGCGCATGAATCCACGACCGATGGATGTGCAAACACTCGTTCCCATGGCGAGGCGCGGAAACTCGGCATCGAAGAGTAGGCGTGGGATGATTTCGGGGTCGGGGCCAAGACCTGACGCACTCTCCAGCGCCGTGCCCAGTGACAGCCGGAGCCACGGTGTCTGTCGGCGTGGCCGAGAAGAATCGGCAGAGGCGGGGGGAGACGCGGACAGGGCCACAGAGGGAGAACGTTGGGCGCGACCTACCTCGTCAGCGGCCGGTGCACTCGCCGCGAGCGCAGAGCTGGGCGCAAGCGCAGCGCTTGGCGCAGGTGCAGTGCTGGGCGCAAGCGCAGCGCTCGGATCAATGATCAACACTGCGACCAGGGCCAGTCCTGCTACCACCGAGTCGCAATCTGTCCCGCGCAGTTCACGACGACCTTCCACACCGCCATCTTCGTGAACCGTCAGCACGCTCGAGACTTGTCCCTCGCTAACCCGCATCTGCACATGCATGGTAAGCGCGTGTTCCTCCGGTGTCGCTTCGCGAACGTGCGCGGTGCGGGCTTGCAAGAGTGTGAAGAATGTCGATCGATCAGCGCACCCGGATGGCGAATCCACCGTTAGCCGCAGAGCAACGATGCTCCCCTGCTCAAACGCATGCGCGGGGGCCACCTCTGCGCACAGTATGCCAGCGGAGAGCACGACAAGAACACGAGGAAAGGCTAACATGATGCAATGGGACTCTACGGGATTGGGATATTACGACATCCGAGGGCTGCATAATCCTTGATCGTTTGGTGGCTGTCGCGGAATAGCATGCAAGGACACAATCGATGAAGGAGCACTGGACTCTTGCTCTGACGCTGTTCGCCCTCACGTCGTGCGATCGCTCAGATCTCCTTTTGGGCAGTAGCTTTGGCAGTGGCGGCGCGCCCGGCTTGGACGGTGGGCCTAAAAGCGAAGATTCGAGCATGCTCCCCCTGACGCTTACACCAGGCTCTCCGTTCCTACTCGCGCAAGACACCGTACGGAGCTTTAGCGCATCCGGCGGAGCAAAGCCCTACAGCTTTGCCGCGACCTTCGGCGCAGTCGACAGCACGGGCCGCTACACGGCCCCATCGACTTCCAACGTGGACACCGTAGGTGTGACCGATAGCGCCGGCGCTTCTGCGAGCACCCAACTCGTCATCGTCTCGAATGTGGCACTCACAAGTGCCAAACCACTCGCCGGTACCACCCTCGCCACGGACGGTCAAGAGATCTGGTGCATCTACGGTTCTACCTTCGACGGCGTCTATCTCTACTTCGCCGTCGGTCTCACCGGTGGCGGAAGCCTCGTCGTGCGGATGGACCCGACAGGCAATTTTGTCGTCTGCGCGAGGAACGGCGGCAGCGATTCGATCGACTTCGACGGAACCTACCTCTACGCGCTGGACGGCTCCTCCAGCTACATTCTCAACAAATTCCTTCCTTCCCAATGCAACACGGATGGTACCTTCGCTCACGCACTCGATCTCAGCTCGACGGGAGTCCTCGTTCCAGACGTCACGCTTGGCACAGGTGTCGGGCGCGCCGCGCTCTACGCCATCGTTGCCGGTCGGGCGGGCCATCTGTATCTTTCGAGTAGCGCAGCCACCACAGGCGTGTTCGAGGTCGACACCACGACCGGCGCTATCAGTCCCTTCGTCTCGATCTCCGGTCAGCCCACGGGAATGGCTCTCAGCAAGGACGGGCGCCAGCTCTATGTGGCAAATCTCGGCAACAATGTCGTGCAGGTGGTTGACTTGGCCACTAGGACCGTGACGGCGGTCGCAGGCAGTGGTGTCGCGGCCGAACTTGACGGCACAGGCGGGTCCGCCGAATTCTACAATCCATCGGGGGTAGCCACCGATGGCACCTATCTCTACGTTGTCGACAATGGAGCCGGTACAGTTCGCCAGATCGACATCTCCTCGGGCGCTGTCACCACTCTCGCCGGTGGCGGCAACCAACAATACTGGACAGGATCGACCACTTACGCATCGGTGAATGCGCTGTCTTCGGCGGGAATGGCCGGGCTCAGCGAGAACATTTTGTTTCTGGCCCCAGGAGCGTCTGGCGCTTTTGCACCCGGACTCTATTTCGGCTTTGGAGCCTTTCCTTCCAACGCTGGCTTCGGGAAGATCAATTAGAGGAATCGGCCTGGGCTTCTGACTTTGCCGCGCGATGTTCAGCGTGACTCAGCTCGCGGCCCCGCTGCCTTGCCTTGCTCCCGTTGGCTTACAGAATTCACCATCTCTGTGCCAGGCACTGGCATGTGGTCGAGCACGTCGTAGGCGTCTACCACATCCTCGCTTCCGGTCTTGAATTTCCCGAGGCGAATCTTTAACCGAACGTCGCCCATATGGACGCTCGACACCATCCCATTCGTGCCACTGCCGCCGTGAATGAGACCACTGTAATTCTTGCCATCGAGAAGGATGAAGGTGCGGTAGCCCTTTTCGTAAGCGAGCTCGGCGCAGCGATAGGCAGCCCCCTTT
>Ga0265342_10004022_pt1 | contig 11744 bp, 10 predicted proteins | sample 4CB327metaG_FD_203125 | JGI IMG/M metagenome (GOLD analysis project Ga0265342, IMG submission 203125) | Rhizosphere microbial communities from Carex aquatilis grown in University of Washington, Seatle, WA, United States - 4-CB3-27 metaG | ecosystem: Host-associated > Plants > Roots >...
ATTGTGTGCCCTTGCCGTAATGATGCTCGTCAACAACGGCATCGAAGTTGCGTGCAATGCGATATCCGAAAAGCCGGCATCCCGGAGCATTTCCCGCAGCCTCTCGAAAGTCCTTGGCCGGCCACTGCCCATCGCCAGGAGATAAAAGGCAAAATAAGCGTCACCGATCGCCTCGGTTCCCCTGACACCCGACATCGGTTCGGCAATCAGCAACATCCCGTTCTCGGGTAGCACGCGGCGGATTGCACGGAGCAGCGTCATCACATTGGCGTCGTCGTGGTCGTGGATCACACGCACCAGCGAGACGATGTCGGCGCCTTCGGGAAGCCTGCTGGTCAGGAAACTGCCGCCCATCGCGACAGCACGCGAAGCCAGCCCCTCATTGCGAAAGCGTTTGCTCGCCTCGTCCGCCACCGCTGGCAGATCAAACAGCACGCAACGCAATTTAGGCGACCGCGCCGCAACCGCACTTAGAAACGCGCCATCGCCTCCGCCGACATCGAGCAAGCAGCGATGATGGCCGAACGAATAGGAATGGAGAACTTGTTGTGCGATCATCGGCTGCGACGCCGACATCAGCGCGGTATACGGCGCGATCGCATCATGACCGAGCGCCGCCGGCTTGTCGGCATTGGCATAGGGCCAATAGGAGGCAAGCTCACCAGCTACGGTTTCGCCACGCAGCAGCGCCACCGGATCCCTGAGGTCGCCGTACAGCATCGCATGATGTTCGATCATCGCGATGACGCCGGGATTGCCCATCAACGCCGCGCCGAGCGGCCCCAGCCCGTACCGGTCGCGGCTGCGACGTTGCACCAGCTTCAGCGACGTCGCGGCGTCAAGCAGCAGGATTGTTGCCTCGACCGGTAACGAAATTCGCGAGGCAAGGTCCGACGCACTGACAGGCCCATCCGTCAGGTGATCGAATAGGCTCAGGCGCACGCAGGCCAACAATATCTGTGAGTAGACAAACCCGGCGCAGAGGTCGAACAGCGCACCGGCACGGCGACGCGCGATCGGCCGCAGGAGCGCAAAAGTGCTTGAAAATCGCTGGAAAGCGAAATTGCTCAAGATGGAGTCGCGCACGGCCAATAGCCGGTCATGCAGCGACAAAATCTGCGACGCAGGCTTCATATTGTTGCCCGAGCGCCCGGTCTCCGCATGACCATGCGTGATCGCGGCCATGATCGCTAGGCCGCGAATTGCGCGAGTTTGGCCGGCACCAGGCGCTTGGCTTCCGAGAGCATCAGCGAGCGCAGCTCGGCGCCGTTCGGGCACGGCGGCATTGCGTCGATCGCACCGCGCACCAGCTCATGCAGCCGATAGAGCGCGCCATCGAGCCCGAGCTCGGTCACGGCACTGGGGCGTCCTAACGCCAGATCGCGACCGACCGGCTTGCCGATCTCGTCTTCGTCCGCCGCCGCATCGCGAATATCGTCGGCGACCTGATAGGCCTCGCCAAGTTTCTCGCCAACCATCCGCCACGGCTCGGCATCGGCGCCTGCAGACGCCGCACCTGCGACCGTCGCCGCAGCAAAAAGCGCCCCGGTCTTGGAGCGGTGATAGTGCGCGAGATCGATCTGCGGTTCGCATTCCCAGGCCTGCCCCGCGACGATGCCTGAGGGCACGCCGACCGATTGCGCGACCGTCAAGGTCAGTGACGCCAACCGTTCTGGTGCACATTGAATACGCGCCAGCGTTTGAAACGCCAGCACGATCAGTGCATCTCCGGTTAGCACCGCAAGCGGCTCGCCAAAAGCCTTGTGAACCGAGGGCCGGCCCCGGCGCATCTCCGCTGCATCGAAGCAAGGCAAGTCGTCGTGTACCAGTGAAGCGCAGTGCAGCAGCTCAAGCGCTGCGCCCGCCGCCTCGGTCACGAGCGGGTGGTCTTCGCCGCATGCCGCCGCCACGCTATGACACAGCCGCGGCCGGACTCTGGCACCGCGGGGAAACACCGCGTAACGCATCGCCGCCGCCAATCGGGGCGGACATCCAGGAATCTCTGCGCGCCCTATCGCTTCGGTCAAAGCACGTTCGATGCGGCTGGTGACATCCATGGCAGGCTCCCGGGCTGGGTCAACTTATGTCAAGTTGACTTGTCATGCAGACTGTAAATAAATATAGACATCTGTCAATCGACAACACGGAGCCGTCGGCCGCATGCCCAAAGATCGTGTTGTCGTCGTCGGGGCTGGCATTGCTGGGTTGGTCTCAGCCTTCGCGTTGGCGGCACGTGGCCTCGACGTTACCGTGATCGAGCGTCGCGACGCGCCCGGCGGCAAGATGCGGCAAATAGCGATCGGGCCGGCGCAGATCGACGGTGGTCCAACCGTTTTCACCATGCGCTGGGTATTCGACGAATTGTTCGCCGCAGCCGGCCGGAATTTCTCGGATCACGTCGGTCTGCTGCCGCTGGAAACGCTGGCGCGGCACGCCTGGGACGAAGACTCCCGGCTTGATTTGTTCGCCGATGAAGAACGCACGGTAGATGCAATTGGAGGGTTCGCGGGTGCGGCGGACGCTGACGGTTATCGCGCCTTCTGCCGCGACACCAAGCGGATCTACGAGATCCTCGAAAAGCCGTTCCTGCGCGCGCCGCAAGCCAGCATGGCCGGACTGATCAGCGCCGGCGGTTGGCGCGGGCTGATGCGATTGCCGCAGATCAAGCCATTCTCGTCGATGTGGTCGGCGCTGGGGCAGTATTTTCGGGACCCGCGGTTGCAGCAGCTATTCGGCCGCTACGCGACTTATTGCGGTTCATCGCCCTATCTGGCGCCCGCAACCCTGATGCTGGTGGCGCATGTCGAACGCTCGGGAGTCTGGAGCATCGAGGGCGGCATGCACGCAGTCGCTTCGGCTCTGGCCGAGGGAGCAAAATCCTTCGGTGCGACGATCCGCTATGGCCATGAAGTCAGCGAGATCTTGATCGACTGCGGCCGGGCGTGCGGCGCTCGGCTTGCGAACGGCGAGCGGATCGAAGCTGGCGCCGTGATCGTGAACGCCGATGTGGCGGCGGTCGCCAGCGGTTTGTTCGGGGTCGATGCGCGACGTGGCGCCGCCGTCACTTCACCGCGCGCCCGCTCGCTGTCAGCAGTAACGTGGAGTGCCGTCGCAAGGACCAACGGTTTCCCGCTTAGCCTCCACAACGTATTTTTCTCTCGCTACTACCACGCCGAATTCGACGACATCTTCCGCCGCGACGCGCCACCGAAAGAACCGACGGTCTACATTTGCGCGCAGGATCGCTGCGGCGCGGAGCCAAGACGTGACGGCGACGAGCGGCTCCTGGTGCTCGTCAATGCCCCGGCGAATGGCGACCGGCATTCCTACGATGCAGCGGAGGTGGAACGATGCGCACAGCGGACATTCCGGACGTTGGAGCGGTGCGGTCTTCACATTCAACGGCAGCCGGAAACGACTCAGGTCACGACGCCGGAGGATTTCAACAAAATGTTTCCGGCGACGGGCGGCGCCCTGTACGGCCGGAGCTCTCACGGATGGACCGCGTCGTTTCAGCGGCCCGGAGCACGAACGAAAATACCGGGACTGTATCTGGCGGGGGGCAGCACGCATCCGGGACCGGGCGTACCGATGGCGGCGCTGGCGGGCCGCTCGGCGGCCTCGAGCCTGCTCGCGGACCTGACTTCGCGAGGGTGGTCCACGCCAACGGCTATGCGTGGTGGTACGTCGACGCGCTGAGCGACGATGGCCAAAGCGGCATCACCATCATTGCCTTCATCGGTAGCGTATTCTCGCCCTACTACGCACTCGCGCGACGCAAAGGCGCTGCCGATCCGCTCAATCATTGCGCGGTCAACGTGGCGATCTATCGCAAACATGGAAATCGCTGGGCCATGACCGAGCGGCCGCGTGGGGCGGTCAGCCGAACGACGAACTCGTTCACTGTCGGCCCAAGCCAACTGTCCTGGGACGGGAAGTCGCTGACTATCCTCCTCAACGAGATCTCCGTGCCAATTCCTGGACGCGTCCGCGGCACCGTGCGAGTCGCGCCGACCGCTATCACACGGCAGTCCTTTTTGCTGAACAAAGATGGCAATCATTGGTGGTGGCCGATCGCACCATGCGCTCGCGTTCAGGTCGCACTCGAACACCCGCATCTGCGTTGGCAAGGAGACGGCTATTTTGACATGAACAGTGGCGATGCCCCGCTCGATCACGGTTTCAGCGACTGGCAGTGGTCGCGCGGCGCCATGCAAGAAGGCACTGCCATACTTTATGAAGCCCGACGCCGTGACGGCAGCCGCATCGATCTCGCCGTCAAATTCGATCCACTAGGCCGAATGCAGGCCTTCGAGCCGCCGCCCGCGGTCGCGATCAACCCTACAGGTTGGAAGGTCGGGCGAAGCGTCCGCAGCGACGGCGAGGCGAGCCTGGTTAGGACGCTGGAAAATGCGCCGTTCTATGCCCGTTCGGTCGTTTCAGCCACACTGCTCGGCGAGCCCGTCACCTTGATGCACGAAAGCCTCTCGCTCGATCGCTTCAAGATGCCGATCGTACAGGCGATGTTGCCATTCCGAATGCCGAGGGCGCGAAAGTAGTGGCCTGTTCGTCGCGATGGGGACAACCGCTCCTCAAGATAGCGGCGTCCGGCTTTGCTGCTTCGCGCGCTCGGCTTCCTTCTTTCGGTCCAGCCGCCTGCCAACCAGTTCAAGAATACCCCAGCACAAAGCGAACATCGCAACGACGAAGAATTCGATAAAGCCGAGATAGCTTTCCATGGCTCTATGCCCAACTTACCAACGGTGGCATCGAGCTCAGGATGGTCTCGATATTTCCGCCGGTCTGTAGTCCGAACATGGTGCCGCGGTCGTAGAGCAGATTGAACTCGACATAGAGCCCGCGGCAGTCGAGTTGCTGAGCACGCTCGGCCGCGGTCCACGGCTCCATCATCCGCCTGCGCACGATCCTCGGATAGACATCGAGCAGCGCCAGCCCGACCTCGCGCGTGAAGGCCAAATCCTTCGCAAAATCGCCGGTGTTGAGGTGATCGTAAAAGATGCCGCCAACGCCGCGCGCTTGACCACGATGCGGCAGGAAGAAGTATGTATCGGCCCACGCCTTGAATTTTTCGTAGTAAGCTGGCTGGTGCAGTTCGCAAGCATGACGCATCGCGGCATGGAACGTCACGGCATCGGGCGCGTCCTGGTGGCGTTGCTCGGGCAGCATCGGCGTCAGATCGGCGCCGCCGCCGAACCAGCCCTGCGCCGTCGACAAATACCGCGTGTTCATATGCACCGTCGGCACGCGCGGGCTACGCGGGTGCATGATCAGGCTGATACTGGTCGAGACATAATCGAGTTGCTTGCCGTCTCCAGGCAGCGTCTTCGCCATCTCCGGCGTCAGTCTTCCGTCTACCGACGACGTATGCACGCCGATTTTCTCGAACAGCCTGCCGCCACTAAGAAAGCCGCCCGTGCCGCCGCCACTGCCAGTGGCGCGTTTCCAGGGCTTATAGACGAACTTCGCAGGCTCGCCTGCAAACAGATTAGCCGGCGCCTCACGCTCCAGCGCCTCGACTTCGGCGCAGATCTTGTCGCGAAGCGATTCGAACCAGATCTTCGCCTTAGCGCGCTGCGCTTCCGCAAGGTCAGACGTATCGCTGCTGATGGCCTCAGTATCGGGCATCTCGACCGCTTTAACGGAACGATCCGGTGCGCTGAAGCTGGTCGCGGCGCTCCAGGCGCGCGAACAGGTCGATGACCCAGACCACACGATCCTCGATCGGCCGCGGCCGCCGCTTCGACGCTTCGCGTAACGGCGTCGCCGCGACGGCCTCCACCAGAAATCGGGTTTCGTCCAGTTGAGCGGCCGGGCCAAGTCGTCGGGCGGGCGCCCATTCCGTTTCCAGCAAGACCAGCATGCGCGCCAGTACCGTCAATTTGCGATTGGCCGATACCACAGCTCGTCCCGATATCGAATCAAGACCGTTACGCTCCAGTTCGCGGCCGATCTCGGCATAAAGCGCACGCGCCGCGTAGATGCCGGGCCGGCAGGCAAGCGGCAAATGCGCGATGCCAAGCGAGGCGCGATTGTACAGGGCATCCGCCGAATCAAGCAGGCGTTGGACGATCGCAGCGATCTCCGGGATGAAGACCGGCTTTGCCAACCATGCATCCGGATCAATGCCGGCTTCGTCTAGCCACTGAAGCGGCAAATATAGCCGCCCCGCCCGTGCGTCTTCGCCAACGTCGCGAGCAATATTGGTGAGCTGCATCGCGACGCCAAGATCACAGGCACGCGCGACAATATCAGGGGAACGTTGCCCCATCACCAGCGTCATCATCGCGCCGACACTTCCAGCGACTCGCGCCGCATATGCATTGAGGTCCTGCAAAGTCTGGTAACGCCGGACCTCCGCATCCCAGAGGAGGCCTTGCAGCAGCGCTTCGGGCAGCTCGCGCGGGATAGAAAACCTTGCAACGACATCGGCAAACAACCGGTCGGCGGCCAGATTCATGGGCTGGCCGCGATAGGCCCGGTCGAGCCGATCCTGCAATCTCGCCACTGCAGCCCCGCGATCGTTGCCCAGATCGACCGCGTCATCGGCCAGACGACAGAACGCATAAAGGGCAATGGCGGGATCGGCGACCTTTCGCGGCAACACTTTCGAAGCGGCATGAAAGGTCCGCGATCCGCCCTTCAGCAAAGCGCGGCAGGCGGCCATGTCGGTTGGATCAAGTCGTATTGTCATGTCGCCACCAGATTTGTCAGATGTTGAGCGTCGGGCACCAGCGAATCCAGCACACGCGCGGACGAGAGTACGCCGGGCAAGCCTGCACCGGGATGGGTTCCGGCGCCGACGAGGTATAAATTGTCAATGTCTTCGCTCTTGTTGTGCGGACGAAACCAGGCGCTTTGCGTCAGGATAGGCTCCAGCCCAAACGCCGCGCCGCGAAACGATGACAGCCGGTCCTGGAAATCCTGCGGCGTCAGCATGCGCGAGGTTACGATCTGATTTTCGAGATCTGGCAGCATGGTCTTGCCGAGCTCCCGCGCAATCGCGCGCCGGTATTTTTCAGCCGTCACGGCCCAGTCGGTACCGCTCTGCAGATGCGGCACAGGCGACAATACATAAAATGCATCGCATCCATCGGGCGCCAGCGAGGCATCCGTCGCGGTTGGGCGATGCAGGTACAGGCTGAAATCGTCCGCGAGAATCTTGCGCTCGAAGATGTCTGCCAGCAATTCCTTGTAGCGCGGCCCGAGCAGGATAGTGTGATGCGGAACGTCTTCATATTTGCGGCGCGTGCCAAAATACCAGACGAACAGACTCATCGAGTAGCGGGCACGCTCAATGCGCTTGTTGCTCCAACGCGAACGCGCGGACGAGGGAAGCAGATGACGATAGGTCCACGCCGAATCGGCATTGGACACGACGATATCGGCCGCGATAGATCGGCCGGACGCCAGTCGAACGCCGCAGGCGGCGCGATCCGCAACGATGATCTCGCGGACTTCTTCGCCGAAACAAACTTCGCCGCTCTGCCCTTCAATCAGCTTGACCAATCCTTCGACCAGCCGGCCCGTACCGCCCAAGACAAAATGTACGCCCCAACGCCGCTCGAGGAATGCAATCAGACAATAGATCGAACTGGCGGTAAACGGATTGCCGCCGATCAGCAGCGGATGGAAACTGAACACCACTCGCAGCCGAGGGTCGCTGAAAAACTTCGATACCAGGCCATAGACGCTCCGATAGCTCGACAACCGGAGCATTTCCGGCGCGATCTTCGCCATGTCAGTCCATTTGCTGAAAGGTACGTCGCCGAGTTGCTCGAATCCGACTTTGAAGATTTCCTCGCTTACTTTCATGTAGGCGTCGTAGCCGTCGACGTCGTGAGGTGAAAACCGCGCGATCTCCGCGCGCATCGCGCTGGCGTCACCGGAGTAGTCGAAAAACGAACCGTCCTGGAAACGAATACGATAGAACGGTAACACAGGCACCAGGGTCACGTCGTCGGACATCCTGCATCCGCACAACTTCCACAATTCCTCGAACAGAAACGGCGCGGTGACGATCGTTGGCCCGGCATCGAAGGTGAAGCCGTCCTGGCGATAGACATAAGCGCGGCCACCGGGCGCATCGAGTTTTTCCAGAACGGTGACGCGATAGCCTTTGGCGCCAAGTCGCACGGCGGCGGCCAATCCGCCGAAGCCGCTGCCGATCACCACCGCATGCGGCCTGCGGTCATTCGGCTTTGCCCTCGTTGATCTGATCGGACTTGGATCGAGCATAAGCGACACTGTAATTATTTATTGACAGTTGCCTAGCCCATCGTTGTACATTTCTATTTACACATTTTGCGCCGCTTGCCCGGCCACGGTTGCGCGCGTGTATCTGAGGATCAGATCCGCGATCAGTTTCGGCTGTTCTTCGTGCGCCAGGTGGCCGAGGGCCGGCACGCGCTCGATGACCGCTTGGGGCAATATCTCCCGAACCTGTTTCGCAACGGTGGGCGATATCGACCGGTCGTTGGCGGCCGCCACCAGCACCAGAGACGTCGCCAATCGGGGCAGATCATGCAACAGAGGCTCGAGCTTCCAGTTCGCCATCATGCGTAGCGCAGCGGCGACATGCGAGGGGCTGCAGACCAGCTTGCGATAGAGCGCGATACCCTGATCGTCGATGCTCGAACCGGTGTTCGCGATCAACCGCTCGACCGCATTGGGGGTCGAGGCCTGCCACGCGAACACGCGTGGCACCACGGGATTAAGCACAAGCAATTTCGCCAACGGCGACAGCAGTTGGTTGGCGGCGCCGCCGAACGGCATGAAAGCGCCATTGAGGCTGACCAGCAGCCGCGGCGCGATTTTTCCATCGAGGCACATGCGCGCCAGAATCGCCGCCCCCGCCGAATGTCCCACCGCGACCTCTGGCGTGACACCGATCGCAACAAGAAGCCGGCTCAGGTCAGTTGCCATGCCTGGCATCGACAAGCGGTGCGACGGCGGCGATTGCGTGAAGCCGTGCCCGGGCAAGTCAGGTGCAATCACATCGCAATGCTGCGCCAGCAACGGCAACAGCCCGCGCCATGAGTGCGTGGCGGCGCCCGTGCCATGAATCAGCAGTAGCGGTGTTCCCTGACCCATCCTCTGCACGTGCCATCGTATCTCGGCAGCCTCGACGAACGTGCTGGCATTCCGATTGGGCCAGCCCGAGCCGTCCCTGCTCCAGACGAGGCCGGACATTGTTCACGCTGGCGACGGCGACGAAACGCCGGCGAGGAAGGCATCGTAAGCCATGATGAACGCCTCCTTGGCTTCGAAATGCGGCATCGCGCCGGTGGGAAATATCTCGATCGTCCAGTTGGCCCGATCCTGAACCTGGGTCTTGTTTGAGTAGTCGACAAAATCTCCGCGTACGCCGTGGCTCATCCAGACCGGCACGGTCAGCGAATGGTAGATCCTGGAAATACCCTCACTGAACAAAAATCCGGAGACGAAATAGTACGGCGCGTACTGGGCGCCGGGCTGGTGCGTGCTCAGATGGTCATATTCGAGCAGGCCCTCGTCGATATTGCGTGAGCCCCAGGTCTTGTTCAGGAAATAGCGGATTCCTGCGCGGCTGGTGAGCAGCCGGAAAAAGCCCTCGCTCCACAGGGGAAATTCCAGAAAGGAATGTAACCACGGCATGCCGCGCGTGCCGTCGCGCCATTTCGTGGTCGCATCCCGGCTTCGAAAGCCGGTCGGGCTGACCAGCGCAACGCTGCGGAACGCTAGCGGCATTTCGGTCACGGCGCGGGCGAGAAATTCAGATGACAGCGAAACCGCCAACGCATCGATCGGGCTGCGGCCATGGACATTCTGGATTTCGCGTACCGCGATCAGGATCGCGTCGGTCATCATCCGCACGCCGTATTTGCGCTTGGAACGCTCGGAGTGACCGAAGCCTGGAAGCTCCAGCGCATAGACAGTTCGGCTCTGACGATAATGTTCGTAGAGCGGCCGGATTTCATAGGCAGAGCCGGCCGCGTTGATGCTGTGAATCAGCAACAACGGAGGCCATTTGCTTTCCGACTGAGGACCGGCCGAATAATAGGTCAGCCGGCCGACCGCACTCGCGATCTCATGCCGTTGACCGGACACCGGCAGGGGGAATTCCCCAGCACCTTGCGGTGCAGCGCGGTTGGCGGCCGATGCAGCAGCATTCATCGTCAGGCTCTTTTCACACCCAGACCCAATCCCGCATTGGCCAAGACCGTACCACCGGTGTATCAGAAACGACAACGATACTTGTCACAGGCATTGGGAACAACACTTGACACAGAACTCGACCGTCAAACCGCTTGTCGAGGTGCTGGCCGGCATCCGCCAGCCGGTGCCGCCACTTTGGATGATGCGCCAGGCCGGCCGCTATTTGCCGGAATATCGCGAGGTCCGCGCCAAGGCTGGCGGCTTCCTCGATCTCTGCTTCACGCCGGAATTCGCTGCCGAAGTGACATTGCAGCCGATCCGGCGTTTCAACTTCGATGCCGCGATCATTTTCTCGGACATTCTGGTAATTCCTCACGCGCTCGGCCGTTCCGTTCGGTTCGAGGTCGGCGAAGGCCCGCGGCTCGACCCGCTTGATACGCCTGACAAGGTGGCAACGCTCGCAGCCGAGGCTGACTTTTCCAAACTTGAACCGGTGTTCGAGGCGCTACGCCGGGTGCGCAGCGAACTCGATCCGAAGATTGCGTTGATCGGCTTCTGCGGTGCGCCATGGACGGTCGCGACTTACATGGTGGCCGGACAAGGCACGCCGGATCAGGCGCCGGCGCGGATGATGGCGTATCGCCATCCCGAAGCCTTTTCGAAGATCATCGATGCTGTCGTTGAAAATTCGATCATTTATTTGCTTGGCCAACTCAAGGCCGGCGCCGACGTATTGCAGATCTTCGACACCTGGGCTGGCGTGCTGCCGCCGCGCGAATTTGAACGCTGGTCGATCGAACCGACCAAACGCATCGTCGAAGGCGTACGCAAGCAAGCGCCGGGCGCCAAGATCATCGGCTTTCCGCGTGGGGCCGGTGCGTTGTTGCCATCGTATGTCGAAGCCACGGGCGTCAATGCGGTCAGTATCGATTGGACCACCGAGCCGTCGCTAATCCGCGAGAAAGTGCAAAGCTGTGTCGCGGTACAAGGCAACCTCGATCCGCTGGCGTTGATCGCGGGCGGCAAAGCGCTCGATCAATCGATCGACGACGTGCTGTCGAATTACGCCGGCGGCAGGCTGATCTTCAATCTCGGCCACGGCATTCAGCCGGAGACCCCCATCGCGCATGTCGAGCAGATGGTACGGCGCGTGAGGGCCTACCGGGTGTGATGATTTAACTCACGCTCGCCAGCACGGCCTTCGAGAGGGTTGTCGCGTCGGCATGCGGGAGCGGCAGATAGCGCGCCCCCATCTCGGAAGCGAGTTGCGCGCCCGAAGGTCCGGGACGTGGTGAGGTGTCGACCAATACAACGGTTATCCCGGCGGCGCGCAGTTTGCGCGCCGCGCTCATCGCGTCTTCCTCCGCACGCGGACGTCCTTGCGCGCCGTCACGCGCGATGTTCCCCCGGCCGTCGGTCAGCAGGATCACCGACGGTGTCTGTCCCTTTCGCCGAATAAGGTCCGCGAGCGCACAGGCAGCATCAAGCCCTGCCGCCAACGGCGTGCCGCCGCCGCCCGGCAATCCGGCAAGGCTTCGCCTCGCCCGCGCCAGCGAACGCGTCGGCGGCAGCAGCAGTTCCGCGGCAGC
>Ga0265342_10004026_pt1 | contig 11735 bp, 8 predicted proteins | sample 4CB327metaG_FD_203125 | JGI IMG/M metagenome (GOLD analysis project Ga0265342, IMG submission 203125) | Rhizosphere microbial communities from Carex aquatilis grown in University of Washington, Seatle, WA, United States - 4-CB3-27 metaG | ecosystem: Host-associated > Plants > Roots > Rhizosphere...
AAGAATCGGAACTGAGTCCTGTATCTCTCTACGCAGAGACCAAGGTGGCTGTTGAGACCGCGCTTTTGCAAAGCGGACGAAGCGACGAGTGGTGCCCGACTCCCTTGCGGTTCGCCACAATCTACGGCGTGTCGCCGCGCATGCGATTCGATCTCACGGTAAATGAGTTTACTTTGGAGATTCTTACAAAGAAGAGCCTCAAAGTTTTCGGGGAACAGTTTTGGCGCCCCTATGTGCACGCGCGAGATGCTGCTCGCGCAATTGAGCTGGTTCTGAATTCTTCTCCCGCATTGGTCGGGGGACGCGTATTCAATGTAGGCGCAACTGACCAGAATTTTCAGAAGCAGCAATTGGTCGAGATGATTCGCCCATACGCCCCAGACGCGGCCATTGATTTTGTCTTTAAAGCCGAAGATCCTCGCGACTACCGCGTCTCGTTTGCGAGAATCACAGATCAGCTCGGATTCAAGATCACTCGCACAGTGGCGGACGGTATCGCCGAAGTAGCACGCCTGGTTCGTGAAAACGTCATCGACAACTTGGCGGATCAAAAGTATCGCAACTAATCTCATGGCGCCGGATTGCGCAGGGACTTCGGTAGTTGAGGTCGACTGAGATTCTCGGCATGCAATAGAGTCACAACGCAAAGGTAGATAAATATGAATGAAACAACATACTTGCAAGCTCCGCCATCGGTCGAGTTCATTCCGCTGATAGAGCCGGAGATTCGTGGTCACGAGTGGAAGTATGTAAAGGAGTGTCTCGATACCGGGTGGGTCTCCTCGGCCGGGACATATGTTGATCGATTTGAGCAGTTACTTGCGGAGCAGAGCAGGTGTGAACACGCGGTGGCAACGGTGAATGGCACTTCAGCGCTTCATGTTGCGCTCATTGTTGCGGGAGTTCAGCCAAATGATGAAGTGCTTGTCTCGACCTTGACGTTTATCGCTCCTGTAAACGCGATTCGGTATGTGGGCGCATGGCCCGTGTTTGTTGACGCGGAACCAGATTATTGGCAAATGGATGCAGGCCGAGTCGTCGAGTTTCTGGAAAATGGCTGCCAGTGGAAAGACGGAGCACTCTATAACCGGCGTACGGGCCGGCGTGTGACCGCAATTGTCCCGGTCCATGTCCTTGGCCATCCGGTCGATCTCGATCCAATTCTACAAGTGGCACAGAAATTTGGCTTAAAGGTCATCGAAGATGCAACCGAGGGTCTAGGGGCAACCTATAAGGGCCGTCCGCTGGGTTCGATCGGGGACATCGGTTGCTTCAGCTTCAACGGCAACAAGCTCATCACTACCGGCGGGGGTGGGATGATTGTCACGTCAAACGAGAAATGGGCGAAGAAAGCGAAATATCTGACGACGCAGGCAAAGGATGATCCGATTGAGTATATTCATGCGGAGATCGGTTACAACTTCCGACTGACGAACATTCAGGCTGCAATTGGTTGTGCGCAAATGGAGCAGCTGGACACCTATGTTGCGGCCAAACGAGGAATCGCCGATCGCTATAGCGCCGCCTTAGGTGGCATTTCTGGAATCCAGCCGATGCGGCAAGCGACATGGGGCAAGAGCACGTACTGGATGTATACCGTTTTGGTCAAAGAGGAGGTCTACGGGACCAACTCTCGTCAATTGCTCCGCGCTCTCGCTGCAAAGAAGATTCAGACTCGTCCTTTGTGGCAGCCGATACATCAGTCGCCAGCACATATCATAAGCCGCGCGGGAGAACTGCCAATCTCTGAACAACTAAGCAAAGAAGCTTTGAGCCTGCCCTGTTCGGTTGGGTTATCCGAAGACTCCCAGAAAAGAGTCATAGACGAACTCCTCTTGTGCGCGAGGCACTGAGAGTGATTATGCAAACCAATTCACGGCGATGATGTTCGCCAAGATCGGCGGTAGCATGACTTTATTCAACGATAAGCGGGCTACCGTGTATTCACCATGTTATCGAGCCATATGACCGGGAATACTGGTTATGTGCCCGGAGTTCTCTTAAAGGATGCGAAGATGACTCAGAATGTCACAAATGCGACTCCGACAATTGACAAGACAATCAACACTAAGATCGACAATTTCACAAAGGGCGACCGGATTAACGAAAGGCTCCATGAAATTGTTCCCGGAGCTAGTCACACGTACAGCAAGGGTGAAGATCAGTTTCCACTAAAATCGCCGAAGATCATGGTTCGTGCGCAAGGGGCCTATTGTTGGGATGCGGATGGCAATCGCTATCTTGATTGGGCCATGGGAAACCGGGTTATTGTTCTAGGCCACTGCTATCCAGCCGTCAATGATGCCGTAAAGCGCCAAATTGATATTGGAGTGAATTTCACTCGTCCCGGCATCCTGGAATATGAGCTGGCCGAATATCTTGTTGACCTTTTGCCGGTTGCCGAAATGGTTAAGTTTGGAAAGAATGGCTCAGATGTTACTTCGGCGGCAGTTAAGCTCTCCCGGGCATATACCGGTAGAAAGTACATTGCCTGTTGCGCGGACCATCCGTTCTTTAGCATTAACGATTGGTTTATCGGTACGACGCCCATGAATTCAGGGGTACCGGAGGAGGTTTCTGGTCTAACTCTGAGATTCCCTTACAATGACATTGCGGCGCTGGAAAGACTCTTTGCGCAGTACCCGGGTCAAATCGCTGCAGTTCTTTTGGAACCGATAAAGAACGACGAGCCCAAAGACGATTATTTACAGAAGCTCCGTGATCTTTCCACCCGCGAAGGAACCGTCCTCATATTTGACGAAATGATCAGCGGGGTGAAGTTCGATATCCGCGGAGCTCATCATATGCGGGGGGTATATCCAGATCTAGCTTGCTTTGGCAAAGCGTATGCGAACGGATACTCCTTTTCGCTGTTGGCGGGCAAGCGCGACATCATGGAATTGGGTGGCTTGAAACATAACAAGCGTCGCGTGTTCTTGTTATCCCAGACCCACAGTTCGGAGACGGTGGGTTTGGCTGCCTGTAGAGCGACTTTAGAGGAGTGTCTTCGTGTCGATATAAGCAAGCACATCTGGCCCATGGGCAAGAAGCTGGTGGACGGGTTCCGCGACCTGGCGCGAGCCGAGGGAGTAGGGGACTATGCACGGATTATTGGATTCGATTGCAATCCGCAAATCGTGTGTACCCATCCAGACGGCCGGTATTGGCCGGAACTTACGACCTCATTTCATGAAGAAATGATCTCGTGGGGTGTGCTTATGCCCTGGATTACGATTACCTACTCCCATGGACAGGCTGAATTGGATCAGACTTTCGAGGCGCTGCAAATGGCAATGCGGAAGATTTCAGGAGCCGTAGCCACCGGTCGGGTGCGCGAATCGTTTGTTGGGCCTCCTGTTAAGCCGGTGTTCCGTCCTTTCAACGCCTGTCTCCAAAGCAGATGCGGCAGAATTCATGCCGATGCGGTAAAGATGGAGTGCTGCGAAGGAGACTGCCAAAAGTGATCGGCGCAATCGTCCAGGCACGAATGGGATCTACACGACTTCCCGGCAAGGTCATGCTGGAGGGTGCTGGAAAGCCGTTACTTGGCCATCTTCTCGAACGACTGAGTTATAGTCAGCATTTGGAGAGGACAATTGTAGCAACCACAACAAGCGAGCGAGACAATGTCATCGAAGAGCTATGCAGCTCCCTCGGTGTGTTGGTCTATCGAGGAAGCGAAGATGACGTCCTCGATCGGTATTACCAGGCTGCAAAGGCATTCGGCCTTACTACTATTGTCCGAGTGACTTCAGACTGTCCGCTGATCGATCCCTGGCTCATTGACGAGAAGATTGCCTTCTTCAAGAGCAAATTTAGTAGCTATGACTTAATCACTAATCGTCACCCGTTGACATATCCGGATGGAATTGACTTCGATTTAATTCCGTTGCACGGTTTGGAGACTGCCTGGAGAAATGCACGAGAAGCGCTACATCGAGAGCATGTTGTCCCGTTCTTTTGGGAATGCGGATTGCGTGTTTACAATTTCGAAGATCCGCGAAAGCTGTTTTATTCGCATCGGTGGACGCTTGATTACATCGAAGATTACGAGTTGATCAAGGCTATTTATTCAGGCCTCTACAAAGATCACTCAAAATTCGCAACCGACGATATCTTGAAGTATCTCAGCGCACATCCGGAATTGTCACAAATCAATGCCAAATATTTACCGTCACAACAACTCTGAACGAAAACGAATAGAGCAAGGGGGTAACAGCGTTGGGAAACATCGTTGATATCGAAGGAGACTACTCTCAATCAGACTTGATTGACAGCTTGAAGAGGATAGGTATTGGGCTCGGCGACGTTGTCTATACAGTTGTGAACCTGGATGCACTTGGAAAGGCAAAGAGTTGTTCTACCGCAGCGGAGCATTGTGAATGTCTATTGAAGGCTCTCCAAGAGGCGGTGGGCAATGACGGAACAATTCTTGTTCCATCGTACTCGTTTTCATTTTGCCGCAGAGAGATTTTCGATGTTCAGGGCACGCCAGCAGTGAAGGGGCCATGGAGCCCTTCCACTGAATTCCTCGAGTATTTTCGCCAATTGCCAGGGGTTGTTCGATCGGCCGATCCAATACATTCCGTGGCCGGCCTTGGGCCGCGAGCGGCAGAAATTCTCTCCAACGTGCCGCCTACGTGCTTTGGGGAAGATAGCGTTCCATACCGGCTTAGACAAATTGGCGCAAAAATCTGCGCTATTGGTGTGGGCTTGCACGAATCCAACTTTCAACATCACGTTGAAGAGATGGTGGGTGTACCATTTCGCTTCAAGAAGCTCTTCACGGGGGTCATTAGGGACAGCGGCGTCACGAGGAAAACGGGTTGGGTCTACAACGTCGGTATCCTTGCGAATAATGGAGTCGTAGACGACCAGCGATTGGAAGCCAGTGCTCGAGAGGCTGGTATATGCCGTGCAGCGGTCGTGGGACGCGGTCAGCTTTTGGGCAGCAATTGCCGAGAATTATTCGAATTCACCTCGGCGGCGCTAAAGAAGGACCCATGGTTTACTGCTCGTGGTCCGGCCGGCGACCCGATTGAACTCGAGCGTGTTCGAGTGGGTGGGCCCCGCCATGAAGTAAACCTTCCCCCCGATGCATCCATATCGGAAATGATCGACGCTATATGGAAACTGCCACGCGACATCGTATCGGAGGGATATGATGCCGCTCTTAAAGCATTGGCGAAACAAGTGCCGATGAAGATTTGCGCATATCCGACTGGAACTGAATGCTGGAGTTGGATTCTTCCAGAAAAATGGACATGCCACGAGGCATATCTCGAGACTCTCGACGGAAAGCGACTGTTTTCATATGCGGACAACCCGCTTCACGTGGTGTCCTATTCGTTGCCATTCGAAGGGGAAGTTTCGAGAAGGGATCTCTTTGAGCATTTACATGTCCATCACAGAATCCCGGAATCAATTCCATTCATGTTCAAGTATTATGAGCGCGATTGGGGGTTATGCTGTAGCAAGAACCTAAAAGACACTTTGCATGATGATAAGTACAGGGTGGTAATCAAGAGCGACTTTAGCTATGGAACATTGAAAGTCGGCGAGGTTACCGCGCCAGGAAAGACAGACGAATGCATAGTGTTGTGTGCCCACCTTTGCCACCCCGCGATGGTCAATGACGATTTATCGGGAGTCGTCGTTGGAATCAAAGTCATGCAGGCCTTGTTGAAGCGGAATGACCTCCGCTACACGTACCGTTTCATAATCCTGCCTGAAACTATCGGCTCTGTTGCCTATCTGAGTCAGAACGAGCATCTGATTCCGAAAATGAAAGGTGGATTGTTCCTGGAGATGCTGGGGCTGGACAACCCCCATGCACTCCAGTTGTCATTCGCCGGAAACACAGAAGTGGATCTTTGTTTCTCGCAAGCCCTCAAAGAGCACGATGCTTTTGGATGGACGGGGCCATACCGAACAATTATAGGCAATGACGAACGGCAATTTAACGGACCGGGCGTCAGAGTTCCGATGCTTTCGTTGTCAAGGGTACTTCCGCCAACGATGGGAGATTGGCCTTACCGCGAATATCACTCCAGTCATGACTCGCCGGAAATGACCTCGATCAAGAGTCTTGAAGCCTCCTGTGAGATGGTACTAAGCATGATAGATACCATCGAGAACAATAGAGTGCCGATTAATCAATACAAGGGAGAGGTCTTTTGCTCAAGGTTCGGTATGTCCTTTGAAGAAGCCTCCAATCCTGAAGCGTACCGCGCTCTTTTTAGTGTTATGGACGTGATCGACGGCACTCTCTCAGTGGCGCAGATCGCGAGTAAATGCGGTATATCTTTTGGAACAGCGGCAAAGATTGTTAGTGAATTGCGAGTCCGCGGTTTGGTGGATTAGGGAAGTGCTTGTAAGAGGCGATACGCTTGGAAGAGATAACAGTAGAGCACATCATCGTAGAAACGGGCTTAGGAAAAGGCGTCGAAGAATATGGCAATATGGGCGATGTCGCCATGTTGCAAGCGGGCGTTGATCGGCTGCACAAGCTTTTTCCAAAGGCTTGTATAGAAGTGCTCACCGATTCTGCCGAAGATCTGGCCCGATTTTGCCCGGTTGCAAAGCCCTTGGACAACGCTGGCAGGGCGCTCTGGTTCGCAAATGGCGTTTTGCTGGGAAGGTTCACTGACCACATACCCAAGTGGGTTGTGGATGTTTTAGTTTGGCTCAAGAAGACAGCTCGGTCGCAGTTTCCCGGTCTTGTAAGGACGATTCTGGTCTCAAGACTAAAACATAAGAACCGACTAACTGACGCGGCGGCGGTTTCGGCCTTTACACGAGCCTTAGGAAATGCGGATCTGTTGCTGCTTTGCGGCGCAGGCGGTTTTTATGATGGTTGCCAAGCGTGGAATCTCGATGTTCTGGATATTCTCGAAGCAGGCATTCAAAGGCATGTGCCTGTAGTCATGCTTGGTCAGGGTTTCGGTCCTTTAAAGGACCCCTTGGTTCTCAAGCGGGCCGCAAAAGTTCTACCTTCTGTCAATCTCATAACATTGCGAGGAAGCCCAGGATCACTGGATCTCCTTCGGTCGCTGGGTGTTAATGAATCGAGTGTGCAGACCACGGGAGATGAGGCCGTGGAACTGGCGTACGAGGCGAGAACCGAGAAGGGCGGGCACGGTTTGGGGATCAATATACGCTTCGCTGCGTCAGCAGACACTGATGATCATGATATTGAGGCGATCAGACCCGTTCTACATGAGTTTGCGAGAAGGCGAGGCATTTCCCTCGTTCCGCTTCCCATCGCTATACAGATCTATACAAGAGATGATCTAGCCATTAAGCGGCTTCTGCTCGGACTCGATAATGAGTCTGACGGTGGCAATACGCTTGATTCTCCTCTGAAGGTAATCAGGAAGGCTGCAAGTTGCAGGGTCGTAGTCACCGGCGCGTACCATGCGGCTGTGTTCGCGCTTGCTCAGGGAATCCCTGTGGTCGCTCTCGCGAAGTCAGCGTATTTCGCCAGCAAGATGTTGGGCTTAGAAAGCCAGTTCGGAGAAGGTTGTCAGACTATCGTCTTAAACGAGCCGGAGTTGCCACAAAGACTCGCTAGCGCTATCGAACGAGCTTGGCAAAGCGCGGATAGGCTCCGCGAACCGTTGCAGGAGGCGGCGCTCAGACAGATTGAGTCGAGCCGAATGTCCTACGAGCGCGTCAGGGACTTGGTGGGTCACACGAATACGGCGACTAATCATACAGAATAATGAAAGACCAGATTTGTCACTGCCGTCCGCGCCGATATCCAGCATTTTGCTATTTGACCTAAGCCGATGAGTTACCGGTGCAGACTCCTACAATGAAGCAATTCAGAACAGAACGAGCCTGATGGACATCCGAAATCTTTTTGAATCGCCGAATGACACGATTGCGAGATTTGCTGAGATGCAGGTTCATCTCTATCGCCGGGATGCCGGCCTGCAACAGTATTTTCACGCGCTCGATATGGAAACTTTCGATGGCCCCCGAGGAGCAATTGTTCATCGGACCCCCATCAACCCCTTGTTAGCTTGGTCATTCAACGCTGCTGACAAGGTTGCGCAGATTGGCAAACCGAGAAAAATCAAGACGGATATTCTCTTTTCCCCAACGCCCTATTTTGGACGCAAGACCGAGAACCGATTTCTTGCCAAGACACTGCTCGGGTTAGCGGGTACGGGCGCCGAGATCCTATGCCTGCTTCCTTTGAACGCTCCATTTCGACAGGGATTGGAATCTGATCTGGCGGCTGCAGGGCGCAGCAAGCAAGTTACATTTCTTGACCCGGGCATGCCCTTCAATCCAGTAGAGGCGCGCATGCGATCAGTGGCCGCACGATTGCGGGGGCGTGCCGCCTTTGAGAAATCGGTCCAGATTCTTGAACCATATGGACTAAGTCCGACCGAATGTGCTTTAGAGCACTTCGAAAGGACTGCACTGTACATTGAAGCGTGGGAGCGACTGGCGCCTCTCATCGAATTTGATAAAGTTGTTGCTCGATGTCATTGGTATGACCTCTGCGGCTCAGTTTGCCGCACGGGCATGGAGCGGAATAAGCCAGTAATCACATTTCAGCAAGGTGTGATCGGACACACCCTTGACTTTCCCATAACGGCTACTAAGTTTGTGGCGTTTGGATCATCCTCTGCTTCTGTCCTCGCCGAAGGGAACCGAAGATTCTTTGATGCAGTTGGATTGCCTGAGAAGCCAGTGGAATACTTCAGTGCTGGATCTCTATTTGATACGCTATTGCCGCTGCCCGACCAATTCTCTCTTCAGACTGTTCTGATGGTTGATACGCATTCAGTCACAGACGACCCTTGGGGAACGGAGAGGGAAACGCAAGCACTAATGCAATTGGCCGAGAGATTGCTTTCCTCGAAATTGCCTCTTCGCAGGCTGGTCATTCGCCCCCATCCGCATTGGAGCGATTGGGATTTCAATGCCTTCCTAAGTCTCGTGCGCGAGCATCGGGACGTGTGTGAGTTATCGCATCCGATATGGCCACTTGAAGACGATTTGCGCCGCTCGTCCGTGATGGTTGGAGTGTGGAGCGGTACTCTAACGGTAGCCTCTGCTTGCGGATTACCCACAATTTTTATGCAAACTGAGAATGGCTTCGCGACGCGGGATCTTGCGTGTTTCTCTCCGCGTCAAACCTTGAAGCCTGATGACGCATTTGACGAAATTGCGAGACTTCTGACAGACCCGCAGGCATATACAGAAGCACGCCAAGTGGCGCAACGCAACGCAAGCGAATATTATTCCAACTGCGAAAATGCGAAGCTCGACAGCGCATTTTTTGAGAAGGTTCTTCGTACGGAATCTGTCAGTAGCCGAAGTGCAAATAGCTCGCAATGAAAATCGTCTTTATCAGCACTATGCATGGCGCGCCCTGGGGTGGAAGCGAGGAACTCTGGAGCCAAACCGCCAGCCAACTCAGCCGCTCCGGTCACCAAGTGAGGGCGTTAGTAGCCTATCGACCGCAGCGTGCAGAGAAGGTGGTGGCGTTAGCGAAGGAAGGGGTTGAGATCGAAACCTTTCCTTCTCCTGGATATATTACCGGTCAAGTCCGGTATTTGTGGAGCAGAGTAACTCGCGGAACGCGAAGAACCCATCGTCGCTTAGAACAGTTCAAGCCTGACTTAGTCGTGATCTCGCAAGGGCACAATGCGGGTGGATTCGAGTGGGCGAGAGTGTGCCGCCAGGCTGGCATACCGTACGCAATGATCGTTCACTGCAATTCCGAGTATTGGGGATTCGAAGATCGAGCGGTCGAGGATGCCGCAGCAGCTTACAGAGCGGCTCGGAAAGTTTTCTGCGTGTCCCGCGCTAATCTCAATTTGCTCAAGATGCAGTTGGGAGATCCTCTCCAACACGGAGAAGTTGTTTGGAATCCTTGCAATGTTTCGCCGGAGAGCTCTCCCACTTGGCCAGATGAAAAGGGGACGTTCCGGCTGGCCTGTGTGGGGCGTCTGGACCCTGCCGCTAAAGGGCAGGAACTGCTCTTGCAGGTTCTGGCTCGTCCTGAATGGCGGGCTCGTCCCGTTGAATTGAATCTCTTCGGAGCAGGTTTGTTCGAACAGACTTTGCGACGCTTAACTGAGATGCTCAAGTTGGACAATGTGCATTTTCGCGGTCATGTTAGCGACGTCCGATCGATTTGGAATGAAAACCATTTGCTGGTTCTTCCTTCGCGATACGAAGGATTGCCGCTGGTTCTAGTTGAGGCCATGTGGTGCGGACGTCCGGCGGTGGTGACAGATGTTGGCGGCAATGCAGAAGTGTGCATTGACAATGAAACAGGGTTTGTAGCATCGGCACCAACGATGTCATTGCTCGCCGACGCACTGGAACGTGCCTGGGAAAAACGCAGCGAATGGCGTCAAATGGGCCACGCTGCACGGGCATGGGCCGAGAGCCATATACCTCAGAATCCTATCGAACTGTTTGTCGAACAATTGAAAAGTTGCATCTCGCCAGTTGGCCAGTAATCACATTCGGCGGCACCGCCAATGAGATGGGGGACCAATCACCCAATCCGTTTATCGACGCCGCCGAGGCGTAAGAATAACTTCAACGTACCGGTCTGCTGGAAGATATGATGGATATTACTGTTATTGTTTGCACATATAATCGCTGTCAAACATTGTCAGAGGCTCTCGAAAGTATTGCGGCCCAGGTAATGCCCAGCTCTATCGACTGGGAGATCCTGGTTGTCGACAACAACTCAACGGACCGTACACGGGAAGTTGTTGACGAGTTGTCTGTGAGGTGGTCTGGCCGTTTTCGATGTGTATCGGAGCCAAGCCAAGGATTATCGTTTGCTCGCAATGCCGGGATTCGCGAATCGCGCGGTAGTGTTTTGGCATTCACTGACGATGACGTGACTGTCGAGCCTGATTGGCTGCAGAACTTAACTTCTAACCTGCACAGTGGAGAGTGGGCGGCGTCTGGCGGTCGCATCATCCCAGTTTGGGCGATGCCAGTTCCTAAGTGGCTTTCGACTTCCGATCCCCACACCATGGGGCCGTTTGTTGCGTTCGACGCAGGTACGCAGGCAGGGGAACTCAACCGGCCGCCTTACGGTGCGAACATGGCGTTTCGCAAGGAAGTATTCGAGAAGTACGGCGGATTCCGAATCGACCTCGGTCGCACCGCGAAGAACCTGATAGGTCGTGAGGACATCGAAATGGGAAATCGGCTGCTCGCGGCTGGCCTGCGCTTGAGATATGAGCCGGATTCCGTTGTACACCATCCTGCGCCGGAGAGCCGGATGAGGAGGAAATTCGTGTTGAAGTGGTGGTATTGGTTCGGCTACGCCGAAGTTGCGGACCTGGGCTTACCCACCGACGCGAGATTCCTATTCAGAGGAATTCCTCTTTATATGTTTCGCAGGATTGTGCGCTGGACTGTTCAATGGATGATATCAATCGATCCCGCGCGCCGGTTCGCGAGCAAACGCAACGTGTGGTATTGGGCTGGAATGGTTCGAGCCTGCTACCAGCTTAGCGGGAAACATGATCTACCGACTGCTGCGAATCGCGAATGATGAACATTGTGCATTCTCAGCGCGGATTGGCTACAAGCGCTCCCCGGCGCAACGTGAGAAGCGGGCGGCCGACAACTTGATGCTCAACATGAATTGAGCCGTGAAAACAGCCATTGCGCCCAGAGGGAGTAACGAAGATATGAGGATGCACTACTATCAACGCGGGTGCCCGACCGGTTAATCCTAT
>Ga0265342_10004028_pt1 | contig 11734 bp, 11 predicted proteins | sample 4CB327metaG_FD_203125 | JGI IMG/M metagenome (GOLD analysis project Ga0265342, IMG submission 203125) | Rhizosphere microbial communities from Carex aquatilis grown in University of Washington, Seatle, WA, United States - 4-CB3-27 metaG | ecosystem: Host-associated > Plants > Roots >...
GGTGACGACCGTCACCACCGTTTCTTGCCAGGCCGGACCCATGCCGCTCTCGACCGCAGCCAGCGCGCCATCGAGCGCGTCGAGCCACAGCGCGAGATGGCCGCTGGCCGCGCCTTCGTTGGCATGTGTGTCCCAGCCGTCGAAGGCGAGCGCGCCGATGCGCGGGCCATCGTCGCGGGCGAGGAATTTCGCCGCGGCGCCGGCGGAGTCGGCAAAGTACGTTTTGATGTAGGCGCCGGGGCCTTTCTGCGCCGGCAGGCCGCCCTTTTGCGGGCTCATCGCCAGGCCGCCTTCGCGTGCAATCTTCGCGAGATCGACGCGCTCTTCCAGCGCGCGCGCCAGCGCCGGATCGGTGTGGCGATAGAGATCGAGCAGGCGCATCACGGTGTCCTGCGTTGCCGGCGGCAGTTTCGGCGGCGTCCATGACATCACCGGCGCGGCGCCGCGCACGATCAGCGGCGTCACCGGGCCGACGGCGAAGGCTTCCTTGCCGCCGCGCGCGCGCTCGGCTGGCGCCATCGTCGCCAGCGCGCGATTGAGCCAGCCGGTGTCGCTGGCGCCGGGCTTGATGAAGCCGCTTTCCAGCACATCCTGGCCGTCGAAATGCGAGCGCTCGCGATAGGGCGAGGCGACCGCATGCACGATTATGGCGTGGCCGGCGCGGTACATGCGCGCGAGGTTGGGCATCGCTGGATTGAGCGCGAAGAAATTGTCGAGCGGAAATGGCGGGGTGGCGCTCGTGAGCGTCAGTGCGTTGTCGCCGCGCAGTCGCACCCAATCGGGATCGCCGACCGGCGCGATCGCGGCGAGCCCGTCGAGCGCGCCGCGCAAGACGATGGTGAGGAAGCGCGGATCGCGCCCTTCCGCCAGCGCCGCGCGCGGCAGATGCGCCCAGGCGAACAGCACGCCGGAGGCGAGCAGCAGTTCGCGGCGGCTCGGAGCGTGGAAGATGTTGGTCATGGCATCACCGTCTCTGGAATTCGGGCGACATGAGGAGCAGTGCCAGCGCCTGCGGCCGGCTCTCGGCGCGGCGCACCGTCTGCCGCGTCTCGGCGGAGGCGAGGGGACCGAGCACGGCATCGACCATGGCGTCCGGCTCGCTGCCGTCGTTGCCGACGAGGCGGGCGGTCTGGTTGGCGATGTCGAGGCGCTCGGCCAAACCGTCGATCCAGGCGGCGCTGTCGTCGGAGAAACCCTTCGGCGCCGGCGGCCGCCACAACGGTTCGCCGAGCAGGTTCTGCGTGTTGACGAGGCGGCGCACGTCACGGATCTGCAGGCCGCTGGCGCGCATTGCCGCCATCATCCATTCGCCCGGCTTCTTCAGTTTCGTGCGCGGCGCTTGCCAGGCTTCCGGCGCGGTGACGAGCGTCTGCGTCACCTGCATCAGGTCGCCGCCCGTATCGTGGAAGCGCTTGGCCAGACGGTCGAGGAGATCGGGCGGCGGATTGTCGGCGACGAAATGCCGCGCGAGCTTGGTGGCAATGTGCTTCGCCGTGGCCGGGTGATGCGCGAGCATTTCCAACACGGCGCGGCCCTGGGCGAAACCGTCCTGCGCATAGCTCTTGCCGAGCACTGTCTGCGCACCGGGCTCGTGCATGCGTTCGTTGAACCAGAACTCGCCGCCGCGCTCGGGAAAGCGCCGCGGCGGGTAGACGCTCCAGCCGGTGATCACCTTGGCGAAACTGGTGACGTCGGCCTGCGTGTAGCCGGAGCGCACGCCGAGCGTATGCAACTCCATGATCTCGCGGCCGAGGTTCTCGTTCAGGCCCTTGTGCTGGCGCTCGCCGGCGATCGAGTCGGGCCCGAACGAGCGGGCATTGTCGAGATAGAGCAGCATCGCCGGGTGGGTTTCGGCGGCGATGAGCATGTCGGCGAACTTGCCGAGCACGTGCGGACGGATCGCCTCGCGCTCGTAGGCGCCGCACAGCGAGCGCACGAGGCCCTTGTCGGCAGAGACGCAGAAATGGTTCGACCAGAACCACGTGAGCCGCTCGACGAGGCCGACGTCGGCGTCGAGCGCGGCCTGGTAGTGCGCCTGGGCCTCGCTGAGATAGAACTTCTGCGGCAGCGGTGGTCCCGGCTTACGTATCGACATCTCGTTCGTGTCGCCGCCGCCCATCGTGTTCGGCGCGGCCATGTCGGCGGACGACTGCATGCGGCGCGCCTCGCGCTGGCGCTTCTTCTCCTGCTGGAAGGCAACGGTAGCGCGGGCATCCTCGGCGCCGCTCGCGAGCGCCGGATCGTCGATGGGCCTGGGGCCGGCCTTCAGTTCGGCGACGAGCGCGCCGCGCGGGTCGGCGGCGACGCGGTCGATGTCGCCGGTTTTCGGACCGAAGCCGAAGCGATGCAGCGCCAGCGCCGCCTGCGCGCGGGAATCGGAAGAGACGGGATCGAGCGCCATGGCTCTCTCGACTGCTGTTGTCCGCCCCATGCGGCAAATTGAACGTGAGTCATGTCGAGACTAAGGCGTCTGCGTTGGCGAAAGATGAACGCGCGATGAATATTCAAATCAAATGTCCGCGTCACGGCGTCATCGAGCGGGGCATGCAGGTGAACAACAGATAACGGCGTACTTCAGAACGCATTCAGTGCGCGACGCGCATGCTGGCACTCATGATCGAGAAGCAATCGATCCGCCGGGATGAACGCCGGGGCGCACGGCCGCCCGTAGCCAGAGAGGATTCCCCATGCTCAAGAAAATCGCCTTCGCGCTCGTCGCCGCGAGCCTGATCGGAGCGCCCGCCCTCGCGCAGGGCACGACGCCAGCCAATACGCAAACCACCACGACCAGCGCGCCGCAGGCGACGACGAAGACCGCGGTCAAGACGCATGCCATGAAGAAGCATACCAAGATCGTGCGCCATCACAGGAAGATGGTGAAGCACGCCAAGGTGCACACGAAGAAGCACGCCAGGCACGTTGTGCATCACGCGGTGAAGCACCCGGTCAAGAAGCCGAGCTGAGCGCTCCGCACAGGTCAAGCGCCGCGTGTTCACGCGGCGCTTGACTCTGCACAGGCTTCAGCGCCACATTTTCGCCGTGCTGGTTCCCCGGGCAACCGGGGACGAAAGAGGGAACACGGGATTTATCCGTGGCTGCCCCCGCAACTGTGAGCGGCGAGCTCGCGTCCGCATGGCCACTGGGAAACCGGGAAGGCCGGACGCAACTGGGCGACGACCCGCGAGCCAGGAGACCTGCCAGCGCGGTCACCCAACCGGTGGACGGGGCGTCCATACGGAGCGGTCTTTCGCAGCGGTGACGGCAATGCCGGTGCGAAGGCCGTGCGGCGGGTGAATTCTCCCTCCAAACGTCTTCGAAACGTCAGCGTCGCGCGCGTGCGTGCGTCCGCCGTTTCTTCGCATCGGTCCTGATGTCACCGATGCGCCCGTCCTCGACGGGCGCAAACGAAGGAACGTTGCGTGATGAGGACGAAACTCTCTCTCGCGTGCGCGGCCATGGGTGCCGCGGCGCTGATACCGGCGGCACAGGCGCAGGAGCAGCCTGTGGTATTGCCGCAGATCGTGGTCAGCGCGACCACGGTGCCGACGCCGTCGAGCGAAATCGCCAATTCGGTCACCGTCATTACCGCCGAGCAGCTCCAGCGTGAGCAACGGCGCACGGTCGCCGATGCGCTCAACACGGTGCCCGGGCTGCAGGTCGTGCAGAACGGCTCTCCCGGCGCGCAGACCGCGGTGTTCATCCGCGGCACCAACTCGAACCACGTCAAGGTGTTCATCGACGGCATCGACGTGAGCGACGCCAGCAATCCGAACGGCGCCTTCGATTTCGCGCATCTCCTGACCGCCGACATCGACAAGATCGAGGTGCTGCGCGGGCCGCAGAGCGGCCTCTACGGCGCCAGCGCCATCGGCGGCGTTATCTCCATCACTACCAAGAAGGGCGCCGGCCCGGCCAAGGTCAGCGGCTTCGTCGAAGGCGGCTCATACGGCACCTTCAACCAGGCGGTCGGCGTCAGCGGTTCGCAGGACCGGTTCAACTACAGTTTCAACGTCGCGCACTTCCGCTACGAGAACCAGCCGGTGACGCCGGCCTATATGTTGCCGCCGGGCGGGCAGGCGAAGGGCAACGCCTACGACAACAAGACCTACTCGACGCGGCTTGGCTACGACGTCAGCAAGGACCTGAGCTTCAATCTCTACGGTCACTACACCGACGCCGTCCTTCACTATTCCGACGACACCACCGATCCGGTCACCTTTCTCGGCGAAACTTTTCCGACGCAGTCGGTCTACAAGAACTACAATTTCTACGGCCGCGCCGAGGCGGTATGGAAGACGCTCGACGACCGACTCGTCAATACCTTCGCCGTCAACGAGACGAACTATGCGCGCTCGAACGCGGATCCGGCGCCAAACCTGCCGACGTCCTTCGAGTCATCGGCGCAGAAATACGAGTGGCACGGCGCTCTCACCGTGCTGCCGGGGCAGGTCATCGTTGCCGGCCTCGAGCGGCAGAACGAGCGCGCCACCAGCGACAACCTCGACGCCAAGACCGGCAACCAGGCGGGCTTTCTCGAAATCCAGTCGGAGATCGCCAGGCGGTTCTTCTTCGTCGCCAACATCCGCCACGACGACAACGACTCGTTCGGCGGCCACAATACCTGGCGCGTGGCGCCGGCGTTCATCGTGCCGGGCACCGAAACCAAGCTGAAGGCGAGCTACGGCACCGGCTTCAAGGCGCCCGATCTCTACCAACTCTACGGCAACGGCCCGTTCGGCTTCGTCGGCAATCCGAACCTGCTGCCAGAAACGAGCCGCGGCTACGACATCGGCTTCGAGCAGCCGCTGTTCAACGATCGCGTCCGCTTCGGTGTCACGTACTTCCGCAACGACCTGCAAAACCTGATCGACTACAACGCCGCCTTCACCACTTTGGTGAACATCGGCGAGGCCGCGACCTACGGTGCGGAAGCCTTCGTGCAGGTGGCGGTGAACGATCATCTGCGCGCGCGCGTCGACTACACCCGCACCACCGCGCGCGATCTCGACAAGGGCACGGACCTGCTGCGCCGGCCGCGCGACAAGTATTCGGCGACGGTCACCTGGCAGCCGATCGACAAGCTCACGATCTCGCCGACGGTCATCTATCTCGGCCGCTGGCTCGACATCAACCGCTCGACCTTCGTCAACGAGGAGGGCGGCCGCGTGTTGGTCGTCAATCTTGCCGCCGAATACGCGCTCGATCCGCACGCCACCGTGTTCGCGCGCGTCGACAACCTGTTCAACAAGCAATACGAAGAGCCGCTCGGCTGGCTGCAGCCGGGGCTGTCGGCCTATGCCGGGGTGAAGTTCAGCATCGAATAGCCTGCCTGGCGAGGCCTGTCCCGCCGCCGCGTCCATGCGGTAGCATGGGGTCGCGAATCTCACGGGGGGGTGACCATGAAGACGAGCCGCATACTGATCGCGGCACTAAGTCTGACGGCGGCGGTGTCGGCCGCCGCCGCCGACGACATCGGCGACGCCATCGACGCCGCGCGCAAATCCTACCAAGCGGGCGACCTGGGGCACGCCAAGGAGTCGCTCGACCTTGCCTCGCAACTGATCGGGCAGAAGAACGCCGAAAGCTTCGCGGCGCTGCTGCCGCCGGCGCTGCCGGGCTGGACGGCGGAGAAGGCGCAGGCCAACGCCGTCGGTGCGGCCATGTTCGGCGGCGCCTCGGCGGCTTCGCGCACCTATACCAACGCCAAGGGCGACTCCGTCGAGGTCTCAATCACCGGCGACTCGGCGATGATCATGCAGTTCGGGCCGATGCTGAACAATCCGGCGCTCGCCGGCGCCATGGGCAAGCTGATCCGCGTCGGCAGCCAGCGCGCCGTGCAGACCAACGACGGCGACGTGATGATGCTGATCGCCAACAAGTTCATGGTGCAGGTGCACGGCTCGGCCGACGCCGCGGCGAAACTGTCCTATGCGCAGGCGGTGGACGTCGCCAAATTGGCCAAAATGTAGCGGGCCGCCAGAAGGGGCGGCGGCCTTGGTTGTGAGGAGACGATTGACGATGCGGTGGGTGGCGCCTGGTTTGATCCTGACCGGAATGCTCGCGCTCGGCGGCTGCACGACCGACCTCGGCCCCACGCCGAGCGATCTCAAGGCGCAGTGGGAGGGGCAGAACGTCTACCCGCAGAACTTCAAGGCGGACCTGCTTGCCTTCCTGCGCACCTATCTCAACGATCCGACGGGGGTGCGCAGCGCAAGCGTGGCGCAGCCCACGCTGAAGGACCGCGGCCCCGGGCAGCGTTACATCGTCTGCCTGCGCTACAATGCGCGCGACAACACCGGTGCCTATACGGGGATGAAGATCGGCGCGGCGGTCTACGTCTCGGCCAAGCTCGACGACTTCGTCGACCAGCCGAAGCAGGTGAAGGAGCTGTGCAAGGATGCCGTCTACGCGCCGTTCCCGGAACTGGAAAAGCTGACGCGCTGATAAGCGACTGCCCAAATGGCTGTATTCGCGTGCCCGGCGCACGAGCACACGATATCCGCCGGGCCGGGCGGCTCGGCGGGACAGATCGGTGAGACAGAACGACGCTTAACGTCAGTCTAGGTCAGAAGACTCAGGGTCACTTGACCTTGAGGTTCTCCGCGGACGACTTCCCGCGGTTCTCGACGAGTTCGAACTGAACGCTCTGTCCTTCGTTCAGCGTGCTAAGTCCGGCGCGTTCGACCGCCGAGATATGGACGAACACATCCTTGCCGCCATCTTGCGGCTGGATGAAGCCGTAGCCTTTCGTCGGATTGAACCACTTAACGGTGCCCTGAGGCATGCTAGATCTCCGAGGGGTATTGCTAACCCAGGCAGTCTGGCACACTCCGAAACCGTCGAAAAGGCCGTTTCTTGGCGGTCGCGGTCGCGGGACCGCTTTATTTTTCGCCGATTTCTGCCGGTCTGCTGCGCCTCGGCGCCGCCGGTGCCGGGTGAGGGGATTGAACCCCCGACCTTCGGTTTACAAAACCGCTGCTCTACCGCTGAGCTAACCCGGCGGACCGGTGGCCGCTGGCCGGAGGGCTACCAGCGCCGCGGGCGGCGGGCAAGCGCGGCCGGCCCGGAATGAAAACGCCCCGCGGTCTCCCGCGGGGCGGCCGACACGTAAAGGCCAGGGCGGCGGTCACCCGCCCCAGCCACCCGAAGTGTCACATCGTCTCGATGTCGCGGTCCTTGGTCTCGGGCAGGAAGATGAGCCCGATGACGAAGCTCATCGCCGCGACCACGATCGGGTACCAGAGCCCCGAGTAGATGTTGCCGGTCGCAGCGACGATCGCGAACACCGTCGCGGGCAGGAATCCGCCGAACCAGCCATTGCCGATGTGGTACGGCAGCGACAGGCCCGAATAGCGGATCCGCGTCGGGAACAACTCCACCAGCCAGGCGGCGATCGGCGCGTAGACCAAGGTGACGTAGATCACCAGGATCGTCAGCAGGATCACCGTCATGACGTAGTTGATCTCGTTGACGTCGGCGCTCGGCGGATAGCCGTGCTTGGTGATGGCGTCGCCGAGCTTCTTGGCGAAGTCGGCCGTGCCGGTCTCGATCGTCTCGTCGCCGATCTTCACGCTTGCCTTCGTGCCGGCCGGAGCCGCCTGGTTCTGATAATTCACCGAGCGGGCGACCAGCGCCGATTTGGCGATGTCGCACGACGTGGTGAATTTGGCGGTGCCGACCGGGTTGAACTGGAACGAGCATTCGCTCGGGTCGGCGACCACCGTCACCGGCGCGGAGGCGAGTGCCTTCTCCAGCTTCGGATTGGCGTAATGCGTCAATCCCTGGAAGATCGGGAAGTACGTCAGCACGCCGAGCGCAAAGCCGGCCAAGATGATCGGCTTGCGGCCGATCTTGTCCGAGAGCCAGCCGAACAGGATGAAGAACGGCGTGCCGAGCAGCAACGAGATCGCGATCAGGATCTGCGCGGTGACCGCCGGCACTTTCAGCGTCAGGGTCAGGAAGAACAGCGCGTAGAACTGTCCGCCGTACCAGATCACGGCTTCGCCGGCGGTGGCGCCGAGCAGCGCGAAGATCGCGATCTTGGCGTTCGACCATTCGCCGAAGGCTTCGGACAGCGGCCGCTTCGAGGCCTTGCCTTCATCCTTCATGCGCTGGAACAGCGGCGATTCCTGCAGCTTGAGCCGGATCCAGATCGAGACCGCGAGCAGGATGGCCGACAGCAGGAACGGAATGCGCCAGCCCCAGGCGGCGAAGGTCGGTTCGCCCTGCGTGGTGCGGACACCGAGTACCAGCAGCAGCGCCATGAACAGGCCGACCGTCGCCGTGGTCTGGATCCACGATGTGTAGTAGCCGCGCTTGTTCCTCGGCGCGTGTTCGGCGACGTAGGTTGCCGCGCCGCCGTACTCGCCACCGAGCGCGAGACCCTGGGCCAAGCGCAGGCAGATCAGGATGATCGGCGCGATGATGCCGGCCGAGGCGTAGGACGGCAAAAGGCCGATGAAGAACGTGCCGACGCCCATCAGCGACATGGTGATGAGGAAGGTGTACTTGCGGCCGATGATGTCGCCGAGACGGCCGAAGAACAGCGCGCCGAACGGACGCACGGCGAAGCCGGCGGCGAAGGCGAGCAAGGTAAAGATGAAGGCGGCGGTCGGATTGACGCCGGAGAAGAATTGCGCCGCCAAAATCGGCGCCAGCGTGCCGTAGATATAGAAGTCGTACCACTCGAACACGGTGCCGAGCGACGACGCAAAGATGACCATCCGTTCTTCGGACGTCATTCCACGCGACGTAAAGCCGGTGGCTGTTGTCGTAGACATGGGCGCTTCCCCAGAGTTGACAGGTGTTGTCGTTGCCTGGGGACGGGAGTGGCGGACTACGCCTGCGCACTTTCACCCCGCCGAAAGCCGTCCCCACGGTAAAACTATCCACCCGGTGGGGGCGCCATCTATGAGCTTCGAGTCTTAAGCCAAAAGTCTTAGACTAAGGTCTGTATCGACACTCTAACCATTTGACGTAGATCAATGTTTTACGTGTTGTTTATGCGCGCTTAAAGCGTGGCGGAGAGCTTCTCGAGGATGTCGATGAGCCAGGCGGCCGCCTGCAGGACGGCGAGGCGTTGCGCTAGCTTCGACTTGCGGAAGGTGTCGTTTAGGAGCTTCAGCGCCCGCTTGTAGCCGGGGTGACGCTGGGCACCGTCGCCGAGCGCGCGCAGCCGCGCCATGAGCTCGGTGCGGCGCGTCTCGAGTTCGTCGTAGCGTTGGCGGAAAGTCCCGCGCGGCTTTTCGGCAGGGGCGGCGATCGGCGGCAATGGAGTGCGGCGGTTCGGCATGTCGCGCATTAACCCTCGGTGCGTCGGTGAATTGGTAGCGCAACACGCCCATCCGCGCCACCCGGCAGCGCCGAGCCGCCATCGCGCTTACGTGCCGCGCGCCGATTAATGTTACCCCGCGAATGAAGTCGGCAGGGTAAAGCATTCGTATACAGTGCGCGTTGTCGCGTGGAGTGACAGCGCATGCGCATGTTTGCACACATCATCGGGTTCTTCGCCGGCTTCGCCGGTATCGCGTCCGCCTGCGCGGCCGATCTGCCGAAGGTGCCGGTCGAGAGCAATGTCGGCCTGCATTATTCGGCGCAAGGGCATCGCGCATCGCCGATCGTCATATACGACTATCAGCCCGGCGTTTACGTGCGTGCCTATTGGCGTGCGCCGTGGCGTCACCGGCACTACTTCCCCGCCACCGGCGAGCAGCCGATCTCAGGTCGCGACGAGGATCTGTCGGCGCGCGGCGAGGGCGTCGATCCGGCCGAGACATTTTCCCGCACCTGGACGACGTCGTCCGCCTTCGTCGTCGAGGGGCCGCGCGGCCGCTACCGCGACTTTGACGGCCGGCCGGCGCCGCAGACGGAGCCGCCGCTGAAATGACGACCATGCGTTCTTCCATTTTGATCCTGCTTGCCGCCGTCATGACGCCCGCCGCGGCGCAGGCGCAATTTGCCTCGGCACAGCCGGCGCCGCTTTATCCTTATGCCGTGCAGCCCGGCCAGCCTTACGCGGTCGAGGTCGCGCCCGGCACCTATGTCATCAAGCGTCCGGGCGGGACCCGCCCTTATCCTTATGTTCGCTGCGTCAACGGCTGCGACGGGCCGGCGCCGGCGGCCGCGCGCAAGGCGGAGCCGCGCCCCGCGCGTCGCATGACGCACAACGACCCGGCGCTGATCGAGGAATTGCGCCGCCGCCATGCCGGCAAGGGCAAGCACGAGGTCGTCAACACGACCAAGATCGTGCGCGAGAAGCCGGTGGTGATCGAGCATGAGCGCATTGTCGACGATCCGCCGCGCATCATCGAGCGGCGGCATTATGTCGACGACGAAGGGCGCATCGAGTCGGCACCGCCAGCGCGGCGTCAGCGGACGGCGAAGATCGAGACCGAGGTGAAGCCGGAACGTTCGGCCAAAGGCAAAGCCGAGAAGCGCGTCATCCGCGCCGAAGCCGAGGTGACGATCCTCGGGCCTGACCGCATGAGCATCCGCCTGTTTCGCAAGCGAAAGGGCGGCGCCGACGCCAAGGCGGAAGCCGAGTAGAACTTTTTGCCGACAGTGGGCGAACGGCGGGCTGGGGGGCCCGCCGTTTTCGTTTTACGCTTTGCCGAGCGCGCGGGTCGCGACATAGAGCGATAGCGCGGTTGCGTTGGACACGTTCAGGCTCTTGATCGCGCCGGGCACGTCGATGCGGGCGAGCTTGTCGCAGGTCTCGCGCGTGAGTTGACGCAGGCCCTTGCCCTCTGCGCCAAGCACCAGCGCGAGCGGCGCCTTGAGCGGCAGATCGGCAAGATCGGCTTCGCCCTCGCTGTCGAGCCCGACGAGCAGGAAGCCGCGCTCGCGCAGTTCGGTGAGCGCGCGCGCGAGGTTCTGGACCGTCACGAGCGGCACCAGTTCAATCGCGCCCGAAGCGGCCTTCGCCAGCGCGCCGGCCGCATCCGGGCTGTGCCGCTCGGTCGTGACCAGCGCCGTGGCGGCGAAGGCGGCGGCCGACCGGAAGATCGCTCCAACGTTGTGTGGATCGGTGATCTGGTCGAGCACAAGCACGATGCCGCGCGCCGGCAGGTCGGCGATCGCCGGTGAAACCAGCGGATCGACCTCGAGGTAGAGGCCCTGGTGCACGGCGTCGGGCAGGAGCCGCTCGTCGATGGCCGAGGGCCGCACCACTTCGGGTGTCTGCGCGATGCCTTCCGCGGCGAGGCGGCGCGCCGCATTCTCCGTCGCCAGGAACCGGCGGATGTGGCGCGACGGGTTGCGCAAGGCCGCGGTCACCGTGTGCCAGCCATAGAGGATCGCGGGCCCGTCGGCGTCCGCCGGCCGCAGGCTCTCGCGGCGGGCGCGGGTAAAGCGTTCGCGCCGCTCGACCTGCTCGCGGGTGGCGCCTGGTTTGGCGCTCGGCTTGCCGCCGGCGGATCGGGGAGGGGGTGGGCGTGACGGCATGGACGTACCCGAATTGGCGCCCGCAATGGCCGGGCGGCTCAGCCTTTCCGGTGGCTTACGCGATCCTCGGCTGAGCGAACAAGCCTCCATTGACTTCGCCGGGTCGGCTGACCATAAAGCGCCCCATATCCCGACAGCGTCGGTTCCGTTTCCTTCGAGCGGTCAACGCTGTGCGGCGGATATGGGAGAGTGTCCCGAGCGGCAAAGGGGGCGGACTGTAAATCCGCTGGCTATGCCTTCGTAGGTTCGAGTCCTACCTCTCCCACCATCCTGCTTCGCGAGCCAGCATAGT
>Ga0265342_10004032_pt1 | contig 11727 bp, 7 predicted proteins | sample 4CB327metaG_FD_203125 | JGI IMG/M metagenome (GOLD analysis project Ga0265342, IMG submission 203125) | Rhizosphere microbial communities from Carex aquatilis grown in University of Washington, Seatle, WA, United States - 4-CB3-27 metaG | ecosystem: Host-associated > Plants > Roots > Rhizosphere...
GTTGCTCGTCGGTTGAATACGTCGAGTATTCGCCCTCCTCGCGCCTAGCCACCGTACGAAATCCCGGCGCCATCTGCAATCATTACGCCGCGGTCGAGGCACTAGCGAATGGCGGTCTCAAGCTCGGCAGTCTGGCCAGAGTCGCTCGGGTCCATGGCGATTGGCCCAGGAAGAGCTTCCTTCATCGCTGCACGATGGTCGCGGGCTATGAGGACGTAGATTGCAGGCACGAAGAACAACGTGAATGCCGTGCCCAACGCCATGCCCGCGACGAGCACGAGGCCGATGCTGTTGCGGGCGGCGGCACCCGGACCGCGTACCAGCGTGAGAGGGAAGTGGCCGCAAATGGTGGCAACGCTGGTCATGAGGATGGGGCGAAGTCGGGTTACGGCCGCTTCCTTGACCGCGTCGATCTTGGACAGCCCCTTTTCCTGCAGTGAGTTCGCGAACTGGACGATGAGGATACCGTTCTTGGACACGAGCCCCACCAAGGTCACCAGCCCAACCTGCGAGTAGACATTGATGGTCGTCGTCCATCCGTCGGTAAAGTAGGGCATGTTCGGGTTGGGCATCTTGAGAAAGGCCAGGGCCAGGGCACCGAACATGCCGAGTGGCACCGATCCGGCCAAGATGACGAAAGGATCCCGGAAGCTGTTGAACTGGGCCGAAAGCACCAGGAAGATGAGGACCACGGCGAGGATGAATGCGGGCAGGAACTTGTTGCCCTCAGTGCGCAGCTGCCGCGACTCACCGGTGTAGTCGACGGAGTAGGCCTTGGGCAAGATCTTGGCAGCCTCGGTCTCGAGGTACGTGAGCGCTTCGTCGAGCGGCCGAATGGCCACGCCGCTGATCTTGACCGCGTTGAGTTGCTGGAACCGGTTGAGCGAGCGGGGAACCACGGCGTTGTGGATCTTGGCGATAGAGTCGAGCGCAATGAGTTGGCCGTTCGGGCCGCTGACGTAGATGTTGTTCAGTTGGCTGGGGTTCAGGCGCTCGGACCGTACCAGCTGAGGAATGACCTTGTAGCTGCGCCCAGCCACGCTGAAGCGGTTGACAAAATTGCCACCTAGCGCGGTGGCCAAGTCCTGCGCCACGGTCTCGAGGTTGAGCCCAAGCTCGGCCACCTTGTCGCGGTCGATCTCGATCTGCGATTCGGGCTGATCCACCTTGACGTCGATGAGCGGGGGAAACGCGAACATTCCGCTCGTTGCGGCCTTTTGCTGGAGTTTCGTCGCGAAGCCGAGGATCTCCGCACTCTCGGCGGTCGAGGACAGAACGACCTCCACGGGGAATTGCCCGCCGCCCGGCAGCGCGGGCGGCAAGATGGGAAAAGTCTGGACGCCAGGGATGACCGCAACACGCCGTTGGACCTCTGGGACCAGTTGAAACGCGGAGCGTTTTCGTTCTTCCCACGGCTTGAGCCCGAGTCCCCAGAAACCACCCGTTGGGAAGGTCAGCTGGAAGGTGAAGCCCGCCTCTGGCAGCTGCATGACCGTGCGATTCACCTCGCGGGTCGAGAACGTGACTTGGTCCAGCGTAGAATTGGACGGTGTATTGACCACACCAAAGACCACACCTTGATCCTCGGCGGGCGCGAGCTCTTTGGGCGATTGCGAGAACATCAGAAATGCCAACACGCTCACCACAATCCACGCCGTGTAGATAGCGCGGCGAGCACCGAGTGCCATGTCGAGATGCCGGGCGTACATGACTCGAATGCGATCGAATACCCGATTGACCACGCCCGACAATCCCCGGTCTTGGTGCCCTGCCTTGAGCAAGTAGGCCGACATCACCGGGGACAAGGTCAGGGCCACGATGCCGGAGATGGTGACGGCACCCGCCAGCGTGAGCGCGAACTCGCGGAAGAGAGAGCCGGTGAGGCCCCCCTGTAGAGCAATGGGAGTATACACGGCCGCGAGGGTGATGGTCATCGCGATGATGGGACCGACCAGCTCGCGCGCACCTGCCAAAGCCGCAGCAAGGGGTGTCATGCCCTCGCGCAGGTGCCGCTCGACGTTTTCAACCACCACAATGGCGTCGTCCACCACCAAGCCGACGGAAAGAACAATCGCCAGCAGGGTGAGCAGGTTCACGGTGAACCCGAAGAGCTGCATCAGCGCCACGGCCCCAATCAAAGACACCGGAATGGCCACCACCGGGACCAAGACGGAGCGCACGGACCCGAGGAAAAGAAAGATGACCAGCACGACGATGAGCAGGGTCTCGGCCAGCGTGTGCTCCACCTCGCGAACTGCATTCTTGATGTAGTTGGTTCCGTCGTAGGCGATGACGGCCTGAATCTGCTCGGGGATCTCCCTTTGCAGGTTGCCCATCTCGACCCGCACGCGCCCAATCACATCCAGCGAGTTCGCGTTGGGAAGCGCCCACACGCCGATGAACACGGCGGTCTGTCCGGTAAAATTGACGGCAGTATCGTAGTCCTCGGCCCCCATCACGATATCGGCCACATCGCCCAGGCGGACCACGGCACCGCCCTTTTGACGTACCACCAGCTGCTGAAATTCGCGCACGGTGGTCAGGTCGGTGTTGGCGGTGAGATTGACCTGGACCAGGGATCCCTTGGTCTGCCCCACGGCCGCCAGGTAGTTGTTGGCCGCCAGTGCCTGTCGGATCTGGCTTGGGCTCAGTCCAAAGGCCGCCATCTTGTCCGCCTTCAGCCAGATGCGCATGGCCAATGTCCGCGCCCCGAGGATATCCGCGCGCTGCACCCCTTCGATGGCCGAAAGTCGAGGTTGTACGACCCGCACCAGATAGTCGGTGATCTCGTTCTGCTTGAGAAACTGAGACGAAAAGCTCAGGTAGGCGGATGCGAATTGGCTGTCGACCGTCTCGATGTTGATGACTGGGATCTCGGCCTCCGGCGGCAAATCGCCCCGCACCTGGTTCACCTTGGAGCTGATCTCGGCCAGGGCGCGGTTGGAATCGTAGTTCAGGCGCAGGCGTGCACGGATGGTCGAGATGTTCTGCTGGCTTTGCGACTCGATGTAGTCGATGCCGTCGGCGGCCGCGATGGATCGCTCGAGGGGAGTCGTGATGAAGCCGCGTACCAGCTCGGCATTGGCACCGATGTACGTGGTCGTCACGGTGATGGCCGCGTTTTCGTTGCGCGGATACTGCCGCACGTTGAGCGAGCGGGCAGCCTGCAGTCCCGCGATGAGAATGACGAGATTGGCGACAATCGCCAGAACCGGTCGCCTGATAAAGAGATCAGTAAGCTTCACGGTAACGAGTCCTTTCGGTCGTCAGAGGTGCTCCCCGCCTCACTTGTCGGTTGGCTTCGGATCGAGCTCGACCGGCGGTGCAAGGGCATTGTTCACGATGACCGACATGCCCTTGCGCAACTTGAATGCGCCGTTGCTGACCACGGTCTCGCCCTCGTTCAAACCCGACACCACCGCGACCAAATCACCTCGCCGTTCGCCCAGGCGCACGAAGCGCGGCTGCGCGATGAGCGCGGGCTGGTCACCAGCTGCCTTGGGGTCGGCTTTCTGGGTGTCTGTCTTCTGCATGTCCGTCTTCTGCGTTTCCGTCTTCTGGTTGAGCACGAAGACCGAGTCGCCGTACGGGGCATAGACCACAGCGGTGGCCGGGATGGTGAGCACCTGGTGCTGATCCGCGGCGCTCACCTCCACATTCACGAACAGCCCCGGACGCAAGATCCCCTCTTTGTTGGGAAAGGTTGCGCGCACGCGGATGTTGCGCGTGGCAGGGTCGACCTCCGAGTTCACCGTGGTCACAGCGCCCTGCCATATCTTGCCCGGGAACGAATCGACCCGCATGGTGGCGGTTTGGCCGGTCTTGAGATCGGCCAGTGCCTGTTGCGGGAGCGAGAACTCGGCGTAGATGGGATCCACGGATTGCAAGGTCGCGATAGGCGTGCCCGGCGACACCACCTGGCCCCGTTCGACCTGCTTCATGGCTATGCGGCCGTCAAAGGGTGCGCGAATCGTCTTCTTGGTAATGGTCGCCTGAATATTCGCGGCGATGGCCTGGGTCTGCTTCCCACGTGACTCCGCAGCCTCGAGGTCAGCGGGCGTGTTCGCCCCACCCTTGCGAAGTGCACGCGCCCGTTCGAGGGTCGTTTTGGCCAGCTCCGCATCCGCCAAGGCGGAAGCCAGCTGGGCTTCTTCGTTGGTGGTGTCGATCTTGACAAGCACAGCTCCGCGCTTGACGGTTCTGCCCGAGTCGAAGGCCACCTCGCGAATGACCCCGGGCAATTCGGCACCCAGCACGACGTCGTGAACCGCGACCAATGAACCGATGGCGGCGCGCCTCGACTGCCAGGTGGAAGCTGCCACTTTGACCGACGTGACCGATTCGGGCGGCGGGACGAATGATTGTCCCGCTTGAATCATGGCGCGAATTTGCCCCACTTTGACTCCAACGAGCACGACGATGACCACAATCAAACCGACGATGGCAGCGATCCAAACTTTTCCCTTGGCCTTCATGATGTCTATCCTTGGTTACTGTCAGTTACGATGCAGGAAGGTCTAGCCGAGAATTGACAAAATCCACGTCCTATGGCGCCAAGGGAGCACAAATATTTGTTTAACGGAATTGTCACAGAGATATCCGATCGCAGGGCTGAGGGCGCGGCGTTTCACAACCCACCCAAGGTGGATTCAAGGTGGAACTGTCGATCGGATGCCTTACACGTGCCTGGCGGCGTCGGGGGCCAATAGCGGCTCTGCGGTAAAATCTGTTTCCTAACTGGGCTTTCATACATCTAATAGGTTTAACCAGGATTGCTGCCGGGGCTAGTAGTCGTAAAGGCAGGCGGGAAAGGTGATGGCGATGGAGTCGAAAGGTACACCAGCAAAGACGAATGGGCTCCGCCGAAAGGCCGTATTCCGCCCAAGAACGACCCGCGTGGGTTACGACCTCGATGTTGCCGGCACCGATATGGAGAGCATGGCGCCCGAGATGCAGCGGCTCGTTCAGGAGCTCAAGATGCGCCAATTCGACCTGGAAAGGCAGAACGAGGAGCTCCGGCGCGCCCGCGCAGAGGTGGAGGACGGGGTGGCACGCTACACGCAGTTGCAGCTGCAACTCGCGGAGTCCCAGAGGATGGAGGCTATCGGCACGCTCGCTGGTGGTATCGCTCACGACTTCAACAACATTCTTGCGGGCATTCTGGGCGAGCTCTCGGTACTGGATCTCGGACTCGACGCGGGTGACGTGAGCCATGCTCGCATTCAAGACGTCCTGGCATTGGTAAGCTCAGGGTCCGACCTCACGAAGCAGCTCCTCGCGCTTGCGCGTCGAGCGCCGCACGACGCCAAGCCGCTCGATTTGTCCCGCGTACTCACCAAGACCAGCATGATGTTCGGTCGCACCCGCAAGGAAATCGAGATTCGCCTCGACTTTTCCCCTGCTCTGCTGGCGGTGCTCATGGATCGCACGCAGCTCGAGCAGATCCTGCTCAATCTCTTGGTCAACGCCGCTCAGGCCATGCCTCGGGGTGGTCAGCTCTTCTTGAGCGCCGAGAATGTTGAGCTCGCCGACTCGGACGCGGCTCGGTCCGGCGTTGCGCCCGGACGCTTCGTCAAGCTCAAGGTCAAGGACACGGGGATCGGCATGGATGCGGCCACGCAAGCGCGGATCTTCGAGCCCTTCTTCACGACCAAAGGACCTGGGAAGGGCACCGGGCTCGGACTGGCCTCGGTCTACGGCATCGTCAAGAGCCACGCTGGATTCATCTCGGTCGAGAGCGAGGTCGGACAGGGGACGACCTTCTCGGTCTTCCTGCCAGCGACGGAGCAGCCTACTCCCGACGAGAAGACCCCAGCTCCGGTCATCGTGCGCGGCAGTGGGACGATCCTGGTCGTGGACGACGAGCAACACATCTTGCGGGCACTCTCCCGATTGCTCGAGACCCTCGGCTACGACATTCTGACCGCATCGAGCGGCCGGGACGCTATCGACATCGTACGTCGGAGAGGACTCGGGATCTCACTGGTCATCCTCGACATGATCATGCCCGAGATGAGCGGTGCCCAAACCTACGATTTGCTTCGCAAGGTCGCGCCCGGTATCAAGGTGCTTTTGTCCAGCGGCTACAGCATCGAGACTCAAGCACAGGACATGCTGGCGCGGGGTTGCAAGGGATTCATTCAGAAACCCTACGACGTGGCCACTCTGTCCTCGGTGCTCTACAAATCCATGACAGACGCTGAATTCAGACCTCGCCCCGGCGTCGATTCCGAGGAAAGAGCGTAGCGACCTCTCAGTTCCGCCGCCGGGCCGAAGGCCCGGATCCTTCGGGCGTGAAAGGTGGCAGCCCCTCACCCGCCTCGCTACGCTCGGCGACCGCTCCCCGCTCACACAGCTCGCGGGGCGAGGTGGTTTCAGAGCAGACGGCCACGACCTCCGTCTTCACCCAGCGGATGACGCCTGCCGCGCCTTCGCGCGGGATCAGGGGCTGGTTCGACGCTCGACGCCGCGTGGGGATCGTGTTACTGCTCGTCACCAGGTCCGACGATGTTTGGAGGATCCATGGCGACGCTCATTCACAGCCTGCGCTGGCAGGACTGCGCCGACGTCTTGCTGCTTACTGCCATGTTCTCGTGGGTCTATTCGTGGATGCGGCGAACCATCGCGGTGCAGATGACCTTTGGGATGGTGACCCTGCTCGTGGGCTCTTGGGTTTCCAATCACTTTGGACTGATCCTGACATCCTATCTGCTCTCCGCGGTCAGCGCCGTTGCGACCATGGTCCTGGTGGTGGTGTTTCAGCGCGAGATCAGGCGGGGACTCAGTCGGGTCAGCCCGATGCGCTGGGTCCGCAACTGGCACCGCAAGAAGTGGCCGGTGGGCCCGTCGGCCGTCATCGCCCAAGCTGCCTTTACGCTGGCCGCTGCCGGCAAGGGAGCCCTGGTCGTCATTCCACGTCTCGATTGGGTTGGGGAATACCTCACCGGCGGGACACCGGTCGACGCGCACCTTTCGTCGGCGCTCATCGAGGCCGTATTTACCTCGACCGCGCCCCTGCACGACGGCGCCGTGTTGATCGGCAACGACCGCGTGGCGCAGGCTGGGGCGATCCTTCCGCTCGCGGCCGAGACGGGCGATCCTCGCCACGGCACTCGGCACCGCGCGGCGCTAGGCCTGGCCAGCGTCTCGGATGCGGTCGTGGTGTGCGTCAGCGAAGAACGGAAGCTCGTCACGGTGGCTCACGACGGCGGGTTGGTTTCGGTGTCCAGCGAGGCCGAGCTGCGCGAGATGCTCGATGGCTTGTGCTCGAACCACAAAGCGCCGAAAGGGAACCCGCCGGAACGACCCAGGCGCATCACGGATGCATTGGCTTACTTGGTCATCTTTGCGGGGGTCGTCACCGCGTGGGTTGCCTTGGTCTCGGATCGTTCGCACGAGGTTGGACGGATCGTCCCGCTGGAAATACGCGGCGTCAGCGACAATCTCCGCTTCGATCCGCCGCGTTTCACCAGCATTGCCCTACAGCTGCGCAGCTCCAGTCGCGAGCTGGAATTGATGGCCCCTGACGCGGTGGAGGCGTACATCGACGTGGCGGCCAGCAACAGTGGCTTACACGTCTTTCACGTCCACACCAATGCGCCCGCCGGCGTTGAAGTCGTGAGCGCCGTCCCGAGCACCGTCTCGTTGCAGATCAAGAAACGGGACGCCGAGATGTCCACGCCCGCCAAGCGATAGCCGGGCCTTGGGCGATCCGTTTTTCGGTAGAGACCCAGGATAGATACTTTCCAATTGGATTGGAATTACCCAAATTGCAATGGGGGAACATTGGGCTGCTGCTACGCGCCTCGGGGATCGACCACCATGATTCGTGCCTCTCTGAGGCGGTCGAACTGGCCTGGGCACGGAAAGATGGCTGCAGCGACCAGCGGGCCAACGCCGGGCGACCCGCAAGTCCCAATCGCGGCCAGTCCAAGCCGCGTCGCGCTGTTTCGACCTCTGGCCGACCGCCTCAGCGGGCCAACCCGGCGCATTGATGATGCATCTGCGACGCAGGTCTTCCGTCGGTGACGAGCGATATCTCCGAGCAAATCTTCGAGCAGTTTTCGACCTCCGTACTCATCTATTGGAATCCCTGCGAGCGTTGGCAGCAGGGGGGCCAAGATGTGCTACCGCTCACCGCCGCACCGCATCGGCGGTCAAGCGTAGGACGGGAAGGCGCTGGTCCTGAAAAGAATGAGCGGCATGACCGCCTGTTTTTGGTAGATTGGCAAAAATCGGCGGTCTTCACTTCGAATGCTGGTTTCGGGAATGGCATTCGTCGGGAAATCTCCTCGTTGCGAAGGAGTGGCAATGCGTCTCAATAGCGTCGTCAGAAGGGCAGTTGCACTTGCGGCCTGCATGCTCGCGGGAATGTTCTTACCGGTTTGCAGCCCCACGCCAACGGTGGGCACTTCGGGAAGCGGAGGCAGAAGCGGAGGCGGAAGCGGCGGTGGAAGCGGACAGGCGGGTCAGTCCACGAGCGATGCCAGCGCAACAGGAGGGACCAGTGGCCCAGGCGATGCCTCGGTCTTGTTCAATCTAGACGTGATTCCGAGCTTGTGGGGGATCTTGGACGCTCCGCCCGACTTGCCCTCGGCGCCCTCCGACGACGCCAACTGTGGAAACGCCACCAGTCAGACGACTCGCCTACCGGTAGACGTTTTGCTGGTGCTCGATCGCTCGGCCTCGATGGACTGGAGCATCACAGACGATTGCAGCTGCACGAATGGTGGTGCTGGCCTCGGTACCACTCTCTGCCCCGACACCACCAACTGCACGACCAGGTGGAATTCCGTGGAGCCTGCGGTGAAGACGACCCTGACGACCTCCAAGTACGTCAACTGGGGTCTCAAGTTCTTTCCTTCGGACCCCACCTCCAACTGCGGCGTCACTGCCACCATGGAGGTCCCAATAAACTCCGATTCGTCCGACAGCGTTCAATCCCAGGTCCAAACCAACATTCAGACCCAGGTCGACTCCGCGAAGCTGAGCCTCGGCACGCCGACAGCGTCAGCGATCAGCGCCGCCACTGCCTACCTGAAGACGGTGAAGGACTCGAACAAGAAGGTGATTCTCGTGGCCACCGACGGTGAGCCGAATTGCGGCGGTACGCCGGCCAGCATCAATAATCCGGATTTGACCGGCGCCGACGCCGCCGCTACCGCCGCCAATGCAGCCGGCTTTCCAGTCTACGTGGTAGGCATTGGCCCAACCGTGGCCAACTTGACCCAACTGGCCGCTGCCGGCGGAACCACGGATTTTTACCCGGTCAGTTCGCCGGATCAGCTTTCCGCCGCCCTCACCTCGATCAGCAAGCAGGTCGGGTCGTGTACGTTCCATGTGGAGACGGACCCGAGCAAACAGCCTGATTGGAACAACATCGCCGTCTACGTCAATAAGCAACTCGTGGTTCCAAGCGGAAACGACGGCTGGACCGTCGACGCGAGCTCGCAGCAAGTCGTGCTGACTGGCAGTTACTGCGACGATATCACCTCGGGCAAGGATACGGCGGTTCAGATTCTCTTCGGATGCCCTGGACAACCCTCATTCCCGTCCTTCGTCCCTTGACCGAGGCCACCGAGAGCAGCGCCCCGCCGATGGCAATGGAAACCCATTGTGCGGTGGAGAGGCCGAAGGCGCGGCCGCGCTCCTCGTCGCCACGCAGGAATTCGATGGCAAAGCGGCCAGCGGCATAGACCCCCAGGAAGATTCCAAAGGCGCCGCCGTTGCGCCTTCCGCGCGCGATAGGAATGGCCGCCAGGGCAGCGGCCAGCAGGCCCAAAGCGGCTTCGTAGAGCTCTGTGGGATGAACGGGCAGGCTTGGCGCGCCCAGCGTGACGAAGCCCCGATGGGCGTGATCCAGGGCTGCGAGACTGCCAGGTGGAAAGCGAACGCCCCAGGGATGCGCCGTGGGTAGGCCCCAGTCACAGCCGGCGAGAAAGCAGCCGGTGCGCACGAACGCGAAGCTCAGCCCCGCCCCCACGGCGATGCGGTCGAAGAACGCCAGCATCGGTTGGCGGGTTGCCACCAAGTAGAGCGCGGCGGCGGCAATGGCGGCCAGCAATCCGCCGTAGGCCGCGCGACCTGGGTGCAGAACTGGTCGCCACGAGCCAGAGGCCAGCGCCATGGGGATGGCCCGCGCCGCCTCGAACAGGTAGCCGCCCGCCAGCGCGCCCACGTAGGCGCAAGCGAGGGCGCGCGCCGTGTGCAGCTGCGATGCCCGGTCACGTGCGGCGAGGCGGAGAGCGATAGCCGATGCCAAGAGCGCCGCAAGGACGGCAAGCTTGAAGTAATCCGGGACGAGCCATCCAGGCAGACCGTGCCGCACCAGCCAGGCAACCACCCACGGTTTCAAGGTCGCCTCCCGAGCAGCAGAAAGCCCAGGGGCGCGCACAGCCAGAGCCGGGTCCCGGAATGCTTGTGCCCGCGACCATGGGAAAGCTGGCAGGTGGCCGCGTCGGCACCGTCGCCTGCACCACTGCAAGCTGCGCTGCTATCGGCGCTATCGGCGCTGGCGCTGCCACAAGCATCGGCGCTGTTGCCGTCCGATGCCTCGGCGGGGCTAGCGCAGGCATCGCCGCTGTCATCGCTGCTGTCATCGCCGCTGTCGCACGAATCCCCACTGCTGGAGTCGCAACCGGAAGCACACGCGCCGCAGGCGTCGGAAAGATCGCCTACCGACGGTTGGGTTTCGGTGCCCTGCGGCTGAGGATCGTAACCCAACGGTTGCTGCACGACGCCCGCGTCGCCAGGATTCCCCGAGGTTCGCGCGCCACGAAGCTCGCTGGTGGGCCTGGCGTTTGCGGACGAGGTTTTGTCCGGACCGAGCAGGGCGCTGCTCGCCGACGGGTTCGAAGCCCCAGTAGCCTCCAGGGCCACGGGGCCTGCCGCTCCCGAGCTCGCACCTCCGTCCGCGCCTCCGTCCACCTTCTCGTCGCCAGCGGGCGCGAGGCTGACCAGCCAGGCGGCATTCACATAGACCGTGTCGTCCATGGCCACGGCGCCAGCCGGCCAGCCCACCACGCGGTACAGGTGATGGGCTCCGGAGGCGGCAAGCAGAGCTCGCACCGCCGCGCCAGCCTCGCCTTCGAGAGCTTGGTCTTCCATCGCTGCCGTGGCCGCCGCGGGCGTGCCCTCGATGGGGGGCAACACTGGCGCCTGAGGCGGCGCCGCGCAGTCCCCGAGGCAGTCCGCGAGCGGCCATGCGGCTCCGTTGCCGAACACGCCAACGATCAGGGGCTCGCCCTGCCGGTGCTGGCGCACGCCATCGAAGGCCACCACCGTCGCGGCAGGTGTGCGAGTCTCGCTGGTCTCGAGCTGGTCGGTGACAACGTCCTTGGCCCGCGCTGCTTCGAAACGTTTGGCCAGTTGAAGGCGCGCGCGCTCCGGCAGCGATGCGACCACTTCGGGGTCGGCGCGCAAGGCATCCCGCAATGGAAGTTGGTCGAAGGGCGGCGGGCCCTCGGCGCAACCCGCGAGCAACACGAAGGCGAACATGTTCTTCAGGCGCATCGTCCTGGCTGTATCGCAAGCCCGGTGCCAACTCCGCGAGGTTCGCAAGGTCGCAGTTTGCCGCTCACGCAGCGGATGCGGGGGCACGGTCACGCCCGTGGCCGGGAAAGGTCTTCACAGTGACGTGTGCGCTTTCGGCCCGGGGCTCAAGACGTGTCCATAAATGGACCCGTCTTGAAGATTTTACAGGGGCGGGCCGCGGCCCGCCCCTCGTCC
>Ga0265342_10004033_pt1 | contig 11725 bp, 4 predicted proteins | sample 4CB327metaG_FD_203125 | JGI IMG/M metagenome (GOLD analysis project Ga0265342, IMG submission 203125) | Rhizosphere microbial communities from Carex aquatilis grown in University of Washington, Seatle, WA, United States - 4-CB3-27 metaG | ecosystem: Host-associated > Plants > Roots > Rhizosphere...
CCACGGTCTTGTTCTCGGTGAAGACTTTCGAGGCGACTTTCAAGGAGCAGCATTCCGGCTCGACAAGAAATAGCCGAAGGGCGCCAGGCTTGAGCCGAGCGCCCACGGTCGATCGACATTGAAGGCTCCAAAGGATTCAAATGGTGTTCTTAGCAGATTCTCCGGAGCTTCGGGGAGCTCGACCATGATTTCGACGATCCGCACCGGGCTCGTTGCGATTGTTCTATCGATGGGGCTGGGGGAAGCATGCCTGCACCTTGCCAGTCAGGAGACTACGCGCGTCTCGATTCATGGAAGGGTTGTTGACTCTGCGCATGCGCCGGTGGCGGGCGCCAAGGTTCATCTTGAGCGAGACAAGCGAGACCACGCAGCGGCGCAAGAAGCGACCACAGGTGCGGACGGCTCATTCAGATTCATCGACATCGAGGCAGGAACCTATACGGTCATTGCTGAGAAAGGTGGGGTCAGTGGCCAGGCGGTCGTCGCGGAGAATGTTGCTGGACAGCCGATCACCCTTGTTCTTGAAGCTCCACAAGCCGCCGGTGGGGTGTCGGGCGCCCAGGCAATGGAGTTTGCGGATACTCCGAACTTCACCATCGCGGGCGTGACCGATTGGACTGCGGCCGGGGGGCATGGCTCAGATGTGAGTCTGCGGACAAGCGAGGCGTTGAATCGCGAGACGCTGAAGCTGAAGCCAACGACAGGCGCTGCGGGGGTTGGAGAACGCACGGAGGAAAATCGGCTACGCAGGACACTGGCGGCAGAGCCGGAGAGCTTCGACGCAAATCGGGAACTTGGAAAGCACTACCTTAGCGAGGGGCGTTATCGCGAGGCGGTACCGCTCTTGCAGAAGGCGTATGACCTCAATCCTGCCGATGCAGCGAATGAGTCTGAACTCGCCACTGCTCTCAAAGAAGTGGGCGACATTTCACAGGCGCAGCGACATGTGGAGCACGCATTGTCGCATGCCGACAATGCGGAGTTGCATCGTGTTGCCGGGATGATTTTCGAGGCGAACGGCGATCCCCTACGAGCGGTGCATGAGTTTGCCCTGGCGGTGCAGAGGGAGCCAAGCGAGCAGAATTACTTTGCGTGGGGAGAAGAACTGTTGCAGCATCGGGCGGTCTTGCAAGCGAAGGAAGTCTTTGCGCAGGGAGTCAGGCGGTACCCCAAGTCTTCGCGGCTGCTTACATCGCTAGGTGCAGCCCTGTTTGCCGGAGCGCTGTATCAACAGGCAGCGGAGCGGCTGTGCCAAGCCTCCGATCTGGATCCTAACGATCTGGAACCATACCGCTTCATGGGGCAAATCGAGGCAGTGGCTCCACATTTCGATTCGTGTATGAGCGCACGGCTAGCGCGGTACGCGGATGTTCATCCGAAGGACGCACTCGCGAACTACTTTTATGCGATGGACGTGTGGAAGCAGCAAGGGAACGCGCCAGACGCAGCGACGCAGCAGAGGATCGAAGCCCTTCTCACGCGGGCGGCGACGATCGATCCCAAATGCAGCGAAGCATTTTTGCAGCTGGGAAACCTGCGGACTTCGGAACGAAATTACCCGGCGGCAATCGAGTTGTATGCGAAGGCGATCGTCGCCGATCCCCAATCGAGCGAGGCGCATTATCGACTGGGCATGGCGTACGACCGCATCGGCGAGCGCGAAAAGGCGAAACTAGAATTCGCCGCGCACGACGCAATCAACCGGCAGCAGGCGGCGGAAACGGAGCGTCAGCGAAAAGAAGTGAAGCAGTTTGTGGTGGAAGCAGAGGGCGCGTCAACCGCTCCGCCCGGGCCATGATCAGCTAAGACGATTTCGGCTTGAACCTGTCGATGATGCCGTCGCCTTCCCGGATTGTCAGAATTTGATTCGCCTTCACCTGTGCAAAGCGCTCTGTTTTCTGCGTGGTCGGCCATTTCACCTCGATCGCGTCGATGGTTTCAATACCGCCGAGGCCGAAGTGAAGGCGCAGATCGTTCTGTGACATGACACTGGTTCCGCTTTGCACCTCATCCATCTGAATGTGCTTTCCGGCAATGACCCGTACGCGCGCGCCGATGGCGGTACGATTGCAGATTTTGCCGATGAGTTTGATCTTGATCCAGTTCTGCTTGCTGCCGCCGGTATTGTGAAGCAGCGAGGGCAAGTCATTCATGTTGAGGATGAGGATGTCCATTGCGCCGTCGTTGTCATAATCGCCGAACGCTGCGCCGCGGCTTGAGAAGTGCGCACTGATGCCGGGACCCATCTCGTTGGAAACATCTTTGAAGTGGCCGTTGCCCAGGTTCCTGTACACCAGGCGTGGATTCTTGAAGGTCTCGCCGAAGTTGTAGTGGTCGATCTCCGGGTAGACGTGGCCGTTGACCTGTACGATGTCGGCCCAGCCATCGTTGTCATAGTCGATGAAGCCGCATCCCCACGCGACGTAGTTGGTATTGATGCCGATGCCGGTATTGAAGGAGAGATCGCTGAAGGTTCCGTCGCCGTTGTTGTGGTAAAGATCGCATGTGTCGTCGGCAAAGTTGGTTTTGAAGATGTCGAACCAGCCGTCGCAATCGTAGTCGGCGACGCCAATGCCCATGCCTGCCTGCTCGTGTCCATCGCTGTTGTAGGCGCAACCGGCGAGGACCGCAACGTCGGTAAAAGTTCCGTCATGGTTGTTTTGAAAAAAAATACTCGGCATGGAGTCGACGGCAACATAGATGTCGGGCCATCCGTCGTTGTCGAAGTCGTAGGCGACCGATGTGATGGAGTAGCGCGGGCCGGGCTTGAGGATACCGGCCTTTTCGCTGACGTCGGTAAAGGTGCCGTCGCCGTTGTTGTGGTAGAGCAGGTTTGTGTCACCGGGAAGACCGCGCGGCCCGCACATGGTAGGCACGCCCTTCCACTGGCAGTAGGCCATGCTGTTGAGGTCAATAGGTTGGTCGGGATCGAGCTTGACGAAGTTGCAGACGAAGAGATCAAGATGTCCGTCGCGATCGTAGTCGAGAAAAGAGCAGCCGGTTCCCCATCGCCCTTTTTCCTGGTGCAGTCCGGCCTTTTTTGTGACGTCGGAAAACGTGCCGTTGCCGTTGTTGTGAAAGAGAATGTTGTGTCCCCAGAAAGTACAGAACAAATCGTCCCAGCCGTCGTTGTCGTAGTCGCCGACACAGACGCCGGTCTGCCAACCGCTGCGCCCCAGCCCCGATTTCGCTGTGACATCGGTGAAGGTACCATCGCGGTTGTTCTTGTAGAGGTGTGTGGTCGGCTCTTGACCGGCGGGCCAGTGCTCATCGAACCGGCTGCCGTTGGTCAGGTAGATGTCGAGCCAGCCATCGTTGTCGTAATCGAAGAAAGCGATGCCGCTGCCTTTGGTTTCGATAATGACGCGTTTGTGTTCGACGCCGCCCCACACGTTGGGGGTGTTTAGCCCGGCTGCCGCGGCAACGTCGATGAACTGCACCGAAGATGAAGACGCAGCCGGCGCAGCGAGAACATAGCGCTGGTTCTTTGACCGCCACAGAGGCGTGCTGAGGACGTCGAGCAGCGAACTGCCGAGGACGAACGCGGATGACGAGAGAAAGCGGCGGCGCGGAAGAATCATAAGACCAAGTGATTATAGGTAGCTGTTGCCGGGCAGTGAAAGGATAAGTGGGCGGTGTGTCGATTCATTGACGCGCAACCCGTGGGAACGAGCGAGGCACGATACCCTGGCCTTCTTTTGCGGCGATGATCTGGTCGATGGGGACATTGGTTAGCTTATCCACCTTGCCACTGGGCCAGTTGATGGTGAGCGAGTCGATTTTGGTTCGCTTACCGAGCCCGAAGTGAATGCGGGGATCGCTTGCGGACATGTAGCTTGTCCCGCCCTTGGCTTGTTCGACACGAACAAAGCCCGGCGCAGACAGCTTGAGCTCGGCGCCGATGCCGTCGCGGTTCGATTTGGTGCCGATGAGCAGGACTTCGAGCCAGTGGTTTCCGTTGTTGATGTTGTTGTGCAGCAGCTCGGGATAGTCGCCGCGCGCGACGACCGCAACGCCCACGGCGCCGTCGTTGAAGAAGTCGCCGGTGGCAAGGCCGCGGCCTGCGATGGGCCGTACGAAGTCAGGCCCGAGGCTGCCAGATATCTTGTCGAAGTGGCCGCCACCAAGATTGCGGAACATCAGCAGCGGCTCCTTATAGGTGACTTCGCTGTGATAGAGACTCACGTTGTCGACCATGGCGCCGTTTGCCTGCACGATGTCGGGCCAGCCGTCGTTGTCGTAGTCGATGAATTTGGCGGCCACTCCGCTAAGAGTGATTGCCTTGTTGCCGATGCCGGAGCTGTAGGTGACGTCAGTGAAGGTGCCATCGCCATTATTGTGATAGAGGCGATTCAGCTCGAAGTCGAGATGAGTGATGTAAACATCCAGCAAGCCATCCCCGTCGACGTCGGCCGCATCGATGCCCATCCCAGCTTCATATCGACCATCCTCGCTCGCGGCGAGACCTGAGATCAGAGACACATCGCTGAACGTTCCGTCGTGGTTGTTCTCGAAGAGGAAGTTAGGCCATGTGTCATTGGCGATGGCAACGTCTGTCCATCCATCGCGGTTGAAGTCCGCAAGTGCGATGCCCATGCCCTTGGACTCGGGCAATCCCAGGCCCGACTTGCTGCTGACGTCGGTGAAGGTGCCGTCGTGATTGTTGCGATAGAGCTTGGTCTTCTGGCCGCGATAGTTATTGGGGTTGCAATAGGAGCGGTAGCCGGGAGCGCGCTCTCCGCACCAGAGATTGTTCTGCGGAGACCAGTCGAGGTAGTTGGCCACAACCAGGTCGAGCCAACCGTCCTTGTCGAAGTCAAACCAGCCGGCACTGGTTGACCAGAGGCCGTCGTCGGCGACGCCGGCCTTCGCGGTGACATCGGTGAAAGTGCCGTCGCCGTTGTTGTGGTAGAGGATGGCGCGGCCATAGCCGGTGACATAGAGATCGGGATAGCCGTCATTGTCGAAGTCGCCGACTGCGACGCCTTGCCCATAGTGCCCCTCGCCACCAACGCCGGCCTTGTCGGTTACATCTGTGAAAGTGCCATCGCCGTTATTGTGATAGAGCGCGGAGCGCAGAGGCTTGGCTGACTTGTAGGCGTCGGTGGCGCCGGCCTGCACGAAGTAAATGTCGAGCAGGCCATCCTGGTCATAGTCGACGAAGGCCACGCCCGTACCCATCGTTTCGAGGTAATACTTTTCTTCAGATTCGGTCGAGTCCTGCATGAACGTGATGCCGGAGGATTTGCGGATGTCGGTAAACCAGGGTTGAGATTGGACGGGCCCAGCAACCGGGACCGGAGCGGGCTTGGCCTTCGGGCTATCAGGGGTGTGCGGGGCAGCGGCACCCACGATGAGCGCGCACGCAAGGGCTGTGCCGCAGCAACAGAACCAGAAGACTCGCCACGCGGGCTTCTCTTCGCGCTGTCTCATAGGGTGCGGTCGGCGAGGGAGAGGGCCAGTTGGAGGAACTGCGCCTTCCCTTCTTGTGTGAGCGGCCCTTCGGAGGGCGGCGACGACGAGGCTCGATCCAGAACCTGTTGGATTCGATCGATATCGAGGCTTCCGCTCGCCGAACTGTTCTTGAAGCGGGCGAGAACTTCGCGTGCCTTATCAACTCGGCCGGTCTGGAAATAAAAGACGCCAAGGGTGGAGTAGCCACCAGACCACTCCGGAAGCAGGTCGACGGACCGGGCAAGCTCATCTGCGGCTTTTGCATTGTTGCCTTGGAGCGCAGAGATCAGGCCGAGTCCCCAAGCAAGCTTGCCGGAGTCTGGAATACGCGCGTGCCCTTGCTGCAGGATGCGTTCTGCGTCCTCCAGCTTTCCTTGACGCATGTTGAGCAAGGCCAGAGAAAGGTAGCCTTGATCGTTATCGGGATTGCGGGCAACTGAATCCTGAAAGATCTTTTGCGCCGCATCGTAGTTGCCGGTGTGCGCGTCGAGGTCGCCGATTAACGCCTGGTATGCCTCATCCTTCTGGCCCTGCTCAGAGACCGTTTCGGCGGCTTGCAGTGCCTGCGGATAGAGATGGCGCCGGTAGTAGGCATTGGTGAGATTGAATTTGACATCGTCGGAATCGGGGTTGGCCGCGAGTGCCTGCTGAAAGTGGGTGATGGCTTCATCGTACAGGTGGTGTCGGGCAAGCAGCACGCCGGTCCCGGTGAGAGTGCGAAAGTCGCCGGCGCTCAGCGCATCGAGCTGCGCGATCGTGGCCTTGGCGTTGTCGATATCGCCCGATTTGAGATAGGCCTCGACCAGCAGATAGAGATTCTGCGGCTGGTCGGGATGCCGCTTGGCTTCGGCGACGAGTTCGTTCAGATCGAGCTGCTGTCGCGCGCCCGCGCTGAGCGTGGAGCGATTGTCGAGGTACTCGAAGAGATGCTCGTAGGGCAACGGACCAGACGAGCTGTTCTTCGACAACGCCTGGAAAGATTTCAGATCGCGATCCGCCGCTTCCGTGTCGTGCAGGCTGCGTTCGACCAAGGCCAGCTTGTAGTAGCCCGTCGCCGGATAGTGGCTTACGCGCACGTAGCGCCGCAGTGGCTCTTTCGCCTCGGCGTATCGCTTGGCTGCGATACGCATATTCGCCAGCTCAAGCAGCGCATCCGGAAAATCGGGATTGGCGGATAGGACCTTCTGGAAGTAGTTTTCCGCGACTGCAAGTTGACCCTGACGCTCAGCGATGAAGCCAAGGTTGAAGAGGCACGAGCTGTCGTGCGGATCGAGGGCGAGCCCTTTCTCGAAGTACTGTTTGGCTTCACCGAGACGGCCAAGGTCGCGATACGGGAGTCCGAGGAAGGCATAGTTGCGGGCGGAGGGTTCGAGGGCAACCAGTTTTTTGAACTGAATGATTGCCTGGTCAATCTGGCCGGCCATGAAGTAGCTATCGCCTAGTTCGGCGACCAAATCGGCGCGGCGCGGTGCGAGTCGAACGCCCAATTCGAGCAGCGGGATCGCGTCTTCGTAGTAGTCCTGCGACATGCTGATGCGCGCCATCAGGAAGATGACATCGGTGTTCTCGGGAGCCGACTTGTGGGCACGCACCAGCAGGTCAAGAGCATCCAGCGGACGCGACTCGTCGGAGTAGGTTTGTGCGAGCAGGTACATTGCGTCGACCGAGTCGGGACGCAGGCTGAGGGCGCGATTGAGCGTCAACTCTGCCTCTGAGTATTGCTTGTCGCGGGCTTGGGCCTGGCCGAGGTTATAAACGATCTCAAAGGTATTGGGCGAGAGCGCATCGGCTTTGGCCAGCTCTGCCTGCGCGGGCTTGAATTGCCGCTCCGCGGCGAGCAGGACGCCGAGCGAAAAATGTACCTGCACTTGATCACTCTGCGCGGAGATCCTGGTTGCCACGCGCAGTGCTTCGGCTGGGCGCCTGGCGCCGAAGTATGCGCGGACAAGATAGAGCTGCGTGGCGACGCTCTGCGGACGCACGCGCTCGAAATGGGTGATTGCCTCAGCGGGGGAGCCCTTTGCCATAAGCAGCGCGCCCAGGTTGTAGTTTGCTTCGGGGTCAGCAGGCGCGAGACGCAGAGCGGTGCGGAATTCTTTCTCGGCGTCGCCCATTTGATGCGCCGCAGCGTAGAAGCCGCCGAGATTGTTGTGAGTCTTTACGGAGCTCGGCGACAGGGCCAGCGCCTTGTTGAAGGCCGCCAGGGCTGCGGGATAGTCCTTGAGGTTGCTGTCGATGATGCCAAGGAGGTTGTAGCCTTCAACGCTTTTCGGATGATGATCGAGCGCCGTTAAAACCGCGGTTCTTGCTTCGTGAAACTGATTTTGCTCAGCGAGCTTTTTAGCTTCGAGGAAGTCCGTGCCGGAGGCTGGAGGATTCTGTGCGAAAAGAACAGGAGCGCAGACGAGCAGGAGCCCCAGGATGCTGCGCCCCACCCGAGACGTCGGATTGTTCGCGGGAATCATCATTAAACAAGCTAGCCGATTCACTGCGCTCTGCGCCTTCCGACGGGTGTAAACAAAGTGCTCATCGTAGCATCTCCAGGGCCTGTTGGGCCGCTGCGTTTTCAGGTTGAACGCCGAGCAGTTGGAGTAGCACGCTGCGGGCTTGCTCCTTGCTGTTCTCGACTGCATACAGACGGGCGAGGTTGAGGTAGGACTGATCGAAGGCTGGAGCCACACGAATTCCTTCCTTGAACTCTGCCTCGGCTTTGGGATAATCCTGCTGACGGACAAACAACACGCCAAGATTATTCAAAGCCTCAGGATATTCTGGGCGCGATTCGATGGCCTTGTGCAGATACTGGATTGCTTGTTGAGCCTGGCCTTGTTGGGCATAGAGCATCCCCACACTGTAGTTGACTTCAGCATCGCGCGGTTCGAGTTGGAGAGCGCGGTTCAAGCAATCTCCAGCTTGATCGAAGGCACGGCGCGCACGGTAGAGGTTGCCAAGATTGACGAGCGCAATGGTGTAGTTGGGGCGGAGCTCGAGCGAACGTTGAAAGTCGCGGATAGCGTCCTCTGCCTGCCCAGACTGCGCGGCCAGCATGCCGAGGTTGTTCCAAGCCTCGGGATAGTCGGGGCGCAGTTTAACCGTTTGTTCGAGCGCCTGGCGTGCCTGATCGTAGTCCTTGCGACGCAGGCTGAGAGTGCCGAGGTTGTAGAAGGCATCCGCATCGTCAGGGCGGAGAGTGATGACTTGGCGAAAGGCTTCCGCTGCCTGATCAAAGAAGCCATTTTGATAGAAAGCCACTCCGAAAGTGAATACGTTGCGCTGGAAGGCTCCTTGAACAAGTTGCCCCTTGAATGGAAGAGCCTTGGCGATGCGATCGTTCTCTGTGCGAGGAATGCCGCGAACATCCACCGCAAGCTGCCTGGGATCGAAGGCGCCCTGATAGACCTTCACGATTGAAGCGTCAGAATCGAGCAGGAATGACGCGGGTATAGGCAGATTCCTGCGTCGATCGAAGAGATGCCGGTAGACGATGTCATAGATGCCGGCAACAGCTTCGTCGGCGAATACAACGGGGAATGAGAAGCGCTCTCGCGCCGCGCCCTCTTTGGCTGAAGGCAGATTTTTGTCAACGTTTACAGCAAGGAGCGCAAGACTCGATGAATGGAGGACCCCATTTACCTGCTGCAAGCTACCTAGGAACTGTAGGCTTTCGGCAGATTCGGTCGACCAGAAGGTAAGAAGGAGCGGCGCCCCCCGAAAATCCTTGAGGGAACGCGTAGAACCGGAAAGATCCGGTAATGAGAAATCGGGTGCGCGCAAGGGCTCGACGAGCCAGGTCTCGACCGTGCGAGGAAGCTCTTCGGTTGCTTGCGGCGCAGATACCGGAGGCGGCGCAGCGACAGGGTGGGCGAAAGGAGTCGCGGAAAACTTTGCCTCGCCTTCGAGCAATTCAACGCGATGATCGGCAGGCAGGCCAGCAAACTTCTGCACCAAGCCGCTTGGCCAGCGGACTTCCGCGCTGAGGGATGGGGCATCGCCGACGCCGAAGAAGACTTCTTTAGAGTTCTGCGCAAGGAATCCGGTGCCAGCCTGAAGGTATTTGGTTTGTTTTGACGGCCCTGTTTCCACGGTAATGGCTGCGCCAATTGCGTCGCGATTGCTTTTTTGTCCGCGCAGGCGGAAGGAGACTGACCTGCCTATCCCGGCCAGATTGTTGTGCAGCACACGGATTTGGGGCGCATTGCGATTCTTCAAGATGACTTCAAGGCGCCCGTCATGATCAATGTCCGCGAGCGCGAAGGAGCGGCTGTCTTCGATGAAGTCCAGCCCCGATGGCCCTGAAATCTCTGTGAAAGTGCCATCGTGGTTGTTGGCAAACAGCACGTTGCGCGCGTAGCCGTGCCAGGTGCGATCGGAGCGAACGAGCTCGTTAATGGCATTCCAGCCGCGTTCGTAGGCTGGTGCCGGAGTTGCATCCTCAGAAGATTTGGCAACCACCTGACGCCAGAAGAAGCCGGCGAGATCTTCGCGGCCGGGAGCGGAGAGATAGCCGTTGGCGACGTAGAGATCGGAGTAGCCGTCGTGATCGAAATCGAAGAAGTCAGAGCACCACGACCAGCGGCCCATCTCCACAGCAGCCTGGTGGCCGACATTCTCGAAAGTGCCGTCGCCTCGATTGCGATAGAGCGCGTTGCCGCGGGCATGGCGCTTGTACAGCCCGCGAATTCGTTCAGGGGCCTCGGCGTGGAACTGCGCCTGATTGGAAACACGCTGGCCTGCGGCCTCCCACATGCTTGGCACGTAGACGTCCTGCTGACCGTCGTTGTTGTAGTCGCACCAGCAGCAGCTCATACCTGCGCCCACATCTTCAACATGAGCTTCGGTTGAGGCGAGGGCGAAATGCCCATTGCCCTCGTTGCGATAAAGCTGTGAACTACCGAAGTCGTTCACGACAAACAGATCGGGATGACCGTCGGAGTTGACGTCTCCCCACGCGCAGGCAAAGCTGTAGCGATTATTTTCAGCGTTCATCCCGCAGGCGTCGGTGGTTTCAATGAACGAGAGGTCGCCTTCATTGTGGAAGAGGCAGTTGGGCGGCCCATTGCGCGCGTCGTAGTAGGGAATGGGATAGTGATACTGATCCAGGCCCAGATAGTACTGATAGGTGCAGAGGTAGAGGTCGAGTCGGCCGTCGCCATCGTAGTCGGCCGCAGCAGCGTGCGTAAAAGTGCCTTGAGGTTGCTGCGCGAAGCGAAAGGCGTCGTGTTTGAGAGTAAAGGCGCCGTTGCCCTGATTCTGAAAAAGTAACGGGCCGGTGCCGCACAGGACTAGAAGATCCTGCAGGCCACTATTGCGGAAGTCCGCAAACAAGGCGCACGCCGTATTGTCGAGAACCCCGACGCCAGCTTTCTCGGTAACGTCTTCAAAAGTGCCGTCACCGCGATTGCGGTAGAGCCGGTTCGGCAATCCGGCTGGCTGACAAACGTACAGATCGTCGAATCCGTCGTTGTCGAAATCGCCGGCGGCCACCCCGTTGTTACAGTAGACGTCGACACCGATTGCGCCATCGAGCACCGTGCGCCAGTGGTCCGATCCATGCAGAAGCTGCTTTGTGTACGAATCATTGCCCCCGAATGCGTGAGCTGTGATGTCGACGAATGCGGGTCCACGGAGAGTACTCGCCGTCTCGAAGTCAGCTTCCCACCGCCGAACCTTCCATACCTGCGGCGATTCTTCAATCCACTCCATGCGCCACGATCCCACTCGCTCCTCCTTGAGCATGCTCTCGCGCTCAAGGACGAGGTCGTAACGCATCACGACCCGCACAGCGAGGGGATTCGCGCCGAGTTCTTCAATCTCGAAGACTTCAAACTCCGCGTTGCCGATGCGCGCCGGCGTACCGAGCCAAGTGCGGATGTGGCCAAGGAAGCTGTTGCGGTCGAGCGTAAGCGAAGGATCAAAAGTTCTCTGTTCGATCTCGACGCCGTAGGAGGATCGGACCTTGGTGCGCGTAGCGGGGGTGAGCGAATTCGCTTGCAGAGAAGAGCTCAGAAATCTCTCCACCCTTCGCAAGTTTTGCGAAGATTGGACAAGATCGCGGCTCCACAGACTGAGAATCGCTTCGATCTCAGAAGCATATTTCTCAGTGATGTACTCGTCGGAACCGGGCGCCACTCGCCGGAGGATGTCCGCCAAGGGCGACTCGATTGGATAGTGCGGCGTGAGGCGAACGTCTGAGAATGAAAACGGAACAGGTGCCGCTGACCCAGGGGCCCCGGTTTCGCCGAGCAGCGCCGACCCCAGGATCGTTGAAGGC
>Ga0265342_10004034_pt1 | contig 11724 bp, 14 predicted proteins | sample 4CB327metaG_FD_203125 | JGI IMG/M metagenome (GOLD analysis project Ga0265342, IMG submission 203125) | Rhizosphere microbial communities from Carex aquatilis grown in University of Washington, Seatle, WA, United States - 4-CB3-27 metaG | ecosystem: Host-associated > Plants > Roots >...
TTGGAGGAGCACGCGGAGCCTGTGGCGATGCAAAAGCCGTTTTCATCCGCAATCCGCACCACGACCTCGGCGGGAAGCGGTGGAAACCCCATTGAAACAATGAATGGCGAGTACGTCGTGAAGTCCTCCTCGGAACGGGCGAGCGGGAACAACCACGCACCCTTGATCTGCCGCAGGCCGCGCATGAGACGCGTCGCGCACCGGCAGGCACCGGCGAATGTCTCGCCGAGAGCGGAGACGCGGCGCTCCGCCGCCAGCGCCAGCGCGCAGATACCGGCGAGGTTTTCAGTGCCGGGACGACGTCCCGATTCCTGGCCCCCGCCCTGCGCGAGGAATCCGGGCGCGGGGCCCGTCCGGAGATAGAGGGCGCCGATGCCGCGCGGGGCGCCGAGCTTGTGACCGCTGAAGGATGCGGCATCGATCCCGAGCTGGGCTGGAGAGAAGGGGACTTTGCCGAGAGCCTGCACGGCGTCGGCGTGGAGCAGGATCTTGCGTCCCTGGTGCGCGGAGCGCTCGCGGACGGCCGCCGCAATGCCGGCAACGTCGAGGACGGCGCCGGTCTCATTGTTCACGAGCATGGTGGAGACAAGCAGAGTCTCCTCGCGAAGGGCGTCTGCGACGGCATTCGGATCCACGTGCCCGTCCGGTCGTGAATGGACCGTGGTGCAGCTGATGCCGTGCCGCTCGAGACTGCGCGCCTGATCGAAAATGGAGGCGTGCTCCATGGCGGTAATAACGATATGCGCCTTCTGCCGTTCCACGCCGCCCAGTCTGTGGCGATCGAGGAGTGAGAGAAGGAGAGTGGTGTTCGACTCAGTGCCCCCGGAGGTGAAAACGATCTCACGCGCCTGCGCATTGACGGCGCGCGCGAATTGGAGACGTGCTTCCTGAAGCCGTTGCTGAGCCGCGTGGCCGAGCCCGTGCGGAGAAGAGGGGTTGGCAAAAAAACGCAGGGAGACCTCGCGCGCCATGTCCAGCGCGGATGGATCCGGCGGCGCCGATGCCGCCCAATCGAGGTAGGTAACGTCTTGCGCGGGCATCCTTGAAACGATCATCTCCTCTCGATAGAATCGGATGGAAAATAACGAAGGCCATGGAAAAAAACAAGCTTGCGATCAAACCGTCGAATCGTGTCGATATCGCGCACGTGGCGCGAATCTTGAAGGTGTGCGGACATCCCGTCCGACTGAAGCTGCTCTGTTTCATCGAGGGCAGCGAGCCGTGCGTGTCCGACCTTTGGCACTGTGTCGAGGAACCTCAGCCCGTCGTCTCCCAGCACCTCGCCGTCCTGAAAAAGGAAGGCATCGTCGCCTCCCGCGTGGAAGGTAATCGGCGCCTCTACTCCGTCACTGATCCCTGGGTCAAGGATCTCGTCCACCGGCTCTGCTGAAAAATCTCCCGCCTCATGCCGCCGGAATGAAAATCCGGATGAAATCGATCAGCGTCGACATGAATGTCAAGATCGTGGCGACGAAGCCCGTCACGATGGTGATGTTGGTAAAATTCTTCTGGGTTTGCGTCCAAGCGTTTTGCGACACCACGATCACCGAGCCCGGCGGCACCGGAGTGGTGAGCGTCACCTTCGTCTTTCCCCCCGTCTTGTCAACGAAGAATATTCCGTTCATGTCCGCGGTGTCCGGATTCACCCCACCGGAGGCCACGAGGTAGTCGCTCACGAGCAGAGAGGGATTGTACGTAATCTTGCCCGGCGTACGCACTTCACCGGCAACGAAAACTTCGGTCACCATGGGAATGGTTACCGTATCCCCGGGTTGGAGCACGAGATCCTTGCTCAGGTCTCTCTTCGACCACAGGGCGTCCACATCGACGATCAACCGCTCTCCGCCCGCCTTGCGCTGCACGAGGCTTTCTTTTGCATTCGCGTAGGGCGTCGGACCGCCGAGGGCCTCGAGCACTGTCAGGAGGGAAAGACCGGGGGTGTAGGGCACGTTCACCGATAGGGGAAGCGCCGGAATCTGGACCGGCTTATCCGAAGCGACCGGCGCGCCGAACACGGCGCCCGTGACGAGGATCATGTCGCGATTTTCCGTGAGGGCGGGGACGCGGACACGATCACCGTCAGCGAGCTTGACATTGCTGGCGGTGGCGAGGTCGACGATGGTCTGCGATGTCGTCCCTTCCTGTTTGAATCGAATGATTTCAACGCTGGTGGAACGGGCATCGGGAAGAGTGCCGCCCGCATACCCGATCAGGGTTGCCAGACTTTCCCCGGGAATCATCTCGAAGGGACCGGGGTACTTCACTTCGCCGGCGAGCGTCACCGTGATTTGAGCCTGGGGAACATAGATCTTGTCCCCCGGGGCGAGGTAGGGGTTTTCCTCCGACGCTGCATCCGCCGAATAACCCTGCAAGTCCACGGAAATCTTCTGGTCGCCTCGGATGAGGGAAATCTGGCGATAACTGCCACCCGCCTTGAAGCGCCCAGCGAGGATGATCGCATCTGAAACGCGCGCCAGCGAATAGACGGTCACCGTGCCGGGCGACTGGACGCCACCGAAGACGGCGACGTCGAATCGGGCAGGGGATTGCAGCGTGAGGCTCACGAATTGAGCCAGGGGCAAAAGCTTCTTGATGCCTTGCGTTATCATTGTACGCAGGTCGGCAAAGTACATTCCCTTGACGTTCTTCGTACCCATCCAGGGTATGTCAATGTCGTAATTTTCCTGGAGAACGAGTGGATAATTGGTGTTGGATTCAGCGGTGATAGCAAGCTGATAGACATCGCCCGGTGTGAGCCGGTACCGGGTGGCGCTCATGATGCGCTGGGTGATCTGTGCCGCATCTCCGCCTTGGAAGGAGGGACCCGCGGCTGCGCTCGCCCCGAAGCCTGGGGATTGAGCTGACACGGAGACGGCGAGGAGTCCGGAAAGCAGAATGGCCACGATCGGCTTTTTCATGCCACCGATTCTAAGCCGATTCCCGGGCCAAGGTCAAGTTTCGCGGGAATTCGGATCCCTTGCCTCTGATCGCCTCCACGGCTATTCTCCGCTGTATGCACGAATGGGCGCTCGCGGAGGCGGTGATCGAAGCTGCCCGTGCGGCAATGGGAGCACGGCCGCCTTCATGCCTGCGCTCGGTCACGGTGACCATGGGTGAATTGCAGGCTATCGACCAGGAGATTTTCGAGTTCGCACTGTCCACGATGCTGCAAGAAACCGCCTTGAGCGCCGCCCGCTTCGTGCTTCAGACGGAGCTTGCCGAGTTCCAGTGCCGCGCATGCGCGCGTTCCTGGGGCTTGCACGACGCCACGGGCATCACGGATGAAACGCGCGAGGCAATCCATTTCTTGCCCGAAGCAGCCCACGCATTCGTTCGGTGTCCTGCCTGCGGCAGCCCTGACTACATGGTGAGCAAGGGCAGAGGCGTGAGCATCAAGAGCATAGATGTCGCGGACACGGCTTCCTGCGTATGATCGACCCGCGTGAATCCGTCATCGTCAAACGCCTGGCTTCCGTGGATCGCGTCGTGGGATTCTTTTCCGCCAAAGGCGGCGTCGGCAAAACCATGACGACGGCACTCGCCGGATGCGCGCTGGCGGCGCGGGGCAAGCGCGTGGGAATCCTCGACCTGGACATGCAAGGAGCCTCCATGCACATCGTCCTTGGCGCGCCGCACGGCCTGCCCGCCGAGGACAAGGGAATTTTGCCGGTCCGCGTTGCCGCGGATCTCACCCTCATGAGCGCCGCACTCTTTTCCGGCGAGCGTGCCATGGCTCTTCGCGGGGAGGAAATCTCGCATGCCATGCGCGAGCTCTTGGCGGTTACCCAGTGGGGCAGGCTGGACTACCTCCTTTTCGACATGCCGCCCGGCATTGGAGAAGAGGTCTTGGATTGCGCGTTGCTCGTGCCGCGCATCGAGGCAGTCATGGTATCGACCCCGAGTGTCCTCTCGCTCAGCGTGGTTGAGCGGCTGATTGGCGTGCTCGCCGAGACTCACATCGCGATTCCCGGTATGATCGCGACAATGACCCGCGGCGACGCGCAGGCGGTTCGTACCTTCGCGCGGAAAGTCGGCGTCGCGTTTTGCGGCGAGATCCCCTTTGAAAGCAATCTGGAAAAAGCAATTGGTTTTCCCGATAGGCTCGTGGCGTCTGACTCCGCGCGGGCCCTTCTATCGGCTCTCGGGACGATGGGTATGTCGGGGGGAACGACTTGAAAGGAGCGCACGCGTGAGTATTTTTGAGATCACCATGCTCGTGTGTTTCGGCGCGGCGTGGCCGGTATCCATCTACAAATCGCTGAAGACACGGTCCGTGGCCGGGAAGAGCCTTCCCTTTCTCGTGATCATATTCGTGGGATATATTGCGGGGATCCTGCACAAGATCGTCTATCGCTACGATCTCGTGATCTATCTCTACGCGCTGAATGCCGTCATGGTGGCGACTGACATGGGAATATACCTGCGCAATCGACGGTACCACATACGGGAAAGTCTCGCCGATGCCCGGGAGGAACAGAAGAAAGGCGGTATGGAACGATGAAAGTCCTGGTTGCCTACTGTAGCCGCTATGGGACGGCGCGTTACTGCGCCTCTGTCATCGCTCAACGCTTGACGGCGCCCGTGGATGTCGTGGATCTCGATGCCACGCGCACCATCGATATCGCTCCCTATGGGCTCGTCGTCATCGGGGGTTCCGTGTACGCGGGTGACATCGAACGGAGGATCGTCTCCTTCTGCGAGTCTCACCGGGATCAACTGCTTCAAAAGCCTCTCGCCGTATATCTCTGTTGCCTGTACCAGGGCGAACGCGCGCTACGTCAGCTTCACGCGGCCTACCCGGACTGGGTGCTTGCGCACGCCTTCCAGGCCGCGTTGCCCGGTGGCCAGCTGCGCTACGCGGAGCTGCGCTGGCGTGACAGGATCGCCGTGCGTGGTATTGCCCATGCCGGTGAGGATGTGCAGGCGCTCAAGCCAGAGGCTTTGGAGGCCCTGGCGACTGCCGTCAATGGACGAATTGGTTCGGTGTAGCCGTCGGGACATCCGTAACGAGCGCTTCTGCCACCAGACGTGAGAGAAACTCCACCTTCATGCCGAGGGCATAGTGCTCGTTCACATCAGTGAGCTGCGTATGGCAGTTCTCGCATGCCGTGCAGATGGTCTGCGCCCTCGAGTCTTTCATCTGGTCAGCCTTCACCCGGGCGGATTTCATGCGAAAATCCTTTTCCCCGAGCGCTACGAGACCTCCGCCACCGCCACAGCACCAATTGTCGCCTCGGTTGGGCTGCAACTCGACGAATGAATCAGTGAGATGACTGATCACGTACCGCGGCTCCTCAATGACGCCCCCGTTGCGCGCTATCTGGCAGGGGTCGTGGTAGGTAAGGGATCCTTGGAACCGCGTCTTGTCCAAACGTATGCGTCCCTCCCGCAGGTAGCGGGCGATCAGCTCGACGAATGCGACTACTTTGAACGGGTGCGGGCCGCTCATGTATTTCATGACGCGAAAGGCCGTCCCGCACTCCACGATTGCCACCTCTTTTACCCGCAAGCGCACCGCCTCGTCGTGAATTCTGCCGGCGATGATCTTGCTTTTTTGAGGATCACCGAGAAACGCGGCGAAATTGACCGCCTCGAATGCGCTCAATGTCCAGCTCTCCCCGGCGGCGTTCATGATCGCGGCGGCCGGGATAATGGAGTGCTTTCCCGCGAGTGCCACGTACAGCACGCGCGCATTTTCCTTGCCCACCGTCACGACGGGAGCATCGCCCGAGCCTGACCAGAGGGCGCGAATCTCCGGGCCGAGGTCAGTGACGGCCTGGATGAAGCCGGGCAGCGTCTCCGCGAGGCCTTCGCTCTTCGCAATAGACATGTCAGAGAGCATGGTGAGGAGCTTCGGTTCCTTGTCGGCGCCGATCAGAAGAAGTTTGGCGATGGACATGATCATCTGAGTGTCAATCCCGAACGGGCAGTAGGTCATGCAGCGTCGGCACCCCGTGCACGACCATGCCGCCTCACTCACGATGTCGAGTGTCGAATCCTCGAAGGGGAGTACCTCGCCCAGCCAGGGAGCGAACCGGCCCTGGAGAGCGAAATAGCGCTTGAATATCTTGCGGATCACTTCCGCGCGACCGACGGCACTGTACCGCGTCTGAGGGGAGGAGGCGTACACGTGGCATGCTTTCACGCACACTCCGCAGCGAGCGCACGTGTCGAGATAAAGCCGCATGGCAGAATTGAGCTTCGATTCAAAAAGGTGCTTGAGCTTTGTGCGCGTTACGGCGTCCATGGTCTACCTCCGCCTCAGCATATTGATCGGCACGCTGAAGAACGTATGGATGATTTTTGTAAAGGGGAGGAGCGCGAACAGTGCCTCCGCCAGAAGCACATGGATGACGACGAAATGGTAGTGCGACCCGGGGAGCATCTGGCGTGGATTCTGGAACGTGAATCGCGCAAGGGACTGGAAGTACAGCGAGAAGTCCTGCTTCGTCATGACAAAGCCGCTTGCCGTCCATGAGTTTCCCCAGCTCATGAGATCCCCGAAGAGAAAGAGAAAAAGGAGCAGCAGCAGCAGCAGGTAGTCCGCCGGCAGCGATATCTCGCGCACGGGCGTGCGGAATCGGCGAAAAATGAAATAGAGAACGGGAATCGTCACCGCGACGCCGACGCCCCCCGCGCCGAGCATGTGGCGTGAGGCGGCCGGCACGATGTTGATGCCCGGCAGTACATCCAGATGTCCGAGGATCAGGAGAACGAACCCGACGTGGTAGATCATGAGAAACACCCAGAACACGGGTGAGTGCTTCCTCACCTGAGGCATTCCGAAGACGTCACCCAGCGCCGCGAGGCCAGGGGCCTTTTTTGCCGGATAGAGCCGAAGCGGATACGGATTGGCGGGGGCTCTGGCAATCGTGATGATGCGCCACACGATCCCCGCGACCAACACCAGTATTGACGCATAGACGAGCGGGACCATGACGGCGAAATCGATCCGATCCATCATCAGGGCGAGACCGGTGAGGTGGGCATGCGCCGCCGTAGCCGCCGAGGTGGCATCCGCGCCGTTGGCTGTGACGCCGGCGGTGGCCACCGAGGCGGCCACGCTCGCCGTGGAAAGAGCATCCGCTGCCATGTCAGCTATCCGCTATTTCTGTCGCTTGACGAAAATGTGAATGAGCCCTGGCTCCTGGCGCGTCTCGACGATCGCGTGCCCCATGGTCTTGGCCCAGGCGGGAAAATCGGCGAGCGAGCCCGGATCGGTCGTCTGCACCTCGATGACCTCGCCTATGGCCACGGTTCCGATTTGCTGACTCACTTTGACGATTGGCATCGGACAGGCCAATCCCTTGTAGTCGAGTGTCTTTGCGATTTGATAGTCGGGCATGATTGACTCCTTGATTTCCTAGATGAAGAATTGGACGGCGGATTCCTTCGCATGGCCGAGCATGGTGGCAACGCCGCATACCTCGAGATCGGGGTATTCGATCATTTCTTCCCGTTTGAAGCCCATGAGATCCATGGACATTTCGCAGATATAGATCTTGATGGAAAGCTGCGCGGCCACTTCGTACAACTGGTCGAGGCTGGCCACGTTCTTCTTCTTCATGAGGCCTTTGATCATGGCGGTTCCCATGCCGGCCATGTTCATCTTGGACAGGGCGAGCTTGTTGCGGCCTTTCGGGAGCATGCGGCCGAACATCTTTGCCATGAAGTCCTTTCCCTTGACGTGCGCCGCGGGACGACGCAAAGCCGCGGTCCCCCAGAACGTGAAGAAGAGAACCACCTTCATGCCCATGGCCGCGGCTCCCGTGGCGATGATCATGGCCGCGATTTGCTTGTCCAGATCGCCTGAAAAAACGATCATCGTGAGCTTGTTTTCGGCGCCGGGCATCCCCTGCATCTTTTCCTTGAGCTCCGCAATAGATTTTTCGACATCCACGCTCATCTTGTGGCTCCTTTTCGCGCGACGTTCACGTCGCGATGTGTCTGGCCCGCTCCGCCGGCAGGCACGCGATGACAATGATCGAGACAGGCAATCAGTTGGCGCAGGCGGGGCTCGGCCAGTGCATAGCGGGCGAATCCGGCGCGACGCGTCGCCCCGACCAGCCCGCTCATACGCAGGATGCGCAGCTGCTGCGACACGATGGCCTGCGCCTGATCCAGGCGCGTGGCCAGCCCGATGACGTTCTCCTCCCCTTCGCAGAGAGCGGCCACGATACGCAGCCGCACGGGGTGGGAGAGGGCCTTGAGGACCTCCGCGAGAACGACGGCTCTCGGACGGTCCTCGGCAATGGAAGCCATGCCGTTCTCCTCGTACCTTTTGTGGATTATTACGATGTAGTTATATCACTATATGCAGAGATTGCAAGTCTTATTTTTCGCGCGCCCGGGGAACGGATCCGTCCGTGGCGATCAGTCGGAGATTTCCACTGCGTTCCGTTTCACGAGGTCCCGATACCAGAAGGCGCTCTTCTTCCATGTTCGGGCCTGCGTCTGGAAATCGGTTCGGATGAGCCCGAAGCGCATGGAAAGACCCTTGTTCCACTCGAAATTATCCATGAGACTCCAGTGAAAATAACCCTTGCAGCTCGATCCTTCCGCGATTGCTTGCGCCACTTTGCCGATATGGTCTCTCAGATAGTCTATACGTGGCTGGTCGTCGCCGGGATCTCTGCCCGGCGTCTCCGCGAGGGGAAAGCCATTCTCGGTGATGACGCAGAGCGGATTGCCGTAATCGTTTTTGAGCCTCATGAGCGAGAGGTAGATTCCCTCGGGGAAGATTTCCCACATGGCGCTTCGCTTGGATCCCGGCGCGGCGTATTCCGCGGCGTGCATGAACGGCATGAAGCGCGACCATTTATAGAGGTTGCGCGTGTAGTAGTTGATGCCGATGTAGGTTCCGGGCTTGCCCATCTCCCGCAGATCCTTTTCGAATCCCCGTGGTAGGAACCGCCCCATGCCCTTGACGACGCGCTCGGGGTACGTGCCGCGAACGAGCGTGGAAAGCACGGAACCGTTGGCCATGTCATCCATGAAGGAGGCGGCTTCCACGTCCCGCGGATTGCTCGGATCCGCGGGAGCCACCCATACGGAGTGGTGAGCGAGTCCGATCATGCCGCGTGCGCCGCGCGCCTTCCATGCGTCGCACAGCCGCGCATGGGCGAGGAGAAGGTGGTGGACGCTGTGCAACATTCCCTTCAGCGCCAGCTTCTTTCCCGGCGGGAATTCACCGACCAGGTACCCCGAATAGGCGTAGATCGAAGGCTCGTTGATGGTGATCCAGTTATGAACTCTGTCCCCGAGCCTGTCGAATACTGCTTCGCCAAACTGGACAAGATGATCGACGGATTGCCTGCTGGCGATACCGCCTCTTTTCAGGAGCCATGCGGGCTCCTCGAGATGGAACAGGGTCACCCAGGGATCGATCCCTGCTGCGAGCAGGCAATCAACGACCTTGTCGTAGAAGTCCAGACCCTTGTTGTTGAGAACTCCCGGTTCGGGGAACACCCGTCCCCAACCGACTGAAAACCGATAGGCCGAAACCCCGAGCTCTCGCAGGATTTGGACATCTTCCGCATAGCGATGGTAATGATCGCAGGCGACGTCCCCATTGGTCCCATCAATGATCGTGCCGCGGCGGTGGGAGAACTCGTGCCAGCTCGTCGCCCCCGCGCCATCCGCCAAAGGCGAGCCCTCGATTTGGTAGGCGGCGCTCGCCGCCCCCCAAATGAAACCTTCTGGAAACGTGAGGCGTTTCATGTTCGTACTGTACAGCCGACCGCGGCTTGCGTCCATCCCGGTGGAGAGGATGCTGGTTGCGCGAAGCCTCATTGTAGGTATCATGTGTCATGGTAGCGAGGAGGTGGGGATGATCGACAGAATGAATGAGGAGATAGTTCGCGCCATGCTCGAGGCGATTCCCGTAGAGACGAGCGTCATTGATGCCAATGACGAGGTGATAGGTTGGAACAAGCACGAGAATAGAATTTTCCACCGCCCGATGTCCTCGATGGGTTTGAATTTTCGTGACTGCCACCCGCAGGAGAGCCTGGCCAAGGTGGAGCAAATCGTGAGTGAGATGCGCTCGGGCGCTCGAAACACGGCGCGATTCTGGATCGACCTTGCCGTGAACCCCGGGGCGCCGAAGCACAAGGTGCTCATCGAGTTTTTCGCGCTCCGCAACGCGAAGGGCGAGTATCTGGGCTGCATGGAATGCACCCAGGACGTCCAACACATCATGGAGCTGAAGGGTCAGAAGCGACTTTTGGACTGAAGCTTCCTCTTGTGCTCGGCAAGCGCCTTTTTCGCCTCGGCCAATTTTTTGTAATAATCGTCCTTCATGGAGTAAGGATTCACGAGAAGGGCCACGAGAGCCCTGTCGAACAGATTCTTCCTGCCCTGGATTTCATCGCACCAAGCATTGCGCCGCGCCTTCTCCGTCCGCCGCGCTTCGACGTAACAGCCCAACCACTCGAGATTGGGTGAATAGCCGAAGTCGGCAGGCGCGTCCGCCGCATCGGGTTCGTTGTTGTCGCATGAGTTCAATCCGTTCTCAGCGTAGGCATGCGCGACGAGCTCGGAGCAGATAAAAGAATGGAGGGCCGCTCGCCGCGCGATGGCCTTGCGTGACAGATACGGAAAAAGCAGCAGAAGGGTATACTGATAGGGTTCGCCGATCTCGTGTTCGGCGACCGTGACGATGCCTTTTTTCTGTGGCTCGGACAGTCCACCTTTCCATCTGAAGACGTCCACTCCCCCTTTGTACCCGTGCATTCCGTCGCTATAGGAGACTCCGTCGACTCCCGCCTCGATCGTCCATCCATCCCGCGCGTAGACCTCGCAGTGAGAATAGGGCGAGTCAGTTATGTCGGTGATGAGACCGCCGAGCATCTGATAGCCCAATGCACGGTAAAGGACGATGTCGCCGGGTTGCAGGAGGCGGGACAGGTGGCTGTCGATTGTATATGGAATCTTTGTGATGCATTTTGTCCTGAATGGATTCCAGGCCTTGTCGTTCAATGGCGGCCTCCTTCGATCCGGGTCATTTTCAATCACGAGTCGATTGCACAGTTTGCCACGCGAAACGTCTCTTTGGAAGTTTTTCTTTCCATAATTTCTATCATGAAGCAGTTCCTGCAACCGTTCCGACCGTTCCAAGCTGAACGCGGAGTGTTCCAATTTGGATCACCGTGATTACGGCAACTTCCGTAATTATTTATAGATAAAGCAAATATAAGCAGAGGGTGCTTTGGCACATTTCTTGCTTTGAAAATGACAAGAGAAGGGCCGGTCCTTTTTTGGAAATTGAGCCTGCCCGGGAGGTCCAGCATGATTCATGCTGCAAAATGGTTTCTTATCATATGTTCGGGCTTTGCGCTGGTGGCTCCGCTTTCCGCCCAAGATGCCCACTTGCGGGTGCTCGCGGCAACCGGATCTGCTTCAGAAGTCAGTATGGCGCTGCAAAAAGGCGCTGACTTCAACGACCATGACATAGTAGGAGTGACGGCGCTCATGGCGGCTGCGGGAAGCAATCATGATCCTGAAGTCATCTCTGTTCTTCTTCGCTCCGGAGCCGCGGTGGACGCGCGGGACAATAACGGGGAAACCGCGCTCATGGCCGCCGCGGAGCACAGTCACGTCCTCGGCATCCTGCAGGCGCTCCTGGCTGGTGGCGCCAGCCTCGAGAGTCGCGACAACCTTGAGCGAACCCCGCTCATGTACGCGGCGAAGTACAACACCTCAGTGGAGATCGTGACAGCGCTT
>Ga0265342_10004035_pt1 | contig 11724 bp, 6 predicted proteins | sample 4CB327metaG_FD_203125 | JGI IMG/M metagenome (GOLD analysis project Ga0265342, IMG submission 203125) | Rhizosphere microbial communities from Carex aquatilis grown in University of Washington, Seatle, WA, United States - 4-CB3-27 metaG | ecosystem: Host-associated > Plants > Roots > Rhizosphere...
GGCGACACCAGCGCGCAGGTTGTCCCGTCCGTGACCGCTCCCCGCCTGGCGCTGGCAAAGCCCAAACAGGACGGAGGAATGGCTGACACCAGCCGCCCCGCCCTCGACGAGCCGCCCCTGATGCAACAGATCCGCGCGCATGTGAAGGACGACCCGTCGCTCGCGGAAGCCCTGGCGCGCGAGGCACGGCAGCGCTTTGCCGACAGCTCCGATTCAGACGAGCGCGATGCGCTTCTGGTCGACGCGCTCATCAACCAACAGAGAATCGGAGCCGCGCGTTCCGAGACGTACTACTACTTCGACCACCACCCGGGCGGACGATTCGCCGAGCATCTCTTCATCATGACCGGCGTCCATCCCCGCCCCGCGCGACCATAGGCGCTAACCACGATTTTCTCGGGACTTGACGGCCGCCGGCGCGATCCGGAGTCTCACCACAGAAGGCACAGTTAGTACGCAACAATCTCGTCGACGACGAGCCCGCCGGTCGGCGACTGGTCTTCCAGCAGCAATACGACAGATCGGCCCACAAGCTCGCTGGTGTCCCAGTCGACCACGGCGGCTGCGCCATTGGGCGATGCCGTGCGCACCACTTTGCCCTCGTCGAGCAGGACCACACGCAAAGCCAGATCGGCAGGGCCCGACAGCACGAAACGCAGGTGCGATTCCGCAACTGTGAGAGGTGCGGAACGCAACGCTCCCAGGGCAGCCGGGCCCAGGCGCGTGGAATCCGCGGCAAAGCGGCCGAACATGTCAGGGGGCGCGGGCGCGGGCTTGTTTCCAAAGGCCTGTCCCTCGGAGACAAACATCTGCCAGACGCCAGCCTCGAAGTCGGCCAAACGGCGCCCACCGAGTGGCAGGGGCGGCGGCTCGCGCGTAGGAATCAGCAGCGTGTTGGGAGAAGTCTGGGCGCCGGCGAACATGCGTACCGAATCTACGCCTTCGCGTAACGGCAACCATGGATGGTAGCGAGAATCGACAAAGGGAAACTCGCCTGGAATGGTCTTCCAGTCGAGCACGATGGCCGAGAAGAATTGATCGCGCAGCGCCTGGTCCAGTCCTTCAGGCCGGCCCAGCCCCATTTCCGCGTCGCGAACGCCCATGCGGTGGACAAAAGTCCGCTTGCCCGCCAGCGCGCCGTAGTAGGTGTGAAAAGGAATGAAGACAGGGCCAGGCACGCTGCGCAGACGATCCAGCAGGTGTTCCGCAGCGACGGTGTCAGACCGTCGGGGAACGTGAGCGGCGAGCGGCGGACGCGCGATGTGCTGGTTCTGCCAGGCCAGGCTCAGCAAGACTGCACAGGTCGGCACAGCCACCAGCCAGCGACGAGCGTCGAGCGCATGCAGCAACAGCCGGCCAGACAACACTGAGGCTGCCACCGCGGGAAAGAAGATCCCTGGAATGTAGGCGTTGAAGAACGCCCATCGCGTCGAGTAGCCGATCCCGGCTGCTGCCACGCCGGAGAGCGCCGCCACCCACAGCAGGATGTCGGTGCGACGTAACTGGCGCGTCCAGGCCAGAACCCCGGTGGCGATGAACAGCGCCGCAACGGCCGGCCACAGGTACTTGAGCGTGTCGGGCAACACCAGGCCCCAAATCACGCCCCAGCGATAGCCGTGGCTCTGGTGCAACTTGAATATGTACGTCCAGAACCAGCCGTCTGAGGTCTTGACCAGAAGACCGACACCTGCTGCCAGGGCCGCTGCAGCCGTGGCGCCATAGACCAGACCGCGCCGCCAGTTGACGATGAGAAGGCCGATGCCCAAACCCACGCCCATGACGCTGGCGGTTTGCTTGGTGAAGAACGCGGCGGCTATCACCAAGCCCGCGAGCGCCGCGCTCTTCCATGTGCTCCCGCGCACCATCAGCCACAAGGTCAGCGCCTCCAGCGCCAACACCAAGCTGTCGGCGCGCACCAGATCGTAGAAGCCGCCAGTCAGGTCAAAGGCTGCCACAACGACCGCCGCGCCGGCCAGGCCGATAAACGCGGTCGAAAAGCGGCGGCCTCGTGTTAGCCCGCGCGCCTCACCCGCCACCAGCGAGCCCAGCAGCACAAGCGCGGCGAAGAGCGCGAGTAGCGAAACCACGCGCCCGAGCAGGTAGCCCAGGGGGAACACGAACGACAGCAAGGCCAGCAACGCGGGATAGAGCGGCGTGTACAGATAGGGGACGAAATCCAGGGTCGGCTTGACGTAGATCCCCTGCCCCGCCGCGAGCCGCTGCGCGTGGATGAGCATGCCGCCTTCCATCCACTCGAGATCGAGCGGGAACCCGGCGCGGCCCGCGAACAGGCGCAGGTGCCAGCCAAGCTGCACCAGCGCGGGAATCGCCGTGAGCACCAGCGCGACCAGCAGCAAAGCGCCGATCAGTCTCTCCTTGGTCTTTGCCGTCATCGTCTAGCCTCGCAAAGACGCCACACTGACTCCGTCGCCGCCCTCGCCCTTTCCGCCGGGCCGAAAGCGCTCGACATAAGGCGAAGTCGCCAGGTATTCGCGCACCACCTTGCGAAGCGCACCGGTGCCGTGGCCGTGGATGACGAACACGACGTCGGCACCCTCCAGCGCGGTGCGATCGAGAAACGCCTCCAACTCAGCCAGGGCTTCGTCGGCGCGCTGGCCGCGCAGGTCCAATGTGTTGGCGCCAGTTTGCATGGACACAGGCTCGTCTGCTCGCTCGGTCGCCTTGGCGAACGATGCGCTGGCTTTCTTGCTCGTCGCGGACACCCCCAGCGCGCGATTGGCCAGCGCCTGGCGAAGTTTGGTCACGTCGAGCGGCTCTGCCTCGGGCAACGCCGCGGTGGCCTCCTTGGCCTTGCGGTCCAGCGCGGCTCGCGCGGCCTCTACTGCCTGCGCGGTCCGCGTGCGCTTGGCCTCACGTACGATCTCGGTGATGGCATCGCGCGCATCCCGCACCGCCGCGTCGACGGCCTCGCGCGAGCGCACCGCCAACTCGCGTTCGCGCCGGCTGAGCGCGGCCGTCGCTTCTTCCGACGCCTCCGCCTGGGCGGCGAGATCTTCTTTGGCCCGCTCCAGCTCGCGCCGAGCTGTCTCCAGCGCCTGATTCGATCGTTCCAGAGCCTGCTCGCGTTCCTGCAAGTTGCGCAGCGTCTCTTCCAGGCCCAGGTTGCCGGCGTCCATGAGCACGCGCGCCCGGTCGAGCACCGCAGTCGGCATGCCGATGCGCGCGGCAATGTCGAAGGCGTACGAGCGTCCCGGCACGCCATCCCTGAGTCGGAAAGTCGGCCGCAGCTTCTGCAGATCGTATTCCATGCCCGCGTTGCGAAAGCGCGTGTCGGTCTCGGCCAACGCCTTCAGGCTGTCGAAGTGGGTGGTCACCAGCACCAGGCCCGGCGCATCGGCCAACACCTCCAGCATGGCCCGCGCCAGGGCCGCGCCCTGTTCCGGGTGTGTGCCCACCATCAGCTCGTCACAAAGAATCAGCACATTCTCGTCGCTGGCCGACTGGGCGAGATCGAGAATGCCCGACAGATTCGCCAGGTGAGCCGAGAAAGTCGACAGATCGCCCATGACCGACTGCTGGTCGCCGATGTCGGCCAGCACCTGGTGGAAGAAACCCACGCGGCTTCCGGGCGCGGCCGGCACAGGCAAACCCGCGCGCGCCAGCAGCGCAGCCAAGCCCACTGACTTGAGCAGCACGGTCTTGCCGCCGGCATTGGGCCCGCTGACCACCAACGCCTTGGCTGCACTACGGTCGGGAATCAGTCCCAGCGCCACATCGTTGGGCGTGACCTTCGACCGCGATTCCACTGCACGCAGGGCCAGCAGCGGGTGGCGCAGCGACTGCAGATCGACGACGGGATCGTCGACGATCTCCACCGCCGCGCCGTCGTAGGCCACGGACAGGCGAGCCGCGGCAGCCAGAAGGTCGAGCCGCGCGAGAATCTCGCGATCCCGGCGCAGTCCTTCCGCCGCTTGCGAAACCACGCCCGCCAGCTCTTCCAGGATGCGCCGGCTCTCGCGCCGGATCTCGATCTCAGCCACCTTGAGCCGGTTGTTCAGCTCGACCAGCACGGTCGGCTCGACGAACACGGTTTCGCCTGTGCGCGAAGTGTCGTGCACGATGCCCAGACCCATGGACTTGAAAGAAGCCCGCAGCGGCAGCACGAAGCGATCCTCGCGCAGGGTTACGAACTGGTCCTGCAGGAAGGGCGCGTATTCCTCGGACTGCAGCAGATGCTCGGCCTCGCTGCGCACGCGGGACGCCGCCATGTCGCGCTCGCGGCGCAGACGACCCAGATCAGCCGAAGCCCCGTCGCGCAGCTCGCCGGCGGCGTCGAAAGTTTCGCGCGCCATGCGCACCAGTTCGTCGTGGTAATCCAATCCCGCGGCCAGCTTGGACATGCGCGGCGCCTGCGCGCGTGAATCCTGACTGGCGATGCGGCCGTAGTAGCGGCGGGCGCTCGCCGCGGTCTCGCAGAAGTCGGCCACCTGGCGCAATTCTTCCGGCCCGAGCGGCACGCCCTGCCCCACGGCTTGCAGGTGCGCCTCGATCTCGGGAAAGCCCAGCGCGGGCAGCGATTCGCCCAGCCGCAAAAGGTTTTGCAGCTCGCTCACGTCAGCCATGCGCTCGCGCGCCTCGTCTGCGGATTCACACAAGGGCAAGGCCTGGCACGCCGATGCTCCGCGCGACGACTGCGCCTGGCTGGCCAGTCGCGTGCACAGCTCGGGCCAGTCGAGAAACTCGCGGTATTGACGGGCCAGGGAATCTTGTGCGGGAGATTTCATTCTGTTTCGTCCACTTCACCCAGGGCTTTCATCTCGAGTCCTTCGATTTCTTGCAATGACTTGCCCGCGATGCCTTGCAGATCACCGTACATCCCGACCGTCGATTGCATGACCTGCTCGATCTGTTGCTCGCGCTTGGCCCACTGCTTGCCGATGACCTTGCGCTCGCGGTCCAGATCTTCCTGCATCGAGGAAAAGGCTTCCACGATGGCCTGCACCCGTTGTCGAAACGTGGAGCCGGTCAGGTACTGGTACACCATCTCCATCTTGCCTTGCTGCCCCTGGTTGGCCTGGCGGGCGGCCGCGACCTCGATGAGCGAATGTCGCAGGGCGATCGCCACGGGAAGCACAGCGCGCGGGTGCGCGACCCAGACACTGTCGACGAAGTCCAAGGTGTCCACATCCTTGGGAAGCACCTGACTGACCAGAACGGAAAACTCCGCCTTGGCGATGCGCTGGTCGGCGCGCAGCTTGGCCAGCCAACCGTCGCTCCAGTTCTTGGTGCGCTTCGATTCCCACAAGATGGTGCCGCAGGCATGGCCCGTTGCCCCCCGGACCTGTTGAACCACGTCGCCGCCATGCTCGCCCTTGGGCACGGGCTGGATGACGTCGACGGGGAACTTCGCTTTCAGCAACGCCTCGAGTTCGAGTTCCTGCACTTCGCCCTGGAGCTGCTGCGATCCTTGCTCGGCCCTGCGCTGGAGTTCCTCGATCGTCCGCTGCATCGAGGCGATGGTTTGCTCCCTCTCCGCAACCTTGAGATTAAGTTTCTCCTCGGCGTCCTTGCGCGCCTGCGCGCGCGTGGTTTCCAGCCCCTGCTGCACGCGTTTCTCGACGGTCAGCTCGAGTTCGCGTCGGGCATCGTCCAGCTCGCGCTGCTTGCGAATCAGCTCGGCCTGCGCCTTTTGCGCTTCGGCCAACTTGCCCTCGCGCTGCTTGAGTACGTCTTGCAGCTCGGCGATCTCCTTGGCCTTCTGCTCGATGTCGCCGGCCAGCGCGCGCTTCGCCCGCGCGGCGGCGTCAGCCTCGATTTGGGCGCGCGCGCACTTGAGCTTGTCCTCGACCTGGGCATTGATGCCTTCGCGCGCCTTGGCGAGTTGCTCTTCACGGGTCCGCAGCACGGCCTCTCGCTCGGCCATTTCGGCCTTCACGCAGTCCAGCCGCTGGGTGAAATCCCGGCGTGTGGCCTCGACGAGGGGCGCGGCCAGCGACTCGGTCAGCTTGATCTCCCGCTGGCAGTTGGGGCAAGTGATGGTGGGGTCAGCCATGGCGATGCCTTCTGGTCATCCTCTCACTCCACCAAAACCGTGGTCACGCGCAAGCGATCTTTGCCGTCGTGGGCAGCAGGCGGCGTGACCGGCATGCGCGCCCCTCCCTTGAACAAGCCAACGTAAATCGTGTACAGGCCAGGCGGTGTGTGGGTGGGGAAACTGATGCGCTGGTGGTCGCGAATATGCTGCCCGGGCTGCCAGCGTTCGATGGGATAGGCGCCGTCCACCGGGGCATGGTCGAGGTTGCGAAAACTCTCGCCGGGGCCGTTGAGGTGGAAGAAAGGCCGCCAACCACGCGGCACCGGTGCCAGCGATTCGAAGTACACCGTCAGCTCGGTATCACCGCCGCGTGCAACCTGCGACGACGAAAGATCGTAGCCCGTCACGCGCAAGACATCGCCGATGCGAGCGTCGAGCGGATGAGTGGCCGCCGGCGCCGGCGCGCCCGGGGCCGACACGCCCGCCGCGATCTTCTCGGCGTAGCCCACGGGCAACGAAAGCAGCGCCACGCGCGTGCGCAGGTCGGCCTTGAGCCGCGTGCACTCGGGCTCGCCAGCGGGCGTTCCCCACAGATCGCGCGATTCGGCCGCATCGTGGGCCAGGTCGTAGCATTCGGTGGTGTTGTCCGGCGTCCAGTTCCAGATCAAATGATGGCTACGCGTGACCCACGCCCGTCGCTTGACGTTGCCCTCGTAGCTGACCTCTTGAAACACCGGCTGTGGCGCCGAGCCCTCCTGGCCACCTCCCAGCAGGTCCACCATGGATCGACCGAGGAACCCCGGCTGGTGCGGACCGCGCGCCAGATTGACCAAGGTCGGCGCCAGGTCCACATGGCCCACTGGCACAGCCGAGTGTCGCGGCAGCAGGCCGGGCACGTGCACGATGAAAGGAACCTTGGTGTGGGGCGCATACAGATGATAGCCGTGGGCGTTGATGCCGTGCTCGCCCAGCGATTCGCCGTGATCGCCGGTGACGACAATCACCGTCTTGTCCCACAGGCCCAGGGTCTTCAGCTCGTCGAGCACGCGGCCGAAGTGATGGTCGGTGAACCAGATCTCGCCGTCGTAGAGGTCGGCCTGGCGATCGCCGAAGGCCGGCGCCTCGGGGTGGCGTTCGTAGTTGAGGTGCGGGTCATAGAAGTGCATCCACAGGAAGAACTTCTCTTGTCCGTGCTCGCGCAGAAATGCGATGCCCTTGTCGGCCATCTGCCGCGCCGAAGATCCCACCGATTCCGCGGGACCACCGACGTTTGTGTGCAAGGCTGCGCACTCGTCGTCGTAGAAATCGATGCCGCGCTCGAAACCGCGCCGGTCAGCGCGGTTGAAGTAAAGATAGGCGTAGAAGGCCGCTGTGGTGTAGCCCAGATCGTGCAGCGCCTCGCCGATGGTGCGCATGCTGGGATCGATGCGCGGCCACCAGATCGATTCGTCCCATTTGATGGCTGATGGCCAGCGCGAGGTGGCGATGGCCGGCATCGAGTAGCGGGTCGAGGGCGCGTGCGCCCAGCCATTCTCGAAAAGCACGCTTTCGCTGGCCAGGCGGTCCAGCTCGGGCGAGGTGGGACGCCCGTAGCCGTAGCAGCCGAGGTGGTCGGCGCGCAGGGTGTCGATGGTCACGAAAAGGAACTTGAGGTCAGTCGGCACCGAGGCTGGCACCGGATGATAGGCCGGCGAGCGCAGCGACTCGATACTGGCGTCCTTGCCGTCGCAGTCCTGATCGATGCCGTCATCGGGCCAGTCCTGCGCGCCGGGGTTGCGCGTGGGATCTCGGTCGTCGCAATCGCCGCCGCCGAAGAAGCGCGAGTACCCGTCGTGGTCAAAGTCGAAGGTGCGCTGGCCGAGGGCCACCAGCGCGCCGGTGAATCCCGCATGCGCCGAGGCGGCCTTGCGCGCGGGCTCCGATTCGCTGGCCACCAGCACGGTCGCAGCTGCGAGCACCGGCAGACCCACGAGCAGCGCAATCCGCGGCCACCGACGACCAACGAGGGGACTTCGTCGCAGAACCAACGCCATGACCAGCGTGGCCGCGGCCAGTTCCAACACCACGCGCACCTCGTTCCACTGCACGAACTGAAAATCCTGCGCCCAGCGTGCGCGAATCAGCAGCCCGGTGGGAACGCCGAACAACAGCAACGCTGCTGCGCCAGCCTTGGGCCAGGACAGACGCGGCCAGGTGAGGCTGGCGCGTCCCACAACCCAGGGAAGGACCGCAGTCAGCGCCCCGCCGAGGATCGAACGCGCGATCTTCACGTCCCGAGGCAGAGGTGCTCGGGTGCGCCAGACTACGAAAAACACGCCGACTTCGAAGCACAGGGCCGCAAGCGGCGCGAGCAACAGGAGTCCAGCGGCAGTCACCGACTTGTCGCTTGCCACGGGCCGCGATGTGGATCGGGAAAACGGCAACGCGCGCGCCAGGGCCGGCCCGAGAATCGCAGCTGCGGCCACTGCCAGCAACGAAGCCAGCGCCACGATGCCCGCTGCCAAGAAGCGGTTGTTGCGATTGGACGTCTCAATGAGTGCCAGCACCGGCGCAATGGCCGCCAGGCCGCCAATCACAGACCAAGCGATCCCCGCACACACCCACCGGCTCGCTCTGGCCCGTCCCCAGGCGCCCAAACCCAGCAGCGCAGCCAGAGCCAGGCCGCCCGCCGCGGCGATCAACAGATCGAACCCGGCCACCAGGGCCACGCATGCGAGCAATGGCACGCCGCCCACATGGCCCAGCCGTGCCGCCCAAATGCCGTCGACAAGGCCCACCGCAGCCCCGCTCGTGAGAGCGGCGCGATAAATCGTGACGGAAAGGTTGCCGGGGCTGGACACGTCAGCCTATGGCTACCAAGGAAAACATCGGGTTCAAAGCCAAGAGACGCACCAGCCGTCCCACGGCGGGTTCAGAGAATCTTCGAAGCGCTGTCTGTGACTGCTCATGCTAACGCTCCGTCTGCGCCCTCCCCAGGCAGCCGCGCCTCCTGAAAACCCGCACCGCTCCCACGGTGTCAATCAGCTCGTAGTGCGCGTCGATATAGTCGACCATGCGCGGAAAGTTCTCGACCGGGAAAGCTTTCCAATTCTTGAACGCCCGCGCGCCGTCGATGATGTACGTGGCCCGATTGCGTTCCAGGTCGCCCATGAGCTGATCCCAGTGCTCGGGACGAATCACGTCGGTGGCCTTCACCCGGCCGGAGCGAACGGCCCAATTGCCCGGAACGTAGCCACAAATCGTCGAATAGGGCAGTGCGAAGCGACTGGCCAGCGGAAGGTCGGCGGAATACGCGAACATGGGACCCGGTCCCCAGGTGAACATCGACGCGCCCTTGAAACAGGCGTCTGCGCGCAAGATGTCCGCCACCTTGCCATACTCGGTGTTGTATTCCTCCCAATGGAATTGATGCCCGCTGAGGTGCATAATTCCATTGCCCACACCGAAACCGATCAGGCTCGCGATGCCGTAGGCGAGCACCAACTTGGCCCAGCGTCCGAGCGGCCACACGCACAAACCGGCCAGGATCGGCGCCGCGCCCAAAGCCAGCGGCGTGTACAGCGGAACGAAGTAGTGGGGATACATGCGAAAGCCCACGAACACGATGGGGAACGTGCACGCAAGGACGCCCAGCACCAGCACCCGCTGATAGCGCGACAGCAGCGAGCGCGAGCGCACAACCATGATCCACAAACCGATAGTCGCGGCCAGGAAGGGCAGGAAGAACTTTGCAATGCGCACCAGGGCCTCGCTTGCCTGCATTGGCTGCTGCGCGTAGCCGAAATTGAAGAACACGGTCCAGTAGAGGAACGCCTGGCTCTCGCCCTGTGCCGCAAAGACCGCCCATGCCGCCAGCAAGGGGATGCTCAAGCCTGTGACAAAGGCAAGCAACGGCCAGAGCAACGAACGACGCTTCCCGCGGTTGGCCAGAATGGCAGCCAGGACCAGCGCCAGAGACCACACCAGCGCCATCTGCTTGAACAACATCGCGATCCCCAGCAAGCCGCCCGCCCAGAAGAGGCAGCGCGCACGCCGGCTGCGTTCTTCGTCCCGGACGGCCGCCACGGCCCAGGTTGCGGGCAGCAGCATCAGGATCTCGCAGTTGGCCGCGTGCATGTCGTGCGCCAGAAAGGCCGCGCCGAAAACCAAAAAGATCATACCCGCCGCGATCCCGCGACGGTCATGGGCAAAAAAGGACGACACCCCCAGGGCGGTGAGCGGCACGGTGAGGAGCACCGTCAGCAGGTGAACGGCCAGCATCCCGCGCCCGAAGAGCAGCTGGGCAAAGGCATAGTACACGTAGAGCAGCGGGGGCTTGTTGTCCACGAACCCGACGTAGAGATGCCGGCCCCGTAGCATCTGCCACGAGCCCACGATGTGCATGGCCTCGTCGACATCCAGGATGTCCACGCCCAGGAGAAAGCCCCGCGTGGCCAGGCTGGTTGCCAGGAACAGGAGCAACAGAGCGAGCCCTGGCCGGCGTTGGTACAGCCTTGTTCCCCACGAAATCATGGGAATCCCGGCTCCTTCCCCGTCCCCGGCTCTCTTGGCACCTCGGCCGAGGTCTGGGCAACCGGCGCCCCATGCAGGAACGCGAACGGCGTGATCACGCCGTTCGCCACAATGGTGCGCACGCGCAGGATCACGGCCATGATGACCCCCAGCACCGGGTCGAGCCCGATAAACTGGAAGAGGAAGAAGGAGCTGCCTTCTGAAACGCCCACGCGCGCTGGCAGCACCGCTGTCACGAATTCGGCCACGTTCAGCGTGGCATAGGCCAGCGCCACCTGGCCGAAGCTGTAGTGCGCGCCCAGCGCCCGCAGCGCCACGGCGTAGCTCGCCCACCCGGTCATGCGCGCCACCACCTGAAGGAAGAAGACCTTGAGATAGGCGACCGGTCGCTCGTGCCAGAAGAGCTTGACCTCGCCGTCGATCTGGCGCGCCATTTCGCCCCAGCGGGCCGGATGCCGGCGCAGGATGGGAATCAGGTCCAGCACGCGCAAGAAGCCCTTGGCGGCACCGTAGCGGATAAAGATCCACAAGCCAAAATAGGGAAGAAAAGCCAGCGCATTGGCCGCAACGATCACGCCCATGTGAAAGCGATCGATCCCGTCGTACAGGGCCCAGCCGCACAGAGCCGCTGTCATCGAGAGCGCGGGACGCGAAATCTTGAACACGTAGTTCCAGATGATTGTGCCTGAGATGGCCGGCTGGGTTCCGAACCGCCCGCGTAGCAGCGTCCCCTTCAACACTTCGCCTGACTCCCAGGGCAGGATCAGGTTCAGCATCGAGCCGGCAGCATTGACCGCAACCGCGAATGCCAAATGCAGGCGCCGGCGCATGATGACCCACAGGGCCGCGGCGTCTGCCACTGACTCGCACCAGCCGAGCAGCATGAGCACCACCAGCGCCGGCCAGCCCACGCGCACAAGCGCGCTACCCACGGTGGCCCAACCGATGCGACCCAGCAGCCACGCCAACCCGACCAGCGAGGCGGTCACGCACACCAACTGGATCAGGGTCTTACGTCTCACGACTGCCCCTCGGTCAGACGCTGGTAGAGATCAAGGTGCAGCTTGCCCACGTTCTCCCAGCTGGTCTCCTCGGCGAAGTGCCGAATCTTCTGCTTCATCTGGCGTGCCCATTCTTCGTCGCGCAGCAGGCGCACCGTGGTTTCGATCCAGGCTTTGCGGTCATTCGGCTCTGCGGTCAGCGCGCGATCGATGTTC
>Ga0265342_10004036_pt1 | contig 11724 bp, 9 predicted proteins | sample 4CB327metaG_FD_203125 | JGI IMG/M metagenome (GOLD analysis project Ga0265342, IMG submission 203125) | Rhizosphere microbial communities from Carex aquatilis grown in University of Washington, Seatle, WA, United States - 4-CB3-27 metaG | ecosystem: Host-associated > Plants > Roots > Rhizosphere...
GGCCAAACCGGTCGCAGAATTTTCATCGGCTTTATGTTTGCCGTTATAAGTTGCTTGATCTGATCGGAAGTCGGGCTATCGAACTCGAGCACCTGATCGTACCGGCGCAGCAATGCACGGTCGAGCAATGATGGGTGATTGGTCGAACAGATGACTACGCTATCCGTCGAATTGCCTTCCTCCATAAATTGCAGGAAGGAATTGAGGACGCGCCGCATTTCAGCAACGTCGTTCGTGGCTGTGCGCTCGCCGCCGACAGCGTCGAACTCATCGAACAGATACACGCCGCGACGCTTTGCGGTTTCATCAAATATTAAACGTAGCTTCGCTGCCGTCTCGCCCATGTAGCGCGTAATCATTGCCTCAAGACGAATGATGTAGAGCGGCAGATTCAATTCGCCTGCGAGGGCTTCGGCGGACATTGTCTTGCCCGATCCGGGCGGGCCGACAAACAAGACGCGGCGATTGGGCGTCTTGCCGTGCTCGCGCAGCCAATCGCGTTTGCGTTGCTGGCGAATGATGTCTTCGAATTTCGCCATGAGGCGTTCGTTCAGCACGACGTCTCTGAGTGTGTAGCGCGGATCGCGCAGCTCAAGCAGACCTTCGAGGTTTCCGCGCGGGGAGGCGAAAGAAACCGGCACAGACGCGCCGCGTGAATTCTTTGAGCGAGCCTTGTCGATCTCGGCTCGCATCTCCAGTGCTGTCTCACGGTGGCCTTGACGCGCCTCTGCGGCGGCGATCTGAAGCGCGATGGAGAAGAACGCATCTTCATCGCCTTCTGCGCGGCTGCGAAGCATCGCGAGGATCTGTTTCGTGTTAGACAACGGGTACGCCTTTCATTCCAATAAAATTCTACACCAGCACCGCACGGTCACGAACGGGTTTCAAATCATCCCGTGTGTTATGCAACGCCAGTGTACGACCGCGCGTATTACGAACTGGTTGAAGCCCGCGCCGTCCAAGCCTCGCGGCCTGCCCAACAAGCCCACACAAAGAATGTGCTGGACAGACCGGGTCCGGCCACCCGAATATCTGTAACAGAAATTCGGGAGCGTTGCATGCCAAATCAATCCAGAGGTCGTGGACGGCCACTGGGAGAGCCTACCAAGGTCGTGCGGCTGCCCGTGCAGGTCGCCGACTTCGCCCGGCGATTCGCCCACAGCCCAATGCGGGCCGGAGACATCAACGGCTTCCTCGATCTTCAAATCCGCGTAAAGCGAACAGTTCCGCTGGTCAGTTCCAAAGTGCCTGCCGGGTTTCCGTCGCCCGCCGACGACTATCTCGACCGCGCTCTCGACTTCAACGAGTTGCTGATCCAGAACCCTGCCGCAACCTTCGCCGTGCGCGTCGCTGGCGACAGCATGATCGGGGCCGGGATATTCCCCGATGATATCGCTATCGTGGACCGCTCTCGCAACCCCGTAGATCGCTGCATCGTGCTCGCACTTGTGGACGACGAGTTCATATTAAAAAGATACCGCCGCCGCGGCGGTAAGGTGTGGCTGCAAGCAGATAATCCGTCATTCAAGGATATGCCAATCACCGAAGACATGGTCTTCGAGGTGTGGGGCGTCGTCTCAAAATCCATCCGTATGCTCTGATGTATGACCGAGCCAATCGCCCTCGTTGACTGCAATGATTTCTATGCGTCGTGGGAGCGCGTATTCCAGCCCGCTTTGCGCGGAAAGCCGGATCGCGACATCCCATTGGGACGAGGCGGATTCTTTAGCCAAACGCAGATTTCCCGTTGTGTTTCCGATTCTACACACTGGTTTGGCGGAGCTTGCCTCCACCTTAGGTGAGAACAAGCCCTTATGATCTCGGGCGTTTTGTCATCGCTTCCCTATGTACCCACGAGTTCACCCACAACAAGATTCGGCCTGAGATCCATGTCGGCCCAAAGTGCAACTGCGCAAAATACATTCAGCGGCGCGCGGCATATGGAGGCGCCGCTTGCACCCGCGTCGACCGAAGCATTCGTCGGTCTCGACACGAAAGCTCGCGCTTTTATTGAAGGCGCCGACACATTTTTCGTGGGGAGTTGCTCGCGGGCAGAAATTGAACCCTGCGGAACTCGGAGCCCACGACACGATCCTTGGGACCGCGCGATCGGAACCATCAGAATGGCGCTTCGGACCGCCGAGAGGAGGATCTGTCGTGCGTCTGTCGCCGCGGCTCATCGTCAATGAAACTAAGCGCGCCTCGTGGCGGCGCGCGCCGGCCAGGGCATTACGCGTGGTTTGTCTTACCAGGTCAGTGACGACCTTCAGGCAGGATCGCTCACTCGCATCATGCCGACGTTGGAGCCGCCTGCCATACCGATCCATCTCGTCACGTCGAGCGGAAGCCAAAAGTTGCCGAAGGTCAGCTTTCTCGACTATGTTGCCGCATATTTTGCCAAGCTAAATGTCATTCGCCCCATGAAGCAAAAGTAATGGCAACGGTGCGGCCGCATTGCGACCTTGCGCATCGAGCACCGCACTGAAGGATGACAGGCGCTGTCTTCAGCCGATCGAACAATGTCTTCTCTGCTTTTGGCCCATCGCGACATACTGCGCTGCCGCATGAAACTGATTGGCATGGCTTCTAGGCCGCCACAGCTCCCGCGGCATCGCGCTCGGAGTTCTCGATGTGGCGGAATATCTCCTCGCGCAGCCTGGAATCCCTGACACGTGGGATCGCAATATCGGCGGCGACGTGGCCAGGCCGTCCGAAAACCAGAATCCGATCGCTGAGGGTGATAGCCTCGTCGATCGAGTGGGTCACGTGCAGTACCGTCTTGCCGCTCTCCTTGGCCAAGCGATGGAAATCCCGCCGCAGTTCGTCACCGGTGACTTCGTCGAGATGTCCGAAGGCCTCATCGGCGAGCAGGATTTTTGGATCGCTCACGAGCGCGCGCGCCAGAGCAACCCGCTGCCGCATCCCGCCGGACAATTCGTGCGGATAGGCGTTTTCAAAGGCCCGCAACCCGAGACGATCGAGCCATTGCGTCGGCTTCTGCTGCAGCCGGCGCTCGTCCAACCCGATGATCTCGATGGGTACGCGGATGTTGTCGATAGCGGATCGCCACGGCAGCAGGCGGTCGCTTTGAAACACGCAGCCGATCTTGCCGCGAAGAGCATCGAACTGCCGGAACGGGTCGCAGCCGAAGACGCTGACGTTGCCGCCGCTCGGCTTCTCAAGCCCGAGAAGGAGGCCGATGGTCGTCGATTTCCCGCAGCCTGTGCGTCCGACAATGCAGACATATTCGCCAGTGCGCACGTCGAAGGACAGATCGCCGATGGCGACGACCGTTCTTCGGCCGGCAAAGGCCTTGCTGACGTTCCGAAATGAGATCGCGACCTCAGACATAGGCGGCGCTCCGGACATGTCTCCATTTCAACGTTCTGGCTTCGAGCAGAGACAGGATCGCGCTGGTGACCACGACGAAGACGACCAATACGAATGTCCACGCAATCGCGCGATCCATGCGGAAGAGCTCTTGCGCCAGCCGCAATTGATGCCCGATGCCGGTAATGCCGCCAAGCAGCTCGGCCATGATGGTCACGCGCGTTCCGGAGCCGAGATTGATGCGCCAGCTGGTCAGCATTACAGGCAGCAGGGCGGGGAGGACGAGGATACGGACCAACTGAGGCAGCGAGGGGCGCCACGATCGCACCATGTCCCACAATTCTGCTGAAATGGCGCGCACGCCGTCGCGCGCTTGATAGAAGAAACTCGGAACTGTGGTGACCACGATCACGAATGCAATCCGTGTCTCCATGTCCCTGAACCAAAGTACCGCGAAAATGATCCAGCAGACGGCGGGGATGCCCTGCATCAACTCGATCAAGGGTATGACCGCGCGCTCCAGCCGACGATATACGCCGGCTGCTATTCCGAGGACGGTCGCAAGGACGAAGGCGACAAGCAGAGAGGCGAGGATCCGTAGATAGGTCGTGCCGATCGCGTGCAACGCACTGGGACTGTCAAAAATATCGACAATCGCGGCGACGACCTTTTGCAATGGCGGAAACAGGATTGGTGGGGAGAAATGGGAAGCAATTTGCCATGCGACCAGCACGCCGGCCAGGACGATGGTGCCTTCGACATTGATGCTCCGGGCAAGCTTCGTCGCTGCGTCCAGGAGCCGATGCCGTGCGTACCGGCGTTCCCCCGGTTCCGTAGCAAGACTGGAATCAAAGTCGGCGCTGACCATTGCAAGGATTTCCGCGTGGCGATCGTTGTTGAGTGCACGATTGGCACCGTCCCGGCGGTTTGCGCCAGGCACGGCTGCAACTCGCGCACCTGTCATTCATCGGGTCGGAAGTTTGACACATAGGCGTCGAGCTCCGCCTGCGTCAGCGGGCGATCGAGCTGCTTGCCTTCCGGCAGCAACTTCTGGGTCAAGACTGCAATCGATTCCTTGTATTCGGAGATTGGGCGGATATCGATCAGGCGGGAGAAATTCTTCAGATTGTGCGTGAGAGCTTCGCGCGTGATGGCGGTGCCCTGCACGATCAGATCGGTCGCTTTGTCGGGATCGCTCCTGACCAAGGCGACTGCATCAAGGTTGGCGGCGTAGAATTTGCGCAAAAGCTCGGTATTGGCCGGCACCGCAACCCAGTTGCGCCATGCGCCTAGCGCGATGCTCGGTATTCCTGGGCTGCGCGCGTACTTTCGCCAAATGTCGGCATCATAAACCGAGAACGCGGTCAGCGATCCGGCAGAGGCCGACAAGACCGCTGACGCGTCGATCGGCGTCACCAGCACCGCGTCGACACGGCCGGTCGTCAGCTCGGCAAGACCGGCAGCGCCGCGGATGCCGGCCGAGCGCAGCTGTACCTTCGAGAAATCAACGCCTTCCTGTTGAAGAAACCAACTGGCAATCGCCCACGAACCGGTGACGGTGTCGGCAAGCAGCGTTTTGCCCTCGAGATCCTTTGCACTGCGTAAGGTGGGATCCGAGCTGATGATGAAATAGTCATAGGTAAAGATATTCCACAGCAGCGTGATGTCGGCTCCCTGCTGCAAGAAGCGCGCGACCGCCGCGGTGGATGCGCAATAGCAGACGGGGTCGACCCCGGTCGCAAAATCCGCATAGGCGACTTGCGAAGGTTTCTCGATCACTTCCAGACGGAAGCCGTTTTTGATGTCGAAGCCCGCCTTCTTAATGAGGGTCGGAATCCAGACGCTCTGGGACGGCGCCGCAAAGACGGTCACCGTGAGAACCGGCAAAGGCTGTTCTGTTGCCCGGGCCTTTGCCGATATCGCCGTCGCGGCGAACGCCACGACCAGTATCGCGGTGAGGAACTTGTTTGCTGACATCATGATGCCTCCGCCGCCGAAGCCCGCCGCTTCGATGCGAGCTTCGGCCTGACGTACACGCGCACTAGGCGGCCGCAACGAGAGCGCGGTTGTCGACCAGGCTGTTGAACCCGGCGCCCGGGGAGAGCAGGTCGTATTGCTCGAGAATCTCCAGACTGCGATCGAACTCCTTCTGCGGGTACGGAAGCGTGTGACCGAATCGAAGCCGTGGTAGATGGAAATCGGATACGTCGGGACGTCCCCAGCGATAGCCCTCGGGAATGTCGTTGATGAGATAGCTGATGTATTTCCGCTTGTTCTCCTGGCTCGCATTGAGGAAGTCGGAAGCGCGGTTCACCGCGCGATAGAGCGCCTGCAGGTACTGCGGCTGCAGGTCGTCACGAATGACATCCGTGGCGACGAAATAGCCCTCGGCCAAAATATTGGCGCCCAGCTTTTCGGCGAGGGCCACGTAGGGCTCCATGATGACCGCAGCGACGACCTCACCGCTCAAAACCGCGTCGAAGCGCGAGGCCGGGCCGCCGAAATGAGCGAGCTTCAGGCGATCGCGTCCAAGAAAGCCCTCAAGCAGGCGGATGGCGGCAAAATGCGAGCCGGCAAAGAAATTCACCCCCACCGGCTGATCGGCGAGTTGGGCCGCGCGATCGATGGGCGAGTTGGGCGCCGTGATGATGGCGTGCAGCGGGCGACTCGGCTGCAGGCTGGTGATGCGAACGTCGCAACCATTCACCGTCTTCTTGCTGAGATCATGCGTGCGGCGCACGTTGCCTTCTTCACAGGCCCGAAACAAATTGACCTGTCCTTCTTCAAACGGTGCGTGACCGACGATCGGATTGACCAGGGATGTATCGGGGCTGCCGTTCTTCGGCGTTCCCTCGCGGGCGTGAATGAATTCGACGTCAAGTCCCTCGTCGACAAAGAAGCCTTCGTCCCTGGCGACATACCAGGGCAGGCTGTAAATGGCCGAACTGACTTCGTTCACGATCTTCTTGAGCGCCATGGTAATGGGTCCTTCTGTCGGCACGAAATGCGCTGCGTCATTGGTTCCCGGCATGGATCGAGCGCGTCGTTCGAGCACGTCCACGCTTGAACGGTTCTGAGACCATGTCGGGCGAGGGCTGCGTCTCTCTTATTCCGGGCGCCGCGTCTCAAGAATGAGGGTATTGTTTATTAATACAGTTAGTCAATAGACTATAGGAAGATTAAGCGCGAGCTAGCAGCATGCGCCCCCGTCGTCAGCCGGATGAGGGAGTTCGATAGAGCTGCTCGCCGTCCGGTGTTCGTTCGGTGCCGTTGCCGCCGGGCGCCGCAGACTGGGCGGCCCTGGCCGCCTGGGCGAGTAGAGACTCCGCCAGTTGGGACGCGGCGGCGTTTGCGCGCTCGATCACCTCGGGAGCTCGGAGGCGATAGTCGATGAAATCCTGATCGCTGGCGTAAACGGCTGTCGGAAGTGTGAGCGCAGTAAAAAATCCGAACAACGGGCGCAGCTGATGCTCGACCACCAGGGCGTGCTTTTGTCCGCCACCGGTCGCTGTGAGCGCGACCGGCTTTCCGGCCAGAGCCGCGGGTTCGATGAAGTCGAACAGGTGCTTGAACAGGCCGGTATAGGATCCCTTGTACACGGGCGATCCAACGATCAGCGCATCGGCGGCCTCGATGTCCGCGATGACTGCCGCCGCTTGCGGCGACAGATCCTCACGGGCAAAGGCAGCGCCTAGCCCGGGACCGGCGTCGACCAGGTCGTGCAGTCGAAACGACACCTGCGCCCGTCGAGTCACGGCGAGCCCAATATGCTCAACCAGGGTCCGGGTCCGCGATGGGCGCTGGACGCTGCCGCTGAAACCGACCAGTCGAATGGGTGTCATGATCCTGCAAACCAAAATATTTGAGTCGGTCGCTCGCTGCGCCAAGGGCTCGCACCGTTACGGCCGGCCGGCTTCGATCCAGCCGGCGAGACGATCCACCGCGACTTGTCCCTGGTCCGCCGGCGCGGTGTGCACGCGTTCGGCGTTGAATGTGTTGATCAGTCGTAGCGCGGAGTGCGGGTAGGCCGCGAGCTGCTGGGCGAGCGCGTCCCCGGCCGGAATGAGCTGGTCGGGAGCGACAACGCGGTTGAGCAGGCCGAGCGTGAGCGCCTCCGGCGCCGCAACGTCGCGGCCGGTGACCACGAGTTCGGCGGCGATCTTCGGCCCGACGTAATCCGCGAGGTAAGTTACAACAACCAACGGCGGCAGGCCGTGCTTGATCTCGTCGAACGCAAGAACCGCATTGCTGGCGCCGATCGCGATGGTGCTATGCAGTCCAAGTCCGACGCCGAAGCCGTGGGCGCGGCCTTGGATCAGTGTGATGCTGACACCGGGAAAGGCCCGAAGCAATGCGTTGGCCCGCAGGATTAGTCCGAGGCTTTCTGCGCGGCTGACCGGCAGCTGCTCTTTTTGATCGCGCCCCAGGGTGAAGTCGTCGCCGTTGGCCTGCAGCACCAGCACGAGGGCGCTGCTCGTCCGGGCTTGCTCGAGCGCGGCGATGAAATCGGACATCCTCCGATAGGTGAAGCGGTTCGATGTTGCCGGACTGTCGAAAGTGATGCGGATGATGTGGCCGTCCTGATCGTATCGGATCATTGCGGGGTCTCCAGGCCAAGGTTCGCGCGCAAGGTAGTGCCGGCATAGTCGGTGTGAAATACGCCACGGCGTTGCAGCAAGGGCACCACCTGTTCGACAAAGTCGCGCAGCCCGGACGGCAACACGTCGATCATGAGATTGAATCCATCGGCAGCTTTTTCGCGATGCCACGTCGTGATCACATCCGCGACTTTTTCCGGCGTTCCCACCACCTGCAAATGACCGCCGCCGTTGCGGTAAAGCAATTGCCGCACCGTCAATCGCTCTTTCTCCGCGAGCCCGACGGCCGCGGATCGGAAGCCCTCGGAGCCGCGGAAGCCCGCGTTGGCCTCGATCAATGCGACGGGGAGGGGAGCATCGAGTTCGAGACTGTCGACGGGAACGCCGACGCGAAGCGCGAGCTTCTTGAGTTCGGCGTGGCCGCTCAGGCGATCGAGTTCGTCCTTGCGGGCGCGGGCCTGCGCTTGCGTGCCGCCAAGGATAGGCAACAACCCCGGAAGCACCTTGATGCTGTCGGGATCACGCCCTTCTGCCTTTGTACGGCCGCGAATGTCGGCGCGAAACTCCTGCGCCGCGCCGATCCGGTTTTGCGCCGTGAACACCACCTCGGCGAAGCGTGCCGCCAGCGCGCGCCCCGAGCCGGAGGATCCGGATTGGAATACGACTGGCCAACCTTGCGGCGAGCGCGGCAAGGTGAGCGGGCCACGAACGCTGAAGTGCGGGCCGCGGTGATCGATCGGATGGACACGGGCGCCGTCGGCGAATTTTCCGGAGACTTTGTCGCCAATCAGTGAGCCGTTGTCCCAGCTCCGCCACAGTCCCCGCACCACTTCCACGAATTCGTCAGCGCGGGCATAGCGGTCGGTGCTCGCCGGCAGCCCTGCAGCCCCGAAATTCGCGGCGACATCCGGCACAAAGGTGGTGACGATGTTCCAGGCGGCTCGGCCGCCGCTCAGGTGGTCGAGGCTCGCGATGCGCCGGGCGATGTTGTAGGGCTCGTTGTAGGTGGTCGAGGCCGTCGCCACCAATCCAAGATGCGTCGTGGTGCCGGCGAGCGCAGCGAGCACGATGGTCGGATCCATGGCGCCGAGGTTCGGGCGCTCGAAATTCTCCTCGCTGACTGCGAGGGTGTCGGCAAGGAACAGCGCATGGAGCCGTCCGCGTTCGGCCAGGTGCGCGATCTCCTGATAGTAAGACAGTCCGGTATAGGCGAAGGCGTCGCCGTCGCGATGGCGCCAGGCGCCCGGATGCATCCCCAGGCCCATGGCGGTGACGTTGAGGACAAGGTCCCCGCTCATGTCGCGGCGATCCGCAGCTGCCGCTTTTCCAACAGCGGGAGCACGTTGGCGGCAAAGAAGGCGAGATCGGGCTCGTAATCGTAGAAGCCGATCTGAATGCCGTCGAAATCCGCCGCCTTCAGCTGCTCGATGGCATCGGCGACGTCTTCCGGGCTGCCGGTGATCTGAATGTGGCCGCCGAGCACGCGATCGGCCGGCACATGCTGTTTCCAGCCGTGGGCGTCGCCTCCGGAGTGCCGGGCGGAGTAGGCTGCGATCGATTCAAGGTCGGCGTGCTGCACGATGGCATCGCGATAGGCGAACGCTTCGGCGCGCGTTTCCTTGCACACGATCATCGGGAAGATAATGACTTTGCCGGTGCGCCCGGTCTCGTCATAGGCCTTGCGGATTTCGCGCACGTGGGCGGGCAGAGCGGGAATCGCTTTTTCGAACACCGCGCCGGCTGGGCTGGAGGTGAACACGATGTCTGAGTGCTTGGCGGCATAGGCATAGCCGGCGGGAGAGGCGCTGGCGGACACCATGATCGGGCGCCCGAACCGGGGGCTGGGAGAAACAAAGGCGCGCTCGAGTTGATAATAGCGTCCGTCGTAGGTGAGGTTGTCGTCGCCCGCCCACAGATCTTCCATGATCGATGCGAATTCGTCCGCCCGGTCATAGCGATCGTCGTGCTGGATGCGCGTCATGCCGAACATGCGCGGTTCGCTGGCGTCGTAACCGGTGACGATATTGAGCCCGGAGCGGCCGCCGGAGATGTGATCGGCCGTGGCCGCAAAGCGGGCGAGATGCAACGGATGCCAATTGCCGTACAGGATATGCACGGTCGAAATCGTGACGATCGACGTGGTGACGGCAGCCAGTGCGACGGTCGAGATGAAAGGATCGAGAAAGTTCTCCCGGTATTTGGTTTCGCCGCCGAACCCTCCCTTCGGCACCCATTGTTGCAGGCCGAAGACGAAATCGAACCCATGGCTCTCGGCGGCGAGGGTGAGCTGCTTGTTGTAGTCGAAGTCCCAGCGCGTACCGCGCGCCAAGGTGGATTGGGAGAAGCCGCCGGTCTGCGTGGGCAGGAACAGGCCGAGCATCATCGGCTGGCGCGCCGCGCGGGCCAACGGGCTCTGTTCGAAGCTGAGCGGCGATAATGGAACGTGCAGGTCCCGGGGCTTTGCAAGCGGGGTGGCGGTCATGGCGTTGATCCCGAGGCGACGGTGAGCGGCAAGGTGCTGTCGCCGATCACATCGTCGACGCCGGGCAGGGGCTTTGCCTTGGTTTCCGGCCCGATCCAGGGCGTCACGAGAAGCCCGACGATGTAGATCGAACCGATGACGACCGCTGCGGTACTGATGTTGCCGAAAAACTGGATCAGCACGGCAGCGAGCAAAGGGCCGGCGGCGGCCACGAATCGCGTCGTGTTGAACACGAAGGTGATTGCGGTCGCCCGCATGTGGGTAGGAAACAACTCGCTCGGATAGAGTGCGAGCCAGGTCCATTGGCCGAGGGTGAAAAACCCGTTGACGAACGCAAGCACGATGAGGCCGTCGGGAGAGGCCGGGGCCAGGAATAAGACGGGCACCGTAAATAGCGATCCGGCGAAGAAGAACATGATGGTCGGCTTGCGGCCGAACCAATCGGCGAGATAGCCCAGCGCGACGTAGCCCAGGATGCCGGCGATATTGTAGGAGACCACAACGCTGGTAATTGCGGCCTGCACATCGCGAACCTTGCCCGCGACCTGCTGGGCGGTGAATTGCGGGATCCAGGTCGAGACCGCCCACCAGCCGATCGTGGTGCTCAAGGCCGCAAGCAGCAACAGGGCGACCCGGCGACGCTGCTCGGGGGTTTCCAGCAATTGCCGCAGGGTCCAGCGGGCGAGCCGGCGGTCATGTTCGCCGACCGCTGCGCCGGAGCGCACGCGTTGCTGCGCCAAACGGCGCCGTGCATCCGCCTGCACCCACAGCTCGGGATCCTTGACGTAACGACGAATGAACAGCGTGAGGAACGCTGGTGCGACGCCGATCACGTACATCCAGCGCCAAGCGTGCGGGCTGCCGTCATTGACAACCTGCCAGAGTCCGGTGGCGAGAAGAAAGCCGACGCCAAAGCCGCTCTGCAAAAAGGCGAGGCCACGGCCGCGATGCTTGTTGTCCCACAGCTCGGACACCAGCGAGCTGCCAGCCCCCCATTCGGCGCCCATGCCGATCCCGGTGAGGAATCGCAGCGCCAGCAGCAGCCAATAATTGGGCGCGAGCGCCGTGATCCCGGCAAAGATCGCGTACCACAGGATCGAATAGAGCAGCACGCGCCGCCGGCCGAAATAATCGGCCAACACCCCGGCCAGCAATCCGCCGCAGGCCCATGCCACCAGCGTGATCGCGAAAATGCCGCCGATATAAAGTGGCTGAGTGCGGGCGATGCCGGCGCCGATCAGGTCGTTGACCACTGCGGCCGCAACCAGCACGGTCGCGTAGGTTTCGTAACCGTCGAAGATCCAGCCGAGGAAG
>Ga0265342_10004037_pt1 | contig 11723 bp, 8 predicted proteins | sample 4CB327metaG_FD_203125 | JGI IMG/M metagenome (GOLD analysis project Ga0265342, IMG submission 203125) | Rhizosphere microbial communities from Carex aquatilis grown in University of Washington, Seatle, WA, United States - 4-CB3-27 metaG | ecosystem: Host-associated > Plants > Roots > Rhizosphere...
GTTTATCGCGCAGTGCAAAAGATCCCGTACGGGAGTACGGCCACCTACGGGGAGATCGCCCACCAGGTTGGGACCTCTCCCCGCGTGGTCGGGCAGGCCATGGCCCGTAACCCTACCCCGCTCGTCATCCCCTGCCACCGGGTGGTGGCGGCCGATGGGATCGGCGGATTCTCACCGTCCGTGGAGATCAAGCAAGACCTGCTGGCGATGGAAAAGAAGGCCTTGCGCAAACTACAATTGGAGAAGAAGGCCAACCTTTAGTAGAACAAACAGGTAGCCTCCTTTCCCATGAAGTCCTGTCACCGTGTCTTTTTCCATGCTACCGGCGCTGCCGGCCGGATCCGGTTGTATATTACTGTTGGGAGGGATCCGTCCTGAGATCCGCCATCATCCTTGTCGGCGGGGAGGCACGACGGGCCAACGGGCAGGAGAAATTTTTTTTCCTGTACCAGGGTAAGACTTTCATCGAACTGCTCGTGGAATCACTCAGGCATGTCGCCGACGAGATCATCATCGTTGCCAAAAACCCGGAACAGTGCAGGCGCTTTGATACCCTTAGGAATGTCCGGTGCATCGCGGATATCCGGCAGGGCATCGGCCCTATCGGAGGATTGCATGCCGGTGCATCTGCGGCACGGGGTAACCTCCTCTTCGTCTCGGCCTGCGATATGCCCTGCATAGAAACGGCCGTAGTTTCGCACCTGTTCGATACCATCGGTACGGCCGACGCAGCAATCCCCTGCTGGAACGCCGATATGCTTGAGCCGCTCCATGCCGTGTACCGGCGGGATGTCCTGCTCCGGTACCTGGAAAGCCATGAGTCCTATTCGCTCCGGCCGATGATCCGCAGCCTCAATACCCGGTATGTACCGGTCGAGGAACTGCGCCGGTTCGATCCAATGCTTCGGACTTTTACCAATATCAACAAGATAGAAGAGCTTGACCGGATCAATGCAACGGTTACGAAAAAACAGGACGATTGACTTCCCCGGAGGTGAATACCGGAAAGATGCTAAAAAATTTCTCTCTGTAGAAACGCACATAAACTCGGTGGGTTCACACCCGACCGATGAAAATCACATAATTTCCTCATATTTACGAGGCCTCCCCGCCTCAGGGCCTCTCCGAGGCATGGCGGGGCAAGTTCGGTTTCCGGGAAAACTGGGAATTGAAGCCGCCGCGGGAGCGCCCCCGCGGGGGCGGCGGCATCTATCGTAATGGGGGTATGGGGCATCAGTCCCCATCATATATCTTCTAGGGTAATTTTCATGGAAAATCCTCTTTTCATAGTGATGATAATCCCCCCCTTGCGCCACCCCTTCCCAGGTCGGGAGCGGAGGCGCATGCAATGCCTCCGGATTACCTGTAAAGGAAAATTTTCCGTGATCGTGTACAGATAGTACGGCACTCTCGTAACCCGGGGATACCCAAACGGCGGGAGAGGAGCCCCCGAACGTGTTAGATAACTATCAAATGATTTCTCCAGAACGCGAAAATGTACCCGTAAGGGGTACGTGGGCAATCAGCGGCGCCGGATCACAACAAGCCCGACACCAATCCCCGCAGCCCCGATATCGAGCAGAGGATCAACCGGCGATGCATCGGCGGGTGTGGTGCCAGGCCAGGGGGTAGGGATGTTCAGCGTGGACTTCCTGATCGTGGGGGCGGTCTTCACCGGTGTTGCCGTTGCCACCGTCGTTGCAACAGTCGTATCTTCATCAGGCGTCAGCAGAGCATAGAACACGGTACGTTTTCCCTCGAGCACCGTGACAGTGCCGGTGTAATCCTCGTACCCGCTCTTCCGGATGAGCACCGCGTAGGTGCCCGGCGTCGCGTTGGGGTAGGTAAAGACACTCGTACCCACTTTTGTACCATTCAGCCATATCGCGGCACCGGCAGGATTGGTTTCGAAATAGACGCTGCTGCCGGTGGCGGTTTCGACCGGTGTTTTATTGGTGAGCGTGAGGCCAGAAGTATCCGGAACCTGGACTCTCTGAGGGTACGGGTATTGCCCCCAGTAATTTCCCGGGGGCTTATACTGACATACAAAATATTCTGTGTTTTGAGTAACGTTCGTGGCCTTCCCGCAACCGCATTGCGTAGTCGTGCCCCAGACGATCTGGGTATAATGGCCGACATCATTCCAGTGTCCGGTTTTGCTACTGCCATCGCCGAATGGCCCATAGATAAAATTCGATTTTTCTGCCCCCCACAGATTAACAACTTGAGTCCATGACGCCGAACCTGATGGCCCAAAGAGTGCAATATTTTCCCCATAACTACCATCCGGGGAACTGTGTACCAGGGAACCAATATGTGCATCATGCTCTGCCCAAATCTGGGCACTGGTCGCAAGTTCACTGGAATATGTCAAGGGGGTAACGCCAGTATCGTTTCGGTACGCGTTGTGCGCAGCAATGATCTCCGGATTTGCTGCGGTTATCGCGCAGAGCATCAGAAGCATGAGAACGAAACTGACAGCAATGCGGGGACCTGTTTTCATAATTTCAACAGCACTATCAGATATTCTTCTTCCGGCCGCTTGCATCCCGCATATAGTGGCCGAACTCGCTTTTTGATAATTTTTCACCGCTAAAGACCGGGCCATCACAGCAGACACGAAGGCCGGACGGGTCGATGCAGCAGGAGCCGCAAACCCCGACACCGCATTTCATGTACCGGTGCAGGGAGAACTCGGCCCTGCGGGCTATGCCTTTCTCCTCAACCTTGACGAGCACGGCCCGCATCATCACCTCCGGCCCGCAGACCGCGATCCGGTCGTATGCACCCAGATTCAGGTCGTCCATGAGCTGGGTGACAAATCCTTTCAGGCCGAGCGACCCGTCATCTGTTGCGATCATTACATCAGTGCACTCGTCCAGCAGGTCGACAAACAGGAGCTCGCTCTCGGTCCTTGCCCCTAAAAGGAGGGTCATGACGCAGTCAGCCCGGGCAAGGGGCAGGAGCGGGGCCGCTCCCACGCCACCAGCAATGGCAAGGACCTTCTCGGCCTTTGAAAAACCATTGCCGAACGGGCCGCGGATCCCGAGTTTTCCCCCTTTGCCAATCCCGAAGAGGGCCGCGGTCGCATCCCCTACCTGCTGCACCGTGATACTGTTCTCCGATGAGAGCGCCATGGGGATCTCGTCCGTGCCGGGCACCCAGACCATCACGAACTGGCCGGGAGAGAAGGGAAAGGAAGTGTCAAAGAAGAACGTCCGCACCGATGGGGTCTCCTGTTTCACCCGCACGACAGAGACCGGCACCGGCAGGCCTTCAGACATGGGCACACCCCAGAATCCCGTCCCCATCGGGCCCGTCCTTTGCGTACAGTTCCTTTTTGATCTTCTCAAAGACCATTGCATCGGCCTGTACGGCGCTGCCGATCTCGACCGCCCGTGCGCCTGCCATCATCATCTCCACCACATTGTCGGCTGTCGCGATCCCGCCACACCCGATGATGGGGATCTTCACGGCATCGTAGAGCTCGTACACACAGCGGACCGCGACCGGAAAGACGGCACTCCCGGAGAGGCCGCCGAAGCGGTTTCCCAGCACCGGGCGCCGCAGGCCGGTGGAGATCCGCATGGCCTTCACCGTGTTGATCGCGACAATGGCGCTCGCCCCGCCGCGTTCCGCCGCTTTCCCGATCGCGGTGATGTCCGTGACATTCGGCGTGAGCTTGACCCAGGTCGGGACACCCCCCCTGCTCACCGCCCGCGTGCAGTCCTCGACAAGCGCCGGGTCGCTGCCGATCGCGGCACCGTACCCCTCGGCATGGGGGCAGGAGAGGTTTAGCTCGAAGCCGGCGACCTTACCGGAAAACCACCCGGCAACCATTGCAAACTCCTCCGGTGTACCGCCAAAGATGCTGGCGATGACCGGTTTCTTTGCGAGGGGTGCAAGTTCGTCGACGAATTCCTTCGAAGGGTTCGGGAGCCCCATCGCGTTGAGGAGCCCGTCCTCCAGCACGACGAGGCAGGGGCCCGCATGGCCTTCTTTTGGCACCGGCCCGATCGATTTCGTGACAACACCGCCGGCTCCCAAGGTAAGCATCCGCGAGAGCGAGGCCCCGGTTGTCCCGAGTATCCCTGCCGCGAGGAGGAGGTGGTTGTCGAGCGTTACGCCCCCAACCGTTACCCTGCCGGGCCTGATCGATACCATTCATCAGAAAATGGTTGTCAAGAAATATAAAGAGGATTGGATTCCGAATGGTTCATCAGAATCCGAGGGGTTTATCAAAACCCTGAAGAAGAGAAGATTTCCGCAGAAATCTTCGAACCAGTCAAAGGTCGGTTTGTTCCTCCCTTCTCATTGTCGGGGTTTTAACAAACCTCTCCAACCGTGAGAAGAATAAGAACTCATCAAAATTCTTCGGGAACCCCGGAGAGTGTTATTATTTCCGTAAGCATTTCCATTAGAGCTGTTTATTACCGGACCTCGCGGCCTTCACCTGAAGCGGAGTCAATTAATTAGTATCAGCATACCCATATTGGTACCAGATGGCGCGTCTGGCGATAATCGGGGTGGGGAGGATCGGCGGCGAGGTCGCGTATCTCGCGTCAGCAATGGGAATTGCAGACGAACTCGTCCTCTATGACAGCGCACAGGACCTGCTCCGGGCGCAGGTGCTCGACCTTAAGCACACCGGGCTGGATACGGCGATCAGCACGGATAAAAACGATATCAGGGACGCAGATGTCTGCATCTTTTCTGCCGGCCTGCCCCGCAATCCTTCCGTGAAGACCCGGGCCGATCTCCTCGATGCCAACCTTCCGGTAACAAACGAAGCCGCCGCACTGCTGAGCGGTTTTTCCGGCACCCTCATCACCGTCACCAATCCGACGGACATCAATAACTATTATCTTTGTACAAAGACCGGCATCCCGCGGGAGCGGTGCATTGGTTTTGGCGGGCAGCTCGACAGCGCCCGCTTCGGGATAGCGCTCCGGGACCGGAACATCAGCGGATTTCCCTTTGTCCTTGGCGAACACGGGGACCACCAGGTGCCCGTTTTTTCCCGCCTGGGTAAGGAGGTCGGGGTGCGCCAGCGCGAGGAGATCCTCTCAGAACTCCGCGGTGCAAGCATGGAGGTGATCAAAGGAAAGGGCGGTACCGTCTTTGGCCCCGCCCTCCACCTGAGCCAGCTCACAAGGATGATCCTTCGGGATACCCGGGAACTTGCGGTCTGTTCAATGCTCCTCGAAGGGGAATACGGCATCTCAGGCTGCTCGCTCGGCGTCCCGGTCGTCATCGGGAACCAGGGGATACGAACGATTGAGGAATGGCCGCTTGATTCCTGGGAACAGAAGATGATGGACGAGGCCGGCCGGTTCGCACAGGATCTGTGCAGGAAGGCGGTATCCTAAATGTCGTCCCCGGAAGCCAGGCCGGATGCCTGCATGACTGCCCCCGGCACGCCCGATCGTTTTTCCGGCATCCGGATCGCTATCAACCAGGTCGAGTACAGCAATTCGCCGGACGGGCCGGTCATCCACGTTTTCGGCAGGGACGAGCGGGGAAAGGCCGTCCGCCTCGATGTCACCGGTTTCCGGCCGTATTTTTACGTGCCGGCCGACCAGGCGGATGGACCCCCGCTCCCGTACCAGGTCACGCCCGAAACCGGTACCAGGTACCAATCGATCCGGGGAGAGCCCCTGCAACGGCTGTATACCCAGCGGCCGGGGGATGTCCGCGACGTACGGGAGCGGTACCGTCACTTTGAAGCCGATATCCCGTTTGCCACCCGCTTCATGATCGATACCGGGCTCACCGGCGGCGTGACAGCGCCGGACACCACGGCAGACTATCACGATATCGCCCCTGCAGAGGTCGATGCACCGGCGCGTTCCTGCATCATCGATATCGAGTGCGAGGACGAACGCGGCTTTCCGGACCCCCAGCGGGACGCCATCATCTGCATCACCGCTTTCGATTCCTTTGATCGCGATTACACGACCTTCCTCCTCGTGGGTGGCGGCGGCAGTGCTTCCCCGGAGGAGATGAGGAAAAAAGAAGCAGAAGGGGGCCTGAAAAACGGGTGCTTCCGCAAGGGGACGCACACGATCTGCACGTATGCGGACGAACCCTCGATGCTCCGGGCGTTTACTTCCTATATCACCGCCCGCGACCCGGACGTCCTCTCCGGCTGGAACTTTGTCGAGTTCGATATGCCCTACATCACCGGCCGCATGGAGAAGCTCGGCCTCCGTTCCGATTCCCTTGCCCGCATTCCCGGGCAGACCGAACGCAGCGCCTTACGGGGACGGGCGCTGTTCGATCTCCTCACGGCCTACAAGAAGATGCACCTGAGCCAGAAGGAATCGTACCGGCTCGATGCAGTTGCACTCGAAGAGGTCGGCGAGCAGAAAGTCCGGTACACCGGTACGATCTCGGGCCTCTGGAAGACCCGGCCGGAACTCCTCGTTGAGTATAACTTCAAGGATGTCGAACTCTGCGTCAAGATCAACAAAAAAGACAACATCATCGAGTTCTACCGGGAGATTGCCCGCTATGTTGGCTGCCCGCTCGACAAGACCCTCAACTCGTCGAGTGTTGTTGATGTCTTTGTATTGCGGAAGGCTTTCGGAAAATACGTCCTGCCCTCGAAAGGTTTTGTGAACGCCGAAGAGTTTGAAGGTGCAACCGTCTTCGAACCGAGCAGGGGGGTACGGGAGAACGTTGTGGTGCTGGATTTAAAATCCCTGTACCCGATGGCAATGATGACGATCAATGCGTCAATGGAGACCAAGGATCCTGAGGGCGAGCTCCATTCGCCCAATGGGATCCGGTTCAAAAAGCATCCGGACGGACTGACGCGGACCATCATAGCGGAACTCCTCAAGGAACGGGACGAGAGGAAGGCACTCCGGAATACCTTTGAATTCGGCTCACCGCAGTACATCCTGTACGATATGCAGCAGAACGTCCTGAAAGTGATCATGAATACCTACTACGGGGTGAGCGGGTACCCGCGGTTCAGGCTCTTCGACCGGGAGATAGGCTCTGCAGCAACATCGGTCGGACGGGCGATCATCGAGCACACCCGGCGGACCATTGAGGGGATGGGCTACAAGGTCATCTACGGCGATACGGACTCCTGCATGGTTCAGCTCCCGAACAATCTCGACAGGGCAGAGACCATTGCGACTGCGAGAGCTATCGAGAAACATCTCAACGAGAGCTACAAGGAGTTTGCCAAGAAAGAACTCAATGCCGATGAACATTTCTTCTCGATCAAATTCGAGAAGATTTACGCACGCTTCTTCCAGGCCGGCAAGAAGAAAAGGTATGCCGGCTCGCTTGTCTGGAAAGAGGGAAAGGACGTAAAAGAGACCGATATCGTCGGATTCGAGATCCGCCGGAGCGATACCCCGCAGATCACGAAGGTTGTACAGCAGCGCGTCATGGAAATGATCCTCGATGGTGAAGGGTACGAGGGTATCAAGGCGTTCCTTTCGGATGTGATAAAAAAATACCGGGCAGGGAAGTATACGCTTGACGAGATCGGCATCCCGGGCGGCATCGGCAAATCGCTCGACGATTACGGCAATGATGACGCACAGGTCCGGGGCGCAAAATATGCGAACCTGCACCTTCACACGGAATTTGGCAAGGGGAGCAAGCCGAAAAGGATCTATATCCGGAACGTGACTTCGAAGTACCCGAAGACCGATGTGCTCTGCTTCGAATATGCCGACCAGGTACCGCAGGAGTTTATCGTTGACTGGGAACTCATGCTCGACAAGACGATCAAGCAGCCCATCTCCCGGATCATCGAAGCGCTCGGCTGGGAATGGAACGACGTGGACCCGTCACGGACAACGCTCGCTCAGTGGGGGTTCTGATAACGATACCCATCCGTCAGGCAGCCCGGTTATATCGTGGGCTACACAGGGAGCAGACCAGAGCAACGCATGCCGCAGGGAAGAGAGCGCCGGTAATTGACTGGGACTGCCGGGCCGGGATCCTGCCATATACAAAATGACCGGAACCCGGGACAGGATGGAATAATTCTCTGGTGAATTTCTGTAAAACCCGGATATGTGCCGTAATCCCCGAAACGGCATTAAAGAATGAAATTCGCGTTTTTATATTTCTTAGAGAGTTACTCCAAAACATAACACATTAATACAGGTTCGTGCAATGAGGTTTCATAGAAGAGGGTGCAAGAGGACTCTTTCTTTCACGGATATACCGTACCAAAGGATGAACGGGCTGATGGCAGGATGACCGAAAGGACGCTGGTTATGGAACGTGAGGAGAGCCTCTCTCACCTCTGGCTCTTCATCATCATCAACACCACCGTCCTTGCCCTCCTCATCAACATCCTTTCCCTCCACTACGGGAACAATGACGTTGCCCCCAACCTGTTCTATATCCCTGTCGTTATTGCGGCCTATTGGTACCCTCACCGCGGTCCGGTCTTTGCTATTATCATTTCCCTTGCATATATCGCGCTCGTGTATTATTTCCTCGGCAGCGACATTGCCATGCTCATTGCCTCATCGGTCACCTGTTATGTCCTGATTGGCGTTTCAATCGTTGTCTCGAGCCTTGCCACACACATGCGCCGGAATGAGGTGAAATACCGGAGCCTTTTCAACCATTCTCAGGCAGGGGTCGGACTGGTTGATCTTACTTCTCTCCGGATCAAGGAGATAAACAACCGTTTTGCCTCGATTCTAGGGTATAGCGTGCAGGAGATTCTTCAGATCCCGTTTGGCGATTTTTTTCTGGATGCCGAGAAAAAAGACCTTTTTTTTAACCAGCTCGGCCTTGCAAAGGACGTGGAGAGTCTGGAGGCGCGGTTCCATTCGCGGTCCGGGGGAAACCGCTGGATGCTCATCTCCGCAGGCATGATGCCGGAGAACCAGTTTGTGGTAAATATTATTGATATCACCGACAGAAAAAACGCGGAACTTTCCCTGCTGATCAAGGATCACGCGATCAGCTCCTCCATCAATGCGATCGCCATCCTCGACCTTGATTTCAATATCACCTATGTCAACCAGTCCCTCCTGAGCCTTATGGAGTATTACCATGAAAAGGACCTGCTCGGGCTGAACACGGCAAATCTGATAAGCTCCCCGCAGCGGTTCGCTACGGTAATGGAGGCAACCAACAGGAATGCAAGCTGGTTTGGCGAGATCGCGCTCCTCAAGAATAACAAAAAGCCGTTTTATGCCCTTCTCTGGATGAACAAGGTCAGGGACGATTCCGGCAATCCGATCTGCATCATGGCCTCCTTCATCGATATCACCGACCGCAAACAGATGGAGGCGGTAAAGCGCAGGGCACTCGAACAGATCGAGAAGAACATCGAGCAGTTTGCCATCCTGGGCGATCACATCCGAAACCCGCTCGCCGTCATTGTCGGGCTTTCGAGCCTTACGCCGGGAGATACTACGGAGAAGATTCTCCTGCAGGCCCGGGAAATTGACCGGATCATCACCCAGCTGGATATGGGCTGGATCGAATCAGATAAGGTCAGGGATTTCATAAAGAAGTATTACGAGGTGGGAACGCCGCAGGACGCGGTTGTTGATGAGGAATTCATCGCGGACGAGAGTTCCATCCGGGTATAAAAACCTGGTTTTTTGCCCGGTTCACTTTCCGGACAGCCGCTCGTTCAGTTTTTTGATCTGGTCCCGGAGCGCGATCGCCCGCTCAAAGTCAAGTGTATCCGCTGCGTCCTGCATCTGCTTCTCAAGCTCGATGACCACGTTGGGGATCTCAGGCTTCGGCACATGCTTCGTGTCCCTGATATCGACCTCTTTTTCCTTTACCGGCTTGATGATCGTCTGCGGGGTGATGTGGTGTTTTTTGTTGAACGCTACCTGCAGTTCGCGCCGCCGCTTTGTCTCGGCGATCGCCCGCTTCATCGAGTCGGTCATGGTGTCTGCGTAGAGGACGACCTTCGCGTTCACGTTCCGGGCCGCCCGGCCGATGATCTGGATAAGGCTCCGGGCATCGCGGAGGAACCCTTCCTTGTCCGCGTCAAGGATACCGATGAAACCAACCTCGGGGATGTCCAGCCCTTCCCGGAGCAGGTTGATCCCGACAAGGACATCGAACTTCCCCAGCCGGAGCTCGCGGATGATCTCGGTACGCTCGAGGGTCTGGATCTCTGAGTGGAGGTAACGGGTCCTGATCTTCCGGTCGGCAAGGAACTCCGAGAGCTCCTCGGCCAGCTTCTTGGTGAGCGTGGTGATGAGGACGCGGTCGCCCCGGGCAATCGTTGCCTGCACCTCGCGGATCACGTCGTCCATCTGGCCAACGATTGGCCGGACCTCGACTCCGGGATCCACAAGACCCGTGGGCCGGATGATCTGCTCGACCGCAGTCCCGGACTTCTTCAGCTCGTACTCGCCGGGCGTTGCCGAGACGAAGACCACGTTTCCCATGTACTGTTCGAACTCGTGGAACCTGAGGGGCCGGTTGTCGTACGCGCTCGGGAGCCGGAAACCGTAGTCGATTAAGGACTTCTTGCGGGAGCGGTCGCCGTTGTACATCCCGTGGAGCTGGGGGATCATCTGGTGGCTCTCATCGATGATCATCAGGAAATCGTCCGGGAAATAGTCGAGGAGGCAGTAGGGCTTCTCGCCGGCCTTTCTCCCGTCAAAGTGGCGGGAGTAGTTCTCGATGCCCTTGCAGGACCCCGTCTCCTGGATCATTTCGATGTCATAACGCGTCCGCTGCTCGAGCCGGTGCGCCTCGATCATCCCCAGCCTTGGCAGGACTTCGGAGAGTTCCTGCTGGATGGACTCAATCGCCGATGTGCGGGCGCCCTCGGGAGTAACGAAGTGCCGGGCAGGATAGACATAGAAATAGTTGAGCTGCTCCTTTCTGGCCCCGGTGTTCTTGTCCACTTCGCTGATCCGCTCGATCTCGTCCCCGAACAGCTCGATCCTTATGATATCGTTGAAGTACCCGGGGATGATGTCGATGGTGTCCCCCTTGACCCGGAACCGGCCCGGCATCAGCTCGATGTCGTTGCGCTCGAACAGGATATCGAGGAGCCGGCTCATGATCTCCTTCCGCGAGACCTTCTGGCCGGCCGCGAGCTCAAAGCCCATGTTCCGGAAGTTCTCCGGGTTGCCAAGGCCGTAGATACAGGAGACCGAGGCGACGACGATCACGTCGCGCCGGTACGAGAGCGAGGCTGTGGCCGAGAGCCGGAGCATCTCGATCTTGGGGTTGATGGCTGAATCCTTCTCGATATACTGGTCCTTTGCCGGTATGTAGGACTCGGGCTGGTAGTAGTCGTAGTAGGAGACGAAGTATTCGACGCGGTTGTGGGGGAAGAAGTCGCAGAACTCCTGGTAGAGCTGGGCGGCGAGCGTCTTGTTGTGGGCAAGGACAAGCGTGGGCCTGCCAGCCGTCGCGATCACGTTCGCCATGGTGAAGGTCTTGCCGGAGCCGGTGACGCCGAGCAGGGTCTGGTACTGCTTGTTCTCTGCCAGGCCTTCGTTCAGCTCCCGGATCGCTTCCGGCTGCGAGCCTGCCGGACCAAAGGGAGAGACGAGCTGGAATTCTGTCACGGTGCTTAGGATCTCGGACTGTGATATTATAAGGGATCGGGATGCGGCAGGAACGCGAACGGGAACGGTTTTTCCGGATGAGACCTCCATCCCGTATAGGGAATCGTTACCGTACCGGGATCGTCGTCATTATCAGGAACGTGAAAACGAGCGGCATTGCAACAACCAACGCCGACGCAA
>Ga0265342_10004038_pt1 | contig 11722 bp, 9 predicted proteins | sample 4CB327metaG_FD_203125 | JGI IMG/M metagenome (GOLD analysis project Ga0265342, IMG submission 203125) | Rhizosphere microbial communities from Carex aquatilis grown in University of Washington, Seatle, WA, United States - 4-CB3-27 metaG | ecosystem: Host-associated > Plants > Roots > Rhizosphere...
CGCGCGCCGTCACATTGCGGCGCGCCGCCTCGTCATCATGTCATGACGGGACGATTGCGACGGAGGATTCAATGCGCGTGTTTCTGGCCGGGGCGGGCGGGGTGATCGGGCGGCGGCTGACGCCGCTTCTGGTGAAGATGGGTCATCAGGTCGCCGGCACGACGCGCTCGGCCGACAAGGCGGGCGCAATCCGCGCCATGGGCGCCGAGCCGGTGGTGGTCGACGTGTTCGACGCCGAGGCCTTGAAGCGCGCGGTCGCGGCGGCAAAGCCCGACGCCGTCATCCACCAGCTGACCGATCTCGCCTACGGACCGAACTCGCCGCACTATCAGGAGAGCCTGAAGCGCAATGCGCGCATCCGCGTCGAGGGCACGCCCAATCTTGCGGCCGCGGCCAAAGCCGCCGGCGTGCGCCGCCTGATCGCGCAGAGCATCGCCTTCATCTACGCGCAAGGGCCGGGCGCCCGCGTCGAGACCGATCCGATGGCTCCGGCCGAAGGCGCCATGGCGAGCACGATCCCCGCCGTGAAGGCGCTGGAGGACGCGGTGCTGGCGATGCCCGAGGGAATTGTCCTGCGCTACGGCTATTTCTACGGCCCGGGTACCTGGTCGCCGGACGGGCCGGGGAGGCGGCCCTGCGTCAACCTCGACGCGGCGGCGCACGTCGCGGCCAATGCGCTGACGCGCGGCGAGCCGGGCCTCTACAACATCGCCGAGGACGACCCGACGCTCTCGAGCGAAAAAGCCAAGCGGCTCCTCGGCTTCGACCCGGATTTTCGCCTCTAACGTCATTCCGGGCGCACCGCAGGCGCGAACCCCGAATGGCCGTCAACGAAACGGCTTGCTCAGATACGGCGAGCCCTTGAGCCCATAGCGCCAGGGATGCTCGACCGCCTTGGTGATGCCGATGCGCGGCCCGGTGACGATGTCCGGCTCGGTCGCGCGGGCCCGGATCTCGAAAGGCGGCTTGTCGAGCGGCAGGCCGTTGTGCCGGATCGTGACGCCGAGCGCCTCGCACAATTTGCCCGGTCCCGAACACAGAGAGCGCGGCTCCTTGAGGCCGCGGCGGCGTTGCATTGCAGCAATCCCGGCCGTGGGCTCGATCGCCCGGATCAGGATGGCGCTGGCCGACCCTTCCGGCTCGCACACGACATTCAGGCACCAATGGATGCCGTAGGACCGGTAGACATAGGAAAAGCCCGGCGGACCGAACATCACGGCGTTGCGCGGGGTCATGCCGATGTAGCTGTGCGCTGCGGGATCGGTGTGGTGATAGGCCTCGACCTCGACGATCACCCCGCCGGCGTTGCCGACCATGAGGGTGGCGCCGATCAGCTCGGGGGCCACATCGTGCACCGAGCGGGCGAAAAAGGAGCGGCGGAGCTTGCCGGACCGGCGATGCCCGTCCCCTGAGCCCTGCTGCGCAGCCTCCGCGGCGGTCGGCCGCCGGGCGCCGGCGCGAGCCGCACTATTTCTACTATCAGAGGTCATTGAAAAACATACAACTTGAGGTTACGATAACGATGGTCGGTCGCTTCATGCATGGAGAACAGCCATGGCTACCGAAGATTCCCGCCAACATCTGATCATCCAGGACTCCGAAGGCGCTTTCTACAAGCTCTCCCCTGACGTGCTCGACAGCGCGCGCATGTCGGACGACGACGTCGAGAAACATTTGCGTGACGTGGGCGGCAGCGCGGCTGCGGCCGGAGCGGCCGGCTCGAGCTTCGTGCGCATGACACCGGCCTCCAACCTCGTTCGTTCGACACCATCCGCCGCCGTGCGTATGGCGCCGACCGCATTATGGCGCATGGCGCCGTCGTCCGCGGTACGCATGACGCCGTCCTCGGCTTGGCGCATGGCGCCATCATCGGCGTGGCGCATGACACCGGCGTCGCAAATGGTGCGCGCGGCACCGACCCAGGCGGCGAGGGCTGCGCCCGCCGTGGTGCAGAGCTGGAAGCGGCCGGCCTGATCGCGTGAGGAGGCCATCATGGTCGCGATTCCGAACTACGCCTATTCATGGCGCCCCTATGCCAACCGGGACATGATCTACAAGCCGGTGCGCGGGCGTGACGGCAGCGATTGGGTGTTCACCATCGACCCGGCGACGCAGCGCTGGCTGCTGTTGCGTCCGCCGGCAACGCGCATGCTGGCGCTCGCCGACGGCTTGCGCCGCTTTTCTGAAATCCTGCGGGCCTTCGCTGCGGATGGAGGGCAGGATGCGGATGGCTGCGCGGTTGCCGGCGATCTCGTTGCGCAGGGCCTCCTGTTCGACAATAAGCAGCAGCACATGGCCGAGACGCGGCCGGTGTACAACGCGTGTCAGCCAACGGGCATGCATCTGGAGATTACCAATGCCTGCAACATGACCTGCACGCATTGCTATGTCGCGTCCGGCAAGCCGCTGCCCAACGAGCTCTCGCTGGAGGAGTTGCGCAAGATCATCGACTTCCTGCCGCCTTTCTCCGGCAAACGCGTCGCCATTTCAGGCGGCGAGCCGATCGTGCGCAAAGGCTGCATGGAGCTCGTCTCGTATTGCGCGCTCGATTGCGGGCACGACGTTGATCTCTATACCAATGGCCGCAAGTTCCCCGAGAAATTTGCGCGCCAGATCATCGACATCAATACGCAAGGCCGCGGACGCGTGCGCATCCAGCTCAGTCTCGAGGGCGCGACGGGTGTCACACACGATTTGGTGCGCGGGCTCGGCTCGTTCGAAGACGCGCTGGAAACGCTCGACATGCTCAAGCGCACGAGCCTCAACCGCGAGACCGTGCTGTTCGTCTGCCTGACCAAGGCAAACATGCCGGAACTTGACGACATTATCCGTCTGGCCGAACGGTACGACGTGGCCATGCTCGTGTTCTCGCAGTGGCAGCGGCAAGGCAATGCGGCCAACACGCCATGGCACAGCATCGCACCTGCGGTGGAGGACTGGGTGGCTGCGGGCGACAAGCTGCTCGCCTATCGCAATCCGCGCCTTCAGGTATTCGGCAATTTCTATGGCGACGTCGGCAATAACGAGATCGGCCGTCTGTCGCTCGACAGCCAGTTGTTCCCGAAGCATATCTATTATTACAACGCCTTCCCGCGGGTCACGCCGCAGGGCGAGATCTTCGCCGACCAGCTTTGGGTCGATCCCAACTGGTCGCTTGGAAATGTGCGCGACGGGGCCACCTTCGACTCTTCTTTCAACTCGGCGAAATTCCATGGTCAGATCGAGGCCATGCGCAAGCGCACCGACGCCATCCACGAGTGTCGCGATTGCGAGTGGCGCAGGCTATGCGAGGGTGGCTCGGCCGGCCACACCTATGCCGAATACGGGCACATGAACGAGAAGGACCTGTTCTGCGAGAGCCGCATCCGCTGGTTCAACCGCTATGTCGCGCACCAGATGGAGCGGCTGGGCGCGTGACCTTCATGGCGCCCGCAGGTCGACCTGCGGACGCTCCTCTGCAAGGCCGAAGCCGGCGCGCTCGTAGCAGCGCCAGGCCGATCTGTTCTCCACGTTGGTCGCCAGCGCGAAGCGGCGGACGCCGCCCTCGTGCAGGGCGCGGGTGAGACTTGCCGTCACGGCGCCGGCGAGCCTGCGGCCGCGATGGCCGGGATGGGTGAGAAAGTTGCCGAGGTTGGCTGCTGCCAGTCTTTCGGATGCGGCGACGACGCCGCCGGCAGCAAGCAGGGAGCCACCCTCGAACAGGCCGTAGAACGGGTTTTCGAGCATCCAGGCCGAAAACACGGTCGACGGGTAAAAACGCTCGTAAAACTCGGCGACGAGCGGCAGGTCGTCCGCCCGCAATCGCCGGCAACGCGGGTCGGCGAGCCCAATGCCGGGTCCCGTCATTTCATAAAGGCGCAGTGTCTTGACGCCGGTGATGCGACCGGCGAGCAGCGCCCGCACGGCTTCGATCTGGCCGGCCTCGATATGCAACTCCGCCCGCCGGTCGACCGCGACGGCCACGGCCAGCTCTGGCGCCGATAGCGCGCCGATCAGCGTCCGCACAGTTACCTTGGCAAAGTCGATCGTGAGAGCGACACCCTGCCGCCCAAACAGGATGCGGCGGTTGGCGCCGTCGTCCGGCGGGGCGGAGAGGGTCGCTTCCACATAGATGGCGAACTGAATGCGATGCTGCGTTGCGAAGCGAACGGCCTCGACCTGCACCGGGGTCAATGCGGAGGGGGGGACGAACGGCATGGCGCGGCTGCGATACCTGTGTCCGGGCTGCAACAGTGACCGGACAATTAAACCGGACCGATCAATGATCCGCCAGCGTGCCGCGATTTGGCCATAGGCTGCCGCGACATCAGTGGCGTGGACGGCACTGCAAGGCGTTGGACGACTTTAAGGTTTTGCTGCCAGACAGGCTTTTGAAGAAAACTCGAGCCGGCATCAACCGGCGGACTTTGTACGGGGCGGGGGCCCGAGTACTTTATGGACGCTAAGACCAATCTGAAATCGAAGCTGCCGAGCCGCCACGTCACCGAAGGACCGGCGCGCGCACCCCACCGCTCGTACTACTACGCGATGGGCCTGACCAAAGAGCAGATCCACCAGCCCTTCGTCGGCGTGGCGTCGTGCTGGAACGAGGCGGCCCCCTGCAACATCGCCCTGATGCGCCAGGCCCAGGCCGTGAAGAAGGGCGTTGCGGCCGCCGGCGGCACCCCGCGCGAATTCTGCACCATCACCGTCACCGACGGCATCGCCATGGGCCATGCCGGCATGTACTCGTCGCTGCCCTCGCGTGAGGTCATCGCCGACTCGGTCGAATTGACCATGCGCGGCCATGCCTATGACGCGCTCGTCGGCCTGGCCGGCTGCGACAAGTCGCTGCCCGGCATGATGATGGCGATGGTTCGCCTCAACGTGCCATCGATCTTCATCTATGGCGGCTCGATCCTGCCCGGCAATTTCCGCGGCCAGACCATCACCGTCCAGGACATGTTCGAGGCGGTCGGCCGGAATTCGGTCGGCACCTTGTCGGACGAAGACCTCGACGAGATGGAGCAGGTGGCCTGCCCGTCGGCCGGCGCCTGCGGCGCGCAGTTCACCGCCAACACCATGGCGACGGTCTCCGAGGCGATCGGGCTCGCGCTGCCGTACTCGGCCGGCGCGCCGGCGCCTTACGAGATCCGCGACCGGTTCTGCATGACGGCCGGCGAGATGGTCGTCGAACTGATCAAGCAGAACATCCGTCCGCGCGACATCGTCACGCGCAAGGCGCTCGAGAACGCCGCGGCGGTTGTGGCGGCCTCCGGCGGCTCGACCAATGCGGCGCTGCACCTGCCGGCGATCGCCAACGAGTGCGGGATCAAATTCGATCTTTTTGATGTCGCCGAAGTCTTCAAAAGAACACCGTATATCGCGGATTTGAAACCGGGCGGCCGTTATGTCGCCAAAGACATGTTCGAAGTTGGCGGCATACCGCTGCTGATGAAGACGCTGCTCGACCACGGCTTTATGCATGGCGACTGTCTCACCGTCACCGGGCGGACGATGGCCGAGAACATGTCCAAGGTGAAGTGGAACGACCAGCAGGATGTCGTGCGACCGGCGAACAAGCCGCTGTCGCCGAACGGCGGGGTCGTCGGCTTGAAGGGCAATGTCGCGCCCGACGGCGCGATCGTGAAAGTCGCCGGCATGAAGAACATCGTGTTCACCGGGCCGGCGCGCTGCTTCGACGGCGAGGAAGCCTGCTTCGAGGCCGTGCGCAAGAAGACCTACAAGGAAGGCGAGGTTCTCGTCATCCGCTATGAGGGACCGCGCGGCGGCCCCGGCATGCGCGAGATGCTCTCGACGACCGCGGCGCTCTATGGCCAGGGCATGGGCGACAAGGTCGCGCTCATCACCGATGGCCGTTTCTCCGGCGCGACGCGCGGGTTCTGCATCGGCCATGTCGGCCCGGAAGCGGCGGTCGGCGGTCCGATCGGGCTTCTGCGCGACGGCGACATCATCACCATCGACGCCCACAAGGGCACGATCGACTGCAACGTCAGCGCCGAGGAGTTCGCCAAGCGCAAGGCCGAGTGGAAGCCGCGCGAGACGCATTTCGGTTCCGGCGCGCTGTGGAAATACGCGCAACAGGTCGGTAAGGCGCGTGACGGGGCGGTGACGCATCCCGGCGCGTCGGCGGAGACGGAGTGCTATGCGGACAGCTAAGTCCCTTCTCGCCGGGATCGTGATCGGCGCGGGGCTCCTCGCTGCGCCGGCGGTCGCCTTCGACGGCTCGAAGTCCTCCGACGCGGCGATGGCGTCGGCGGCGCCGTTGTCGGCGATGGACGCGTTCCGCTCCGGCGCCAAGTGGCTCAAGGCCGGCGACACCGCCAAGGCGATCCATTCGCTCGAATACGCCGCCGAGCAGGGCCATCCGCTGGCGCAGTGGAAGCTCGGCCGCATGTATGCGGACGGCGACGGCGTCGCCCATGACGACCTCAAGGCGTTCGACTACTTCCAGCGCATCGCCAACAGCCATGCCGACGACTCGCCGGACATGCCGCAGTCGCGCTTCGTCGCCAACGCCTTCGTCGCGCTCGGCCACTACTACCTGACCGGCATTCCCAATTCCGACATCAAGCGCGACCCGGACCGTGCGCGCGAGATGTTCGCCTATGCGGCGTCGTACTTCCGCGACCCGGACGCGCAGTACAATCTCGCGCGGCTCTATCTCGACGGCACCGGCGCGCCGCACGACCCGCGCCAGGCGGCGCGGTGGTTCGGCCTGTCGGCGCACAAGGGCAAGTGCGAGGCGCAGGCCATGCTCGGCGCCATGCTGTTCGCCGGCGATCACGTGCCGCGGCAGGCGGCGCGCGGGCTGATGTGGCTCGCGCTCGCCAAGGAATGCGCGCCGCACGAGCAGTCCTGGATCGCCAGCCTCTATGACAGCGCCGTGCGCCAGGCGAGCGAGGACGAGCGCGCCATGGGCGGCGAATATCTCAAGCGCTGGCTCGCCAGCCGGCACGAGTAGGACGCAGGCGCGTCCTCACCGCGGCTCCAGCGACAAATCGACCCAGACCGGCACGTGGTCGGACGGCTTCTCCCAGCCGCGCACATGCTTGTCGATGCCGGCGGCGACGAAGGCGTCGGTCGCCTGCGGCGACATCAGGACGTGGTCGATGCGGATGCCGTCGTTCTTCTGGTAAGCGCCGGCCTGGTAATCCCAGAACGAGTAGAGGTCGCCGGCATCGCTGGTCGCCCGGACAGCGTCGGTCAGGCCGAGATTGACGAGCGCGCGGAAGCGTTCGCGCGTCTGCGGCAGGAACAGCGCATCGTTGACCCAGGCCTCGGGACGCCGGGCGTCCGCCGGCGCCGGGATGACGTTGTAGTCGCCGCAGAGGAGCATCGGCTCCTCCAGCTTGAGCCGCTCCTTCGAAAAGCGAAGAAGACGGTCCATCCAATTGAGTTTATACGTGTATTTGTCGGTGCCGATCGGGTTGCCATTGGGCAGGTAGAGGCTGACGACGCGCAGCACCCCGGACTTGGTGGACACCAGCGCCTCCAGAAACCGCGCCTGGACATCGCCGTCGTCGCCGATCAGCCCGGGCGCGACCTCGTCGAACGGGCATTTGGACAGCAGGGCCACGCCGTTGAAGGTCTTCTGGCCATGGACGGCGACGTTGTAGCCGAGGGCCTCCAGGGGCTCGCGCGGAAAGGTATCGTCGGTGCACTTGATCTCCTGCAAGCAGACGATGTCCGGCTGGCGCTCCTTGAGCCAGGCCTGAAGGTGGTCGAGGCGCTGGCGGACCGAGTTGACGTTCCAGGTGGCGATACGCATGGGAATTCCCGTTGAAAGGCCTGCGCTGCCTACGCATTTACCGATTTTAGGCGCAGGTAACTGGGTCGATGGTCGTTATATGCTAGGATCGCGGCGTGTGCGGTCCGAAATCGTCTGAATCCGCGGAAAAGGGAGATGTCCGGGCAGGGCCCACAGCCACGGACCAAGAATAACGAATGACCAGAAGGAAACTTGTCTTTGGGGTGGCGTTGCTCGCCCTGATCGCTGTTGCCGTTCTCGTTCGCGGCTTCTGGACCACGGACGGGGTCGCCGCCCGCTCGTCGCGCGGCGCGGCCGCCAGTCGGGTCGTGCCGGTCGAAGTCGCAAAGGCCGAACGGAAACAGGTCCCCGTCCAGATCCAGGCGCTCGGCACGGTTACGCCCATCGCCAGCGTCGCCCTGAAGGCACGGGTCGACACCAACATCACCGCAGTGCATTTCGCCGACGGCGCGCACGTCAACCAGGGCGACCTCCTGTTCACCCTCGACGGCCGCACCCTCCAGGCGCAGATCGCCGCCACCGAAGGCCAGATCGCCCGCGACAGGGCGCAATTGGAGGGGGCCGAGCGCGACGTGCGCCGCTACACCGACCTCGTCGGCAAGGGCGCGACGCCGATCACCAATCTGGACAATGCCAAGACCCAGGCCGCTATCTACACCGCGGCGATCCAGACCGACGAAGGCGTGCTTCAGAACCTGAAGGTGCAGCTGAGCTACTGCACGGTCACGGCACCGATCACCGGCCGCATCAGCGCCGCCAACGTCAAGGTCGGCAACTTCGTGCGCCAGGCCGATACGACGCCGATGGCGACCATCAACCAGATGGCGCCGGTCTATGTCAGCTTCACGGTGCCGCAGAAGAACCTGCCCGACATCCGCCAGGCGATCGCCAACAAGACCGCCATCGTCGATGCGAGGGTGCCTGGCGTGCAGAAGCCGGCCGAAGGCGCGGTCAGCATGATCGAGAATTCGGTCGACGCGGCCACCGGCATGGCGACGGTCCGCGCCAGCATGCCGAACACGGACGAGATTCTGTGGCCGGGCACGCTGGTGAATGTCGAGATCACCCTGCGCAGCGAAGAGGCGGTCGTCGTTCCGGCGCCGGCGGTGCAGGTCAGCCAGACCGGCAACTTCGTCTTCGTCATCGTCGACGGCAAGTCGAAGGTGCAGCACGTGAAAGTCGAGCGCCAGGTTCGCGGCATGAGCGTGATCGCCAGCGGCCTGACGGGCGGCGAGACGGTGGTGACCGACGGTCAGCTTCTCCTCTCCGAGGGCACCCGGGTCGATCCGCGCGCAAACAAGGATGCGGAAAAAACCCCGGCGACCGCCGGAAGCTGAATGCACGTCTGGTCCGGCGGCCGGGCCAGTTGATCAAAACGGGTCGGCGACGAGCACTTCATCGGCACATCGAGCGGCTAACGCATGAACATCTCCGAGGTCTGTATCCGCCGCCCGGTGTTGACGACGCTGATGACGGCGTCGCTCATCGTGTTCGGCATCTTCGGCTATCGGCTGTTGCCGGTCGCGGCGCTGCCGGCGGTCGACTTCCCGACCATCCAGATCACGGCGACGTTCCCGGGCGCTTCGCCGGAGACGATGGCGGCCTCGGTCGCCTCGCCGATCGAACGCCAGCTCTCGACCATCGCCGGCATCTCGTCGATGACGTCGTCGTCCTCGCTCGGCTCGACGCAGATCACCATCCAGTTCGACCTCGGCCGCAACATCGACGGCGCCGCGCTCGACGTGCAGACCGCGCTCGCGGTCGCGCAACGCCGCCTGCCGGTCGAGATGACGACGCCGCCGTTCTTCCGCAAGGTCAACCCAGGCGACTTCCCCGTTCTCTACGTGTCGCTCCGCTCCGACACGATGCCACTGTCGACCGTCGACGAATACGCCGAGACGGTGCTGGCGCCGACCTTGTCGCAGTTAAACGGCGTCGCCCAGGTGCTGGTCTATGGCGCGCAGAAGTTCGCCGTCCGAGTGCAGGTCGACCCGCGCGCGGCGGCCGCTCGCAACATCGCGCTGGACGACATCCGCACCGTCGTGGCCAAGGCCAATTCCTCGACGCCGGTCGGCACGCTGCAGGGCAAGGAAGAGGCGCTGACGCTGCTGGCGACGGGCGCCATTCCGAAGGCCGCCGACTACCGCGACGTTGTGGTCGCCTACCGCAACGGCGCGCCGGTCAAGCTCAACCAGGTCGCCCGCGTCATCGACAGTGTCGAGAACGACCGTGTGGCCTCGTGGTTCAACGACGCGCGCGCCATCGTGCTCGCCATCCAGCGCCAGCCCGACGCCAACACCGTCGAGGTGGTGGATATGGTGCGCGCCAAGCTGCCCCAACTCCGCGCCCAGGTGCCGCCGTCGATCGAGATGGCGCCGCTGTTCGACCGGTCGATCTCGGTCCGTGACGCGGTGACGGACGTGAAAGAGACACTGGCGATCGCGATTACGCTGGTGATCATGGTGATCTTCCTGTTCCTGCGGAAGGTGTCGGCCACCGTCATCCCGGCGCTCGCCGTGCCGGTGTCGCTCGTCGGCACCTTCGCCGCGATGTACATGTTCGGCTTCTCCATCAACAACATGACGCTGCTCGCGCTGACGCTGTCGGTCGGCTTCGTCGTGGACGATGCTATCGTGATGCTGGAGAACATCGTCCGCCACATCGAAGGCGGCATGCGGCCCTACGAGGCGGCGCTGAAAGGGTCGCGCGAGATCGGCTTCACCATCGTGTCGATCACATTCTCGCTGATCGCCGTGTTCATCCCGGTGCTCTTGATGGGCGGCATGGTCGGCCGTGTCTTCCGCGAATTTGCGGTGACGGTGGCAGTCGCCATCGTCGTCTCCGGCTTCGTGTCGCTGACCCTGACGCCGATGCTGTGCGCCCGCGTGCTCAAGGGCCATCACCCGGGCGAGGAGGAGAAGCAGAACTTCATCCTGCGCAGCTTCGAGTCGATGTTCGAACGCATGCTGCGCGCCTACGAATGGTCGCTCGACCGCGTCCTGTCGGTAAAGTTCCTGATGCTGCTGGTGACATTTGGCACCTTCGCGGCTTCGATCTGGCTCTACATGGTCGTGCCCAAGGGCTTCTTTCCGACGGAGGACACCGGCTACCTGCTCGGTATAACCGAGGCGCGCACGGACATCTCATTTGACGCGATGTCCAGGCATCAGCGCAAGCTCGCCGATATCGTCCGCAAGGACCCGGCGGTCGAGTACGTGAACTCGACGATCGGCGGCGGCGGGCCGAATTCGGTGCTCAACAGCGGACGCATGCTGGTGGCGCTGAAGCCGCGCGATGAGCGCAGCAAGCTGTCGGACATCATCGCCCGCTTGCGTAAGGACGCCACCGCCGTTGTCGGCATCCAGATATTCTTCCAGCCGATCCAGAACATCAATCTCGGCGGACGGCTGAACAAGAGCCAGTATCAGTACACGCTGCAGTCCAACGACACCGACGCGCTGTACAGGCTCGCGCCAGAGCTGCGGGACAAGATCGCGCGGATTCCCGGACTGCTGGACGTGACGACCGATCTCTACATCAAGAACCCGCAAATCTCGGTCGATGTCGACCGCGAGAAGGCGGCGGTCTACGGCGTCACCGTCGATCAGGTGCGGCAGGAGCTCTACAACGCATTCGGCACGCGTCAGGTCGCGACCATCTACACGCCGGCGAACGACTACCAGGTCATTCTGGAAAGCATGCCGGAGTTTCGGGCGGGGCCGGACGACCTCAATCGGCTGCATCTGAAGACATCGAACGGCACGCTGGTGCCCTTGACGGCGGTGACGCACTTCGTGCCGACGGTCGGCCCGCTCCAGATCAACCATCAGGGCCAGCAGCCAGCGGTGACGATTTCGTTCAACCTCGCCCCGGGCATGTCGCTTGGCCAGGCGACCGACGCGATCCAGAGGCTCGAGCGAGAAGAGCGGCTGCCGGCAACCATCGCGACCG